>Ga0082212_10014029_pt1 | contig 9997 bp, 7 predicted proteins | sample TergutNt197P3_FD_71548 | JGI IMG/M metagenome (GOLD analysis project Ga0082212, IMG submission 71548) | Neocapritermes taracua P3 segment gut microbial communities from Petit-Saut dam, French Guiana - Nt197 P3 | ecosystem: Host-associated > Arthropoda: Insects > Digestive system > Gut ... | reverse complement strand
TTAATATCTAAAATATATTTATGATTAATCAGAAATTAATTAACCCACAAAGTATTGTGGTTGTAGGCGGTTCGAACAATACATCGAAACCGGGCGGAAATTGTTTTCGCAATTTGCTCAATGGAGGATACAAGGGCATTTTATATGCAGTTAATCCCAAAGAAACAGAAGTGCAAGGCCACAAATGTTACGCACATGTGTCCGAAATTCCCTCGACTGATTTGGCTATTATTTCGATTCCGGCGCCTGCCTGTCTCGAAACGATTACAATTTTAGCACGGGATAAAGGAGTCAAAGCATTCATTATGTATACCGCCGACTTTGGCGAAACGACAAAAGAAGGTAAAATTCTCGAAAGAAAAATTGTAGAAGAAATTAATAAGGCAAATGCCAGCTTAATCGGCCCGAACTGTATTGGGATACTGAACAGGTATCATCACAGTTTGTTTACGCTTCCTATCCCGGTAATGGATCCTTTCGGGGTGGATATGATTTCGAGTTCGGGAGGTACGGCTATCTTTCTGATGGAGTCGGCCATCCGAATGGGATTACGGTTTAATTCGGTTTGGTCGGTAGGCAATGCAGCGCAAATAACGGTTGAAGACATTTTGGAATATATGGATACGAATTTTAATCCCGAAACAGATTCCAAAATAAAACTGCTGTATATTGAGAGTGTGAAAGATCCGGATAAACTCCTTGAACATACAGGCTCGCTGATACGCAAAGGTTGTAAGATCGCCGCTATTAAATCCGGAACATCCGAATCGGGTCTGCGGGCTGCCTCATCCCACACCGGCGCAATGGCCAATCCTGATCTGGCAGTCGAAGCGCTTTTTCGAAAGGCAGGCGTAGTGCGTTGTTGCAGTCGCGAAGAATTGGCAACCGTAGGATCCGTATTTACGCTGAAAGAATTAAAAGGCCGTAACTTAGCCATAGTCACACATGCAGGAGGACCTGCCGTTATATTAACAGATGCCTTATCAAAGGGCGGAATGGAAATTCCCCAATTATCCGGAACGCCCAAAGCAGAAGAACTGAAAAAACAACTTCTCCCCGGTTCGTCAGTCAGTAATCCGATTGATATTCTCGGTACGGGAGGGCCGGAACATTTAGCAACTGCCATTGATTATAGCGAAAACAAATTTGAAAACGTTGACGGAGTCGCTGTTATATTTGGCAGTCCGGGCTTAACAAGGGTATATGAAGCATACAATGTTTTAGACTCAAAGATGCGGTCGTGCAGGATACCCATTTTTCCAATTCTTCCATCCGTCAGTACGGCATGGGATGAAACCAACTTTTTTATCAAAAAAGGGCATGTGAATTTCAGCGATGAAGCTGGTTTGGCCAATGCGCTTACCAAAATTCTAAAAACACCGAATCCTTTGACAAACACCTTGGAATTAAAAGGAGTGGATATTCCCCGCGTTCGTAAAATCATTGACGCCATATCCGATCCGGGATACATTGCGCCCCATTTAGTTCAGGAACTTTTCAAGGCTGCCAATATCCCGATGGTCGAAGAACTCGTTTCCGGCGAATGGGAAGAAATACGCAATTTCGCAGAAAAGGTATCATATCCTGTGGTAGCTAAAGTGGTAGGGCCTGTGCATAAGTCGGATATAGGAGGAGTATCACTCAATATCCGTTCCCAAAAACATTTGGAAATAGAGTTTGAGCGGCTGATGGGGCTTCCTGATGCGAAAGCTGTTATGATACAACCCATGCTGAAAGGCAGGGAATTGTTTATTGGAGCAAAGTACGAAGACCGGTTCGGACATATCGTCCTTTGCGGTTTGGGAGGAATATTTGTTGAAATATTCAAAGATGTAGCCTCCGGCTTAGCTCCTCTTGTCACTGAAGAAGCCCTTTCGATGATTCGTTCACTCAATGGTTACAAGGTATTTCAAGGTGCACGCGGACAAAAAGGAATCGATGAATACCAGTTCGCCAAAATCATTGTGCAATTATCCTCCTTACTCCGTTTTGCTACCGAAATCAAGGAATTGGATATCAACCCCCTTTTGGCAACAGATAGAGGAATCATTGCGGTAGATGCCAGAATCAGAGTCGAAATCTAAAGGGGACTATCTCTTCCCTAACTCATGATCTATACAGGAAAGACCATGTACGCCATAAACTTTAAATTTATCCAAGATAGATTTGGCTGCATCTTCTTCTTCTACCTGTTCATTGATAAACCAGCGCAGAAACTCCTGTGTTGCTTTATCATTTTCAGCAATGGCCAGATCCATCAGGTCGTCAATACGTTTTGACACAGTCAATTCGTGACTGTATGTATGTTCAAATACAGCCTGGGGGCTTTCCCATTCCGCCGGAACAGCGTCCACCTGACTGATTTTAATTTTGCCACCGCGCATAATACCGAAATCAATCAGTTTGCCGGCATGTTCCAATTCTTCTTTTACTTGTTTTTTCATCCATTGAGCGCATCCCGACAAACCCATATCCTGAAAATAGACTGACATGGATAAGTAAAGGTTCGACGACCACATTTCAGCCTGAATCTGCGCATTAAAAGCATCTGTTAATTTTGTTGTAAATACCATGATTTTTTATTTTAAAAGTTCGTTAATTAATAACCGACAACGTATAAATCGGCAAGCAAAAATAATAGATTTATCCTAAAAAACAAACATTCGATTACGAATTATTAAAAATTTCATTTTATTTTTTAAATTTTCAACTTGAAATATTCCATTATTTTTTCCCATGCTTCATGTAAGGCCAACATACTTGGATAAAACAAATTGGCGCCTGCTTCCCATAATATTGAATCGGATAGCGGACCGGTATTTACTACTACGACAAAAAGCCCTGCCTTATGAGCTGCTTCGATTCCTAATGGTGCATTTTCGATAACGATAGTTTCCCAAGGTTTTAAATTCCCTTTTTCGAGCGCTTTCAGATAAGGTTCAGGATTGGGCTTTCCGAGTTTTACATCAAATGCGGTAACCATCCGTTCTTTCAGGAAAACACCTGGAAAAGAGACATTCAGACTATCCAATAGTGAAGCCTGCCCTGAACCTGTTACAAGCATCGGGATAAGGCCATCACTCATTACTTTCTTTAACAGCTCGTAACTTCCTGCCATTCGTACAGGTGTTGGAAGTATTTTGAAAATTTCAGTTTTTTCTTTATAAATGGCTTTGGTTTCTTTGTCGGAAATAATGACGCCTTGTTTTCGGCATACGATTTGAATCGTATCATCGCCTTTTCTTCCTTCGTGCAAATAGGCTTCTTCGCAGGAAAGGTCAAGCCCGTGCGCTTTCATTACAGTATGCCACGACAAGGCATGATTTGGCATCGAATCAAAGAGTACGCCATCCATATCAAATAAGATAGCTTTTAAATCAAATTGCGGATAATTGTTATGCGACAAAAAAGCTTGTATCGCTCGTTCGATTGTATTCATCATATTTAATTGAAAATTGAAATCTTGGATAAAAGGGTAAAAGCGGAAAAATCTTTTGACCTTTTGACCCATTGACCGTTAACCATTCATTGTTCATTATTCATTGATCACGGTTTGTATTTTGATTTTTTTAAAATTTCCTGATAATCGGTATTCTTCATCATATCTTCAATTGAAACTCTCGCCTTGTCCATATATTTTGAAACAATTTGCCAGCCAATCCAGCTACCTATATTACCTGGTGCATCGTTGGAAATAAAATCGGAAGGTCTGTCTGAAAAATATCCGGCAGTAGTTGCCGCATCGGGTGTAAACAAATGATTCCGCTCAATAATGGTTTTCCATATAATCTTTTCATTCTTTTTGCACCATTGATATTCTTTCGAATTATAACCCAGTAATATCTCAGGAAGAACCTGTGGAAGCGCCTGGTGTATAACATATTTGATTTTCCCTTCGTAGATCATTCGATCAAGAAGCGCCCTGTTGTTTCCGTCAAACGGATATTCTGAAAGAAGCCAGGCTTTTAGAAAATCCGGAACAATATGTTCCGGAGTCATTTTTTGAAGCTGATAATCAGGGAAAAAAATCTCATACAGAGGGTAATTAGAATCTAAATACTTATCAATCGAAATAGACAATAAACTATCGGCAATCAATATATTTTGTTGTAATCCTGACACATGCATATAGACTGCCGGGATTTGCATGGTTGGAAAACCGGTTTTCAGATATTGAAAACCTGCTCCTAAATCAGCTTCCAAAATTTCAATATTATCATATATCCTAATCGCATCGCGGTAGAGTTGATTTAATGTTGGTTCCGAATAATAATTCATCAACCGGTCGAAAAAATCCGGCTGATGTATATCTCCAACCTCGAAAATGCCCAATCCGATTACTTTCAACATGGCAGGATAGTCGGTAGTCATTTTTTCCTGTAATTCGGGCGTATCCTGTATAATCAATTGAAATAAATCCTTGTCAAACCGGTTGATATGAACCGGCTTGGCTGACGAACTTCGTCCGGTTATCATATCGCAACTGTTGAAATGACATAGCGTCAATAGAATCAGAAAGATATAGCGCTTATTGTTCATTATTCATTGCTTTATTAGCGTCGTAATACGTAATGTCAAATCAAAGAAAATCATTTTGGCATTTACGTTTTGCGCAAGGTGTCTGTCGGCTTCAGCCAGTTCTTCCATCAAATCATATACATTCCGTTCGTTGATAAACGGCGCAAAGTTAACAGAGAAATTTGCTTCTTCCGGATTCATATAATTCATTGCGGAAGTCTGAAACCGATAGATGAAATTTTCACGGACATAACGCTGGCAACAAGCAAGAAAATTTCGCTGGCGCTCTTTTCCGATAGAAGCCAAATTGTCTGCGAAAACCTTCATGCCTTTTACATTCTTCGACCATGAATTACGCATCATCAACATAAATTGCTGAAGAAAAAAAGCATTTTCTTCGCTATCGTGCAAGAGTTCTATCATTTGCAGATAATTACCATGCGCCATGCGGGCAATTTGCTGTGCGTTATCTGCCTTTAATTCGTATTGTGAACAGGCATGTTGTGCAAGCGTTTGTGTGTCAATTGGCTTGACATTGATTCGCTGCGAACGTGAAAGGATCGTTCCCAAAATCCTGTCAGGTTCTTCCGATACCATCAGGATAATTGTATGTGGAGGTGGTTCTTCAATTACTTTCAATAACTTGTTGGCACAAGCAGCATGCATCCGCTCAGGCATCCAGATCAGTAAAACCCTGTAGGCCGCTTCGTAAATCTTCAAACTGACTTTACGCATGATCTCATCGCTTTCCTTAGCATAAATGATTGCCTGTTTGGTGGCATCAATTTCATTCAACCACATATTTAAATCAAAGTAAACGTGCGTAGATAAAAAGGCACGCCAATCCGCTAAGTAATCATCGCAAACGGTTTTCTTTTTTTCTACTGAAGTCATCGGAAAAATAAAATAAAGGTCAGGATGAGCCACCGCATTATATTTTACACATGCAGGGCAACAACCACAAGAGTCTGTATCAGATCGTTTTGTGCAATTCAGATAACGTGCGTATGCAAAGGCTAACGGAAATGTACCACAACCGGCCTGACCGCAGAAAAGCTGTGAATGAGGGACCACGCCTTTCTGCGCCGAAGAAATTAACTGCTGTTTTAAACTATCCTGCCCGATGATATCTCTGAAAAACATACGATAATTGATTGTATGAAATGAGCGGTCAAAGATAGTAATAAAATTATGAATTATGAATACATTGTCTGATACGGCCTATAATATCACGATACTGTTCTGCCGATTTCAAACAATCATCATTCACAGGTATACCATAATAAAATTCGCAATCATCCCGCAATGTCTGTATCATATCCCATTGGTACGGAATATGCCGGCAAAAATCGAATATCTTGATTTATCTTTTCATTATTTCCGAGAACTGAAAACTGAAAACTACTCACTCTTCACCACATCCACCGGATTTTGATTGGCCGCTTTTACCGCTTTCCAGCCAACGACGAGTAAGGTCAGCGTAAGCGTGATGATGCCCGCCACAGCAAACATCCACCAGCCAATATGAATGCGATACGCATAATCCTGCAAGAACTTGTCTGCCCAGAAATATGCCAGCGGGAAAGCAATAAGCATGGCGACGCCTACCAAGATCAGAAATTCCTTTGACAATATCAATACAATATTGCTTACGCTTGCGCCCAGAATCTTGCGAATCCCTATTTCCTTGAAGCGCCTCTCAACGGCAAACGTGGACAATCCGAACAAACCCAATAAAGCAATAAATATGGCGAGAACGCTGAATACAGTCATCATGCGGGAGGTCATAATTTCCGATTTGTATTGATTGTTAAACAAATCATCGAAGACAGAATATTCGAATGGATCGTAGGGATAAAGCGTATCCCATGCAGTTTTTGTTGCCTGTATGGCTTGTGTTGACTGGCCGGGATATGTTTTTATATGCAAAAAGTAACCACTGGCCGCCCTTCGGTTGCTAATCACAAGAGGTCCTATCCGTTCATGCAGACTTTTGTAATGAAAATCTTTGACAACGCCAATGATCTGACCACTTTGAATTTGAGTCTGAAATCGTTGCCCAATGTAAGGCTCGTGGATACCAAGTTCACGAATGGCTGTTTCGTTGAGAATAACATTTTCGTCGTCAACATTTCCTTCTTCAAACCATCGGCCTTCTATTAATTGCAATCCAAACGTTTTTAGATAATTGGCGTCTACCGTAGCCAGACTAATACGCGGTTGGAAATCTTCTTCTCTTCCATCCCAATCACAATCTGTTGCAAGACCATTCATATTTGGGAGTCTATGGCTGCACCGCGTCATGGCTGTAATGGAAGGTTCTGATTGTAACACACTTATTATTGTTTGCAATCTCGTCAGATTTTCGATAGGAGCCTCGATGGATATAACAGATTCGTAGTCGTAACCCCTGTCCTTCTGCTGAATGTAATTCATTTGTGCATATAGGATCATGACATAGACGATCAAAGTTGTCGACAGGGCGAACTGAAAAACAACCAATACCCTGCGTAAGTTACCGCCTTTTATTTTCAAAAAACCAATGCCTTTCAGGAAATTCATCGGCCGAAACGACGAAAGCGTCAATGCAGGGTAAATACCATTCAATAATGTCGTAACAAACAGTACGGTAGATAATATGATCCATATTGCAAGAGATGAAAAAGACAAAACAGCATTTCCGGATAATAAATGATAGAAGGGCGAGAGCAGGAAGATGAGGAACGCCGACAGAACAACAGCAATGAGACATAAAATAAACGACTCGGCAATCAACTGTATAAAGAGTTCGCGACTTTTGGCGCCAACGATTTTCTTGATACCCAACTCTTTTGTCCGTGTGTTGGCCTTTGCAGTGGTGAGATTGACGTAGTTGATACAGGCAGTCAGTAAAAGCAATACGCCGAGTAAACTGAAGAGGGACACCATTTTACTGTCGCCTGTCATTACGTATATCCCTGTATCTAAAACTGCATCTGCGGCTGCGGCTGCGGCATCAAAATAGATTTCAGGCAATGGCTTTAGAAATACAGTGGCTTCTTGGTCATTTTTAGTATAAATATCGGTTATCTTTGGGGCAATTGCGGCAACGTCTGCATCCGGCCGGAGTTTGACAAAGATAGTTGTAGACGTTCCCCCCCAACTTTCCGAGAATTGCCTGCTACTGGGATTGGCAAGATATGAATGAATGGAAATGAATACATCCCATTGAAAACTGGAATTGGATGGATTGTCGGCTATCACTGCCTGCACCATGTGGTCGGCGCCATTAATGGCGACAGTTTGCCCAATTGCGGAAACATTTCCGAAATATTTTCGCGCTTCCGATTGGGTGAGTATAACGCTGAACGGATGAGTTTTAAAGGAGGCAAAGGAACCTTCCAACAACGTATAGTCAAACATATCGAACCATTCGGGATCAAGATATACAGCCTTGTTTGCAACAGGAAAAATTGCGTCATTGACCTTGACTCCATTTATTTCGTAACCGATTACTGCAACGGAAGCGGTCTGTTCTACTTCCGGAATCATTCTCAATTCAGATAAAAGCCGGTAAGGAGATCTTCTTAGCATCTGTATAGATCCTCCTTCTTCCCTTTCATTGTTGATTCGATAGATTCTATTGGCGTCAGTGTGATAACGGTCGAAACTTCTCTCGTGATGCACCCATAGAAAAATAAATACCGAAGCAGTAATGCCAATTGCCAATCCTGCAATGTTGATGACCGTATAGGTGAAATTGCGACGTAAATTACGCAAAATGATTTTTAGATGGTAAAGGAACATTTTAGATTTTAGATTTCAGATATTGTTTTGCATGGCAAAGGTAACACATTTTTATTACATAAACCGGATTTCTTTTTTATATTTCTAAAACTGAAAACTGAAAACTACTCACTCTTCACCACCTCCGCCGGATTCTCGTTTGCCGCTTTCCAAATCGTCGAAAAAATTGAAAACACAATGACTACAAACACAATCAGAAAAATCAGTGCAAAAATCCAGGCATCCATTGAAGTCTGTTTTACATAATTCTCCACCCAGCGTTTCATGATAAGGTATCCCACTGGGAAAGCGACCAGCGCCGCTAAGGCAAGCAACAACAGATACTCCTTGAAAAAGATGTACATAATATCCGATACTTCCGCGCCATGAACTTTACGTATGGCTATTTCCTTGCGGCGTTGCTGGCAGGAAAGACATGTCAGTGAATACACCCCGAAAACGGCAATCAGGATACAGGCAAAGGTCATCACCGACAAAAGGTTAAGCAAAGCCCGTTCAGACTTGAAATGCCCCTCAAAAACATCATCCATATAAGTAAATTCAATTTCAAATTCGCCATTATCGGGAAATTCCTTGCGCAACCATTCGGTAATGGCCTGTTGTGTTTGATGACGCATGCCTTCCTCGGATTTGTAGGCAATTGACCTAAAAAAACGATCTCTCATTCGAGAACCCGGATAAGCAATAGCCGTTGGTTTTGCTTTTACAGTTGGTGTGATATAAAAATCCCGTGCAACGCCCACTTTGGGATAATCTTTTACAGTTGACAAAACATCTTCCCCCAACTCTTTCATTGCCGTTTCACTGTACACGGTATTCCTATTGTCGTCGTTGAAAAACCCCGTTCCCTCAATGATTTCTACCCCAAAAAAATCAAAAAAATGTTCATCTGCGAAAATAATTAAAACGGAGAAGGTGCTTTGCTCTCCGTTTTTTTCATAATCCATCATTTCACTACCCAAGTCCATCCGTCTAAGAAAACCGGGTCTTACAGGAATAACATCTACTATTCCGGGTATTTGCTTGATACGTTCGGCATAAGGTAGCGTTAACGGGCAACAATCGGTAGATATAGCGGCAATGTTATGACGTTCAACCCCAAGGTCGGTATGCTGAAGAAAACGTATTTGTTTAATGAAAACCACGGCACAAAACATCATTCCAAGACTGATGATCAACTGTACGAGCAGGCTACTTTTTTGGAATATGTTGCGAGATTCCGGACTGCCGGATCCTTTGACACTTTCGTTCAGGACCTGCTTGCGGAAATACAAAACAGAGACGCTGCAGGCAACGAAACCGCACAAAATCAGCAAAAACGCATAAAACGTCAGTTCAGCATAAATATTGATATTATTGTTTCCTATAGCTGTAAATTCTTTGAAAGTTGGGAGAAGCAAAGCCATGAGCATGAAACCCACTGCGAACGACAATAGAATGACCAACAGAAAATCGGTATAAAGCGTGGCGGCGATTTGCCGGTCTGAGGCGCCGTTTACCTTACGCAAGGCCAATTCACGTAATCGCATTCGTACACGGATAACAAACAATGTGAGGTGATTGAACAGTGCACACAAAATAACCAACAATCCGGCAATGGTGAAGACTTGAATATGAGCGAATTTTATTTCTGATTGTATGGTTTCAGACGGATCTTTATACCGGAGTTGCGTTATCGGCGTCAGGACAAGCA
>Ga0082212_10014028_pt1 | contig 9998 bp, 5 predicted proteins | sample TergutNt197P3_FD_71548 | JGI IMG/M metagenome (GOLD analysis project Ga0082212, IMG submission 71548) | Neocapritermes taracua P3 segment gut microbial communities from Petit-Saut dam, French Guiana - Nt197 P3 | ecosystem: Host-associated > Arthropoda: Insects > Digestive system > Gut ... | reverse complement strand
TTGGCTGGTGGATGGAACGGCTTAAAAAACTGCCTGAATTTCAGGATTCCAATGACCGGGGAAGGTTTATTCTTTCCCAGTGGAAAAGTTTTTATAGTTTCCTGGATCGGATTGATCAGCCGCAGGATTTTGATAACTGCCTGTATGCAGTTAAGCATTTTGTGTTTTCTTCGGCCCTGGGATATTTCGACAATATTTTGGGCGATGGGGAAAACCAGCATGATCCCGGGCTTTTACTTCTGGTTGGCCGCTGTTATAAAGGGGTTGGAAACTTTGAAGAATCCCTAAAATACCTGGAGCAGGCTGCCCGGTTTAAGCGGGAAGACGGGGAGACACTTTCTGAACTGGCGGATGTAAACGCCCTGTTGGAAGAAACCAGGGCCGCAAAGGCCCTTTTTAGGGAGGCTTTTTTTATTGATCCCCAGGGGGTCGAGGTCCGAAATATGGATTCGGAACTGATTCTTAGACTGGCAGATCTGGTACGCGAAGCTGGATACAGCGGACAGGAACTTTTGGAGTGGCTTCCTGTTTACGGGGCCCTTTATGGGGTTTTTTCTGTTAAAAGGGAGCTTAAACTTGCTGAATTGGGAAAGTTAAAACAATCAATTTTTACCCTGGAAAACGAAGTACGGAGTAAGGCCGGAAACAAAGGCGAAGACCCGGGTGTGAATCTTTTAATTCCCCGGCTAATCAACCGTTATTTATGGCTTATAGATAATTATGAGCATGAAAGATCGGATCCGGCTCTTATCGAAGAAACCATGTTGAAAATTAAGATTGTTGATCCGGCAGTTTACGAACGGTACAGAAATTGATTGTTATTATCTGTTTCCAGTGCCGGATTAATAGAATTATAGGAGAGATAAATGGCTGAGGTTGTAGAAACCCAGGCGGTAACAATACCGCTGTTAAAAAATGTGCAAGAGATGCTCAACGAGGAAAAGTGGACAAGGGCGACCTTAAGCAATTATTCTACCAGCCAGTTTAAGGAATTTGATAATTTTCTAAAAGAAGCCAGGGAAAATAAGGTTTATGATGAACTAAAGAAACTCTGTGACGAACACCTTATGCATACCAAAAACAGCATTATTGCACTTTACCTGTCGGGAATGATAGCGCTGTCCCGCCAGATGATTGATGATACAGTGCTGGTAAACCTTGTAACGATCTTTGTGGATAATCATAAATGGGGTATAGTCCGGTACCTTTGCGATGGAATCCTTGAATACGGGGAATCAAAGTTTGCGCTACGTACTCTGGCAGAATGCTGTAAAAACGAAAACGAAGAAGAGCCCATTATAGGTATTTGGGAACGGCTCGTAAAAGTCGATTACGAAGAAGCCGACATTGCAAAAGCATTGGCCGAGCATTATGAAAAAGCAGGCGATATAGATACATCGGTAGATTATTATAAAAAGGCGTTGCACCGTTTTGTCAGCAAAGGTTTGTTTACCAATGTCAGGGAAATATGGTCAAAGTTAATTGAATATGGCCCTGAGGACATTGACTTTTTCCTTCATGTGGAAAAACGTATTGCCAAAAATATTAGCGAAGACAAGGCCGTGCTGCTCCTGGAAGATGTATTCGCATCATGCAAAAAACAGGGTGAAATCGACACTGCAATCAGTATTTTAAAACTTATTTTACAATACGACGAAAGGGATTCTCTGGCCAGGCGGGAGATTACCGAATGTTTCCGTATCAAATATAAAGACCACAGCCAGCTGGAAGAATATATACGCATCTCTAACCTGACCCAAAACTGGCGCAATGTCAGGGAAGCAATTACAGACTTTGAAAAGCATATTGCTTTTGACAAGGGAAGCTATGTTTTTCACAGGACCTGGGGTGTTGGCCGGATATCCGCTATGCAAGGCGATGAAATTACGGTTGACTTTGCTAAAAAGCGGGGACATAGCATGTCATTAAAAATGGCTGTTAATGCGCTTCAAACATTATCCAAAAACCACATTTGGGTCCTTAAAGCTACGCAAAAAAAAGAAAAACTGCATGACAGGGTAAAGAATGAACACACCTGGGCATTGCAAACTGTAATAAAAAGTTTTGGGAATTCCTGCGATATTAAGCGGATAAAAGCGGAACTGGTGCCATCGGTACTGTCGGCAGGTGAATGGACAGCCTGGAGCGGACGCGCCAGGGAGATACTTAAAACCGATCCTGGCTTTGGTGTCGGCCAGGACAACATCGACCTTTTTACCGTCAGAGACAGGCCCATTAGCATTGAAGAAAAACTCTACAATGAATTCAAGGCAGAAAAGAATTTCTTTGAACGTATTACCACCATTAGGAATTTTGAAGCACAGAAAGGCGCAGAACTTGATTCGGAATTTTTTACCGAAATGCTGTCTTATTTTACAGGATATCTGAGATCGTACAATCAGGTAAATGAACAGATTGTCGCTGCTTATCTTTTGATAAAAGAAATGTCAAGCCGTCTTCCTCAGCTTGGTTCCAGTGTATCAATGAGTTTTATGGATATCTTTGATAAAATTCATGATATTCCAGCCCTGTTTCTTAACCTTAAAGATACCCGCCTAAAGGAAGATTTCCTTCTGCAAACCAGGCACTTTATCGGATCCTGGCCTGAAATTTATACCCGCCTTTTTCCCCATGTTCTCCTTCCTTCGATTGTTGTTAGTTTGGAAAAAGAAGGCTATGAAGATAAAATTGATACGATGATTCGGGAATGCTTCGACAGTTACAGGGACTACCGGGAAGCGGTGGTCTGGTTTTTAAAGAACGAAAAAAACAACCGGCGTTTTGTTAATGCCGGTATAAGCGAAGAAAAAAAGATTATAACACTTATCTACATTCTTGATATTACCTACCGGGATATCGATAACCACCGGGACACAACGGAAAACCGGAAAGTCAATAAAAATGTTTATGCATTACTCTTTAAGGATGGTCTTTTGGAGAACTTTCTGGCTGGTGCAGACCGGGATACCATGCTTAGGATTTATACCCTTATTGATGATGTTAAGGATCTTGATCCGGCTGATAAAATGAAGCTTCGGCAAAGTATTCAGGAACGTGATCCGGGAATTAAATTTGCCGGTGAAACGGAAAAAAAGGTATCGCGGGGCCTTATTGTTACTGCCGCTAAATACGAGGAAAAACAAAAACAGCTTACCCATATTATGGATGTGGAAGTTCCCGCAAACTCCAAAGAAATTGCCTATGCCCTTTCGCTGGGAGACTTGCGTGAAAATGCGGAATACAAGGCTGCTAAAGAAAAACAAGAGCTCCTTAATTCTACTGTGGCAAAACTTAAGGAAGAAATAGAACGCGCACAGATTTTTGATCCTTCTACAGTGAATGCCGAAAAGGTGTCTTTTGGAACAAAGGCTGTTTTAATTAATCAGGAAACCGGAGAAGAAACCGAATATACCATTTTGGGTCCCTGGGAATCGAACCCGGAAAATCATATTATTTCCTACCTTTCACCCTTTGGCAGCGCTATACTTAATAAAAAGTCAGGCGATGAGTTCGAATCTTCTTTTGACAAGACCAGAGACGCAGTAACGGTTAAATATACCATAAAAGCAGTTGCCAAAGTATCTTTGTAAGTTTTGCTGTTTTTTTTTATGGAGGAATTATGAATGTGAAAAAAGTTATTCTTTTTCTGCTTGTTACAGCAATACTTTTTCCACTCTCCGCCCAGCAGGGAAAAGACGTGGTACTTGTGGTGGATACTTCCTCATCCATGTTTTCCTATTACAACGAAGTGGGGACATATCTTTCCAGACTGTTTCTTGCGGAAAACATAGCTGTTGGGGATACCCTGCACATTATTTCTTTTGGCACCAAACCCCGCTTCGAGATTGCCCGGCGTATCCTGGGAAATGGAGATATACAGACAGCCAGCGCCAGAATTTGGCTGCTTTATCCGTTTGATCCAAGCTCAGATCCGGCAGCAGCCATAGGCTATACAGGGCAATATGCCCATTCCATTCAGGGAGAAAGGTTTAAAAAAGTTTTTTTTGTTTCAGATTCTGACCTTGGTGCACAGGTAGGCGCCGCTGCAGGGCGGTTCCCTCCCAATACAGAACTGATATTTATCAGGGCAGGAACCAACATGGGTCCGGGTGTTACTGTTGCAGGCCAGCCCGGCTTGGCTGCTGTTTCAGGTACCAGTACTGCTGCAGGGAGTCCTGCTGACAGCGGTGCAGGTTCGCCAACAGATACCGGTTCTCCAGCCGGGCAGGATACTCCTTTTGATCAAGCAGATTCTAATCAGCAAATACCTGATGGAACAGCATCCGGCGGACCGGGTGCAATTTCTCCTGTTACGCCGGAAGGAACTGCCGACGGCAGTCTTGCTGGCGGTTCGGGGTTCAATATTCAGCAAATTCCATTACCTCTGATAATTGGGGGAGCATTGCTCCTTCTTTTACTGCTTGCTTTTATTATTTTCCGTATGAGGAAACTTCAGTCTTCACCTAAAAAAGTAATGGCAGAAATCAGATCTGGTGATAATGCTACCAGGAACGATGCGGATCTTCTTAACAGTTTTGCATCCAGGCAGGCTGAAGCCTCATTGCAGGGACCAAACAGACACTACCATTATAAAACTTCCAGCCAGTTCCTTACCAATCCGCCCATGCTGAGCATTTTTGTCGAAGAACAGAATGCCGCCATTGGCAGACGGAATATTCATTCCTTAAAAACCGGGGCAACTTATTCGGTTGGCGGGGGCAACTCAGACTTCCTTATCTTTCTGGTTCATTTTCCTGGCAGCATCGGGCGGCTTTATTTTGACGGGACAAACTGTACCTTTACGCCGCTTAAGGGCGAATATTTTCCAGATATTGGTACCACTCCTGTTACTGAATGTATTGGGAAACCAATACGGATTATTTCCAGGAAAAATTATGAGGTTTTCTTTCATTTTGAACCATACAAGGATCCTCTTACCGAAATGAATCAGCTGCTCAATTCGATAAAAGTACCGGAACCGCCGTCTCCGGTCAGACCGGAATAAGGCTCCCGGCGGGGTATCTGTTAGCGTTGCAATATCCGCCAGGGAGCTTCAATCGATAGGAAGTTTATTGTACCGTCTGGTTTAATGCCCCGTTCTTTATCGCATTGTTTTAGATGGAGAATTTTTCCAGTTGCTATGATTCTGCAGCAGCAGAACTCTCTGCAGCAGCATCTGCAGGAACGCTAAGAGGAAGCCCCCATCTTTCCAGAAGTGATCGTGATTTACCGGAAAGGCTTCCGTTTTTTGGATCGGTAAGGTTGCGGATTTCGTTAATCAGGCCGCGGAAGTTGTTGTTTAAGCAAATGTCCAGAGCATAGGATTTTTCTACAACTCCGCCATTGGCAAAAAGCCGGCGGGCAAAGTCTTCGAGTTTTACTGACCTGGCGCTGCCGAGTATACGCAAAAAGCCGTTGTACAGGGGATTTTGATTTTTTGATTTTGCTTCATCCAGTTCATTAATAACGTCAGTAATATAATCGTCTTTCCCGTGGGTAACAAGCATCTCGCCGGCATTTATCCTGATCCGGTCACTGTTTTTCCGTTCTTTAAAGAGGTCTTTTAGAATTGCTTCAGCTTCGTTTCCGCCGATAAGCCCCAAAGCCTTAATTGATTCATCCCGTACATTAGGTACTTCGTCATTTTCGGCCCGGAAACGCAGATAAGGGACGGCAGATTCCAGTTTCCTTTCTCCAGACGCCTTGGCTGCGGCAATGCGTGTCCGATAGTAGGAATCACGAAAGGCTTCGACTATTGCCGCATCTGCTTCGCTTCCTGAAAAGGGGCCAAGTGCGCTTACTGCAGAAGACCTGACATTGGGATCTTTTGAGTTAACTGCACCAATGATTGCTGCAAGGCCGTCAGTGTCGCCGATTTTTGCCAGGGCATCCAGGGCAGCCATGCGCATGGGGGCTTTTTCATCTTCGTTTTCTGCGATATTAACAAGAAAAGCTGTCCCTTCTTTTGCCTTAATGTCTCCCAGTGCCACAATAATTAAGCGTTTGTTTTCGTCCGAAGGATCCCTGCCGGTATAATAATCAACAAGATAATCAGCTGTTTCTGCCGGACCGTCTTTTTCTGCAGTCAGCCCCAATGCCCGGATTGCCCCGTACAAAAAACGGCTTTCTTCGCCGTTTAAAATATCTGTTAAAAGAGGCCGGACTCCGGCAGCTTTGATGTTTCCAAGGTAGGTAAGGGCTGCGTTTACCGTTTCGCCTGCCTCATAATCCCTTTCTTCAATGGCGTTGCGGGCGCGCTCTTCCAGTCCGCTTATTTCCCGGTCTCCAAAATAACCAAATACACCGGTAAGTATGGATCTGTTTTTGGTTTTTTTTGCCACTTCCAGAAGTTCCCACTCAAGACGGCTTTCTGAAACAGCAGTTTCAGAGGGCATCGACGGCTGTTCGTTGCGTAAAATTTTTATCAGGTTTGCAATTTCAGTATCCGTGCCGAACCTGATAATTTGCAGCCGCTGTTCATCAAGGGGGCTTAGATCGCCGCTTTCCCGTCCGGGGGTCTGTGCACTGAGTATTGCACATGCCGCCAGTGTCAGAACAATAAAAAAAATTGATTTTTTATTCATTATGGCCCTCATTATTTAAGTATCGGTTAAGAAAAGCTGTTTTAAAATCCATGAATTTGTTTTTGCTGATTGCATCTCGGGCATCAATTACTATTTTGTTAAGAAAGTATAGATTATGGTAACTTGCCAGCATGGAACAGAGTATTTCGCGGGTTTTAAAGAGGTGGCGCATATAGGCGCGGCTATAGGTTTTGCAGACTTTACAGGAACAGGATTTGTCTATTGGCAGAAAATTAGCAGTATTTTCCGCTTTTTTAAGCGACACAGGACCGTCGTGGGTTAGAACGAGCCCGTTCCTTCCAACCCTTGTAGGAAGGACACAGTCGAACATGTCGATTCCTTCTTCTATGGCCTTTAGTATATATTGCGGGGTACCTATGCCCATTACATAACGGGGTTTATTATCCGGTAAAAGGCAGGACGTAATGTGCAGGTATTCCTGGAAAACATCATCCGGCTCGCCAACAGAAAGCCCGCCAATGGCTATGCCGGGGGTGTCGTATTCCAGTGTTTTTTCAACGCTTTCCTTTCGAAGTTCAGGATAAAAATTCCCCTGTACAATGGAAAACAATGCGCCGCCATATCCGTTTTCAGCGGCTTTTTCCCAGCTTTCATAAGCCCGCTTTAGCCATCCGGCAGTTATCTCCAGGGCTTTTTGGGCTTCTTTTTTGGAGGTTTCCCATGGCGTACAGACATCCAGCTGCATTTGAATATCACTGTTCAGCATGGTTTGAATCTCCACTGTTTTTTCCGGCGTTAAAAGGTGATATGAACCGTCTATGTGTGAACGGAATGCCGCACCTTCCGGCGTAATTTTACGGAATGGTGCAAGAGAAAAAATCTGGAAACCGCCTGAATCAGTCAAATAATTTTTTTTCCATCGGGTAAAATTCCCAAGGCCTCCGGCTTTCACCATTACATCCACTCCCGGCCGTAAATACAGGTGATAGGTATTTGCCAGAATGATGGAAAAGCCAATCTCTTCCAGGTCATCGTTGCTAATCGCCTTTACCGTTCCGTTTGTCCCTACGGGCATAAATACAGGCGTTGTTACAGGACCGTGATCCAGGTTAATAACCCCTGTTCTTGCCCGTGATACAGAGTCGGTATGGGTAACTGTAAAAAAATCCTGTAAAGCCAAGGTTACATTTTTACTGCACATGTTAATACCGCCTGGTGTTCTGTAATATTCAAATGACATTATGTTTTGCTATTTTGGAGCATACAAAAACCGGCTGCTGTGCAGACAAAAACCGGTATCCATGCACCCAAAACGGGAGATATAATACCGATCTGTGCGATCATTATGCTAAGCATCTCTATAACATAGTACGTTACCGCTGTTCCCAGACTTGCAATAAGGCTTAAAAGCAGTATGTTTTTTTTAAAGCGCCCCGAAACAGTAATTGATAGAAAGAAAACCACAAAGGAAACAGCGGAAAAAGAAAAACGGCGGTGAAATTCTGTTAATGCAGAAGCGGTTGGAAGCCCTGCCCTGCGAAGATCCTTAATGTGTATTGCAGCCTCTCTGATTTTTAAATCAGATGCGGAAATGGCACTTCTGCGAAATGTCTCCGGTTCTTCCCTGTACTGTTCTGATAAATGGGATGCAATCTTTATCGGGTCTGCGGTTGAAGGCCGGAAAAGCCCTTTTTCCCAATTATAGAGTACCGGGTTTAAATAAAGCCATGACCGCTCATTCCATTCCGCCCTGGGGGCATGAACCAGAGTATTCAGCTTTCCGTTTTCATCCAGTTGTATAATTGTAACGTTGTTAAGAGAGAGGGAAGAGGAGTCAAAAAAATCAATAGAATACAGGAGCCGTCCGCCTTCCAGTTTGATAATAATACGGGAAGCGTTTTCCGAATATGTTCCTAATAGTTCCCGGCTTATCCTGTTTTTTGTCTTTAAGCTGGGAATTACTGCAAGGTCTTCAAAGAAAAAAGCAAAAATAGAAAAAGCAATTCCAAGCATAATAAGCGAAGTACAAAAACGCCAATAGGGGACACCCGATCCCAATATTATGTAAAGTTCATTTTTTGCACCCAAATCGCCCAGTGTGTATGCTGATGCAAAGAGAAGCGAAATCGGCAGTGCATAGCTAATGCTTTTTGGAATATAGTAAAAAGATACCTTGAGCATCGATAATAAACCAACCCCATTATTCAGGAATCTTATCAGGTTCAGGGAGTAGTCAGTTAATAAAATCAGTAAAACATAAATACTAAGGGCTGCAAAAAAAACCGGAAAAAACTGCCGTATCAGGTATATGTCCAGTGTTGCAGGTTTTTTTAAAATGATTGCAGGCCGCAGTGTATTCACCGGGAATATCTCCTTATATGAATCAAAACTGCTCCCGCTGCAAGGGCCAGAGCGTTGGGAAACCACATAGACCAAAAAGGAGAGAAATCAAAATTTTTTCCCAGTTCCTGCCCTATTAATAGCATTCCCCAATACAGGACGGATATGCCAAGGCCTATAAAAGTGCCTGCGGTTTGCCCTCCTTTGCCGGTTAAAAGACCTATTGATACTGCCACTAAGACAAAGCAAAAGGCGCCAAAGGGAATGGCAAATTTTTTGTGATACTCAAGTTTGTATACCGGAATGCTTTTATCACGGGCCATTTCCCGGGCCGATTGCAATAAATGCTGCCAGGATGCAGCAAGCGAAACTGCATTTCCGGCATTTCCTTCCCTCAGGCTTTTTTCCAGGGCCAGGGCTTCGCTGCTTATCATAGAATATTCTGTTTTTAATCTTTCCCGGTATTCAGCTTCTTTTTCCCGAATTTCTTTTCTTACATCAGTAGAGCTCATTTCCCGGGGTCCAATAATATGAATTGTATTAACAATATCATTCTGGGAAACTATGTAGCGCAAAAAACCGGCAGAAGCATAATCGTAGTTTTTTTTCAGATTTTCTTTGCCCGATTGGACAAAAGGATCCCGTAAATTAATACTGACATTACCTTCGCCTAAGTCTTCCAGTTTCGCCTCTCCTGCAATGATTATCCTCTTTTCACCTTCACTTGTTCTGTCCATAATCAGTATGTCATGGATTGTTTTATCAACCACAGACCCTGTAACAATAACCGTATCTTTATGGCTAAAAAGTTTAACCGAATTGGATTTTAGTTCCAGAGCTGGGGAAGAAAAAAGGATGCGGCGGTATAGCCTGGAAAATTGTATGGTACCGGCAGGAAGAAGGACGTCATTTGCCAGGAAAGAAAAAAGCGAAATAAGCAGACCCACAATCAAAGCAGGGAAATAAACCGATTTATAGGAAAACCCTGAACAAAGAAAAATAAGAATTTCGTTGTCGGAAGTCAAACGGCTTATGGTAATAAGGGTACCGGTAAGGCAGGCAAAGGGGCAGGCCATGGCAACTATTGAAGGTAAGGAAAAAACAACCAGCAAT
>Ga0082212_10014027_pt1 | contig 9999 bp, 5 predicted proteins | sample TergutNt197P3_FD_71548 | JGI IMG/M metagenome (GOLD analysis project Ga0082212, IMG submission 71548) | Neocapritermes taracua P3 segment gut microbial communities from Petit-Saut dam, French Guiana - Nt197 P3 | ecosystem: Host-associated > Arthropoda: Insects > Digestive system > Gut ... | reverse complement strand
GGTGAGCGCAACTCCATAGATGATAGCGCCAATAAAGTCAAACTTCTCGCCTTTTGATTCGATCCACTCCCCCTTAATAAAGAGTCGCGCCATTCCTGCCACCAGAAACCCAACGGCACCGGTAATAAAAAAGAGGCTCCGCCAACCAAAGTAGTGGGTGAGCAGGCCGCCAAGCAAAGGCCCTGCTGCTAAAGAGGCATACACTACGGCAGTATTGATTCCTAAAGCCACACCCCGTTGCTCCGGAGGAAAGTGTGAAGAGAGAATGGCAAGGTTGGTGCCAAACATCATGGCGCTGCATAACCCCGTCAGAAAGCGGCATAGAATAAGCACCTCCCCCGAAGTGGCCAATCCCGACAAAAGGGAGCACACGGCAAATCCCAAAATCCCGCCAATATATACCTTTTTGCGCCCCGCCAAATCGCCCAAACGGGCAAAAGGGATCTGAAAAATAGCGGTAGAGAGCATATAGGCAGTGGCCATCCATGTGAGCGTAACTGCCTTTAAAGAAAACGTTTCGCTAATTTCAGGGAGCGCCAGATTGAGGGCAGAACCCATAAAGGGCACCAGAAAGGCCGACATACAGAGCGCCCAAAGCGCCTTTCGAGAATTAAGGTTCATGCCCATTTCTATTTAGAAAGCCGCTCCAATTCTTCAAGAGTAACCCACTCTGTTTTGCCGTCAGGCAACTCCATAAGGAGGCGGTTTACATCCAAAAAGAGCATATCTTCCAAGAACAGAGAGAGGGAGTGCTTGGCAGTTGATATGTTGATTCTGTTTTCGTTTTTACTCTCTTCCAAGTTTTGTTGAACTTCTTTGAGATAAGCCACGTTTGCAAAGAGTATTTGGGCGTATCGTTTTGAGTCTGCCTCCTCTAATTGAGTCCTGTTTATATATCCATAAAGATCTTTTAGCAAACTAAGCGCTGATAGCCTGTTTCTGCCATCGTAAAGATAAGCCTGCCAATAGTAGTTTGCCGCTACATTTGTAGAGGCAGGGCCATTGGCTTGATGTACTTTACCGCGTTGAATGGACAAGTTTTCGAGTAATTCTTCGGGAGGCTGGAGTTTTTTTTCTACCTGATCAAAAAGGTAGAGCGCCCGCCTCCTGTCATAAGTGCGTCCGAGCGATACCCCCAGCAACATAAGGGCTTCCATATTTGTGGTGTCGTTTTGATAGTAGTGCTCCATATAAGGCAAGGCGTCAAAAAAGAGGTTATCGTTGTATTTTGCTAACGATACATAGCGAAAGTTCATTAAAGTAGAGTCTCCTTCTGCAATTAAATTGCTCATAATACTGTCACAAGGATGGTACTCTTTCCTAAGGTAATGGATTACTCCTTTGCTTCGGAGAAGGGAGTGGTTGTTGGGGTTATACACCAAAGCCGTATCGCACACATTCATAGAGATATCCATATAAACCGGCGCTTGGTTTCTTAGATCCAACATGTTATTAATCAATTTGATGGATAGCGGCACATTCTCTTTATTCAGGTCTAAGGCCTCCATGTAAAAATTGACCGAATAGGGATTACCCATCTCATATAGGCAATCTCCCACGCTGGTAAGCAGGCTGATATTGGTAGTGTCTTGCAACAACAAAGCGTAATAGTAGCGATATGCTTTGTCAAAATCTCGAAGCTGATAATAGAGTTTTGCCAATTGCAATCCTGAGTTAAAATTCATACTGTCAATGGTATATGATTTTAGATATAACTCTTCTCCCTCCTGAATCCGCCCCAACTGTAAAGCCATACGGGCAGTGGCGTTAAGGGCTTCTACTGATGTTGAATCGTGAGAAAGCCAACGGCCATAGTAGGTGTAGGCTTGGCGATATTTAAGCAAACCCTCAGAGGCTTGCGCTAAAGTACAGGCTGTATCGCCTGTAATGTTTTGATCGGGAATTTCATTTTGTATCAGTTGAATAAGTTCTTTGTGCTGTCCACTGTACAACAACTCTCTGTACAAAGTTATCTGTGCGTGAGAATAAAAACAGCACATTGATAAACAAAGAAATAGAATGCCTTTCAATGATGAATATGCTCGAGGTATGTAAAAAAACGCATACATGCAGGAATTTTATACAAATGTAAAAAAATAGCGAGATACAGCAAAATTGATAGAGCTGCTGTGGATGCCATGTAAATCTGTCGTATATTTGCGGCTGAGATCAAATCAATATAGAAGTTAGAAGATGTTTGCTTTTTTTAAAAATAATTACCTTAAAACAGTTGTTTTCTCTCTCCTCTTCTCTCTCTTGTGCAGCGGAGCGCTCTTTGCGCAAACAGTAAAAGGGTATGTATATGGCAGTCGTAGCGGAGGGGGCAAAGAACCATTATCTATGGCCACTGTTTTTTGGCAGGGAGGGAGTCGGGCTGTCCAAAGCGATGAGAAAGGTTTCTTCAGCATAGAGCGGAGCAACAACTCTTCCCGATTTTTGGTTGCATCATTTATTGGCTATAAGGCAGATACATTGGAGGTAACCGACTTTTCAAAAGAAGTTACCTTTACCCTCACAGCGCAGAATGATTTGGATGCCGCCGTTGTTATAGGGAGACAGGAGGGGATATTTCTCTCAAGAAGTGCGCCCATTCGCACCGAAGTGATCTCCACCGCAGGTCTTTATAAGATGGCGTGCTGTAACTTGGCGGAGAGTTTTGAAAACTCTGCCAGCGTGAGCGTGGGGTACTCAGATGCCGTAACCGGAGCGCGTCAAATCAGGTTGCTGGGACTCTCCGGAATCTACACCCAGATGTCGGACGAAAACCGCCCCTCCATGAGGGGTTTGATGACGCCTTTTGGTTTGGGCTTTGTCCCCGGACAGTGGTTGGAAAGCATTCAGATAGCCAAAGGGCCCGGGTCGGTAATCAATGGCTACGAGGCCATTACAGGACAAATCAATATGGAGTACCGAAAGCCCACAGTCAGCCAACCCCTTTTTGTTAATCTTTTCTTTTCCAATACTTTGAGAACAGAAGTCAATCTTGCTTCTTCGCTCTCGTTAAACAAAAAGTGGTACACGGCACTGCTGGGACACTTCTCCACAGACCCCAAACCACATGACGGCAACCATGACGGCTTTTTGGATGAGCCGCTCTCTTTCCAATACAACTTTGCCAATCGTTGGATTTATGCAGCCGATAATGGCATTCAATGGCGGTTTGGGTTTAGGGCGCTCTACGATACAAGGGAGGCGGGACAAGAGAAGCATCGGGCATCAGATACGCACAATCCATTTACAATCAATTCATTAATATACACTCCACTTTGGAAGTCCAATATCAAAAATCAAGGGATAAACTTCTACTCCAAAGTGGGTATCCCTTTAGCCTCTCCCGAAACCCAAAGCGAAACCGCAGCCACTCCCCCCAGCATTGCACTTGTGTTAGATTACACCTATCATGGGCTTGATTCCTACTTTGGCTCTGAAGAGAAGAGTTATAACGGCGTTGGCCACTCCCTCTTTACCAATTTAATGCTTCAGTTTGGAATTAAAGAGTACCATCGATTTAATTTTGGATTAAGCGGTCATTATGACAATATCAATGAAGAGTTATCCCCTCTTTTTGTCCATCCCAACGTAGTTACAACACCAATTGGCGCTCCTTTTTCCTCTCTCTTGAAGCGTAAGGAGCACTCATGGGGTGCATACGGCGAATATACCTACAACCAAAGCGATAAATTTCTTTTGGTATTCGGGTCGCGTTTGGATTATAACAATTTGCACGGATGGCTCTTTACTCCCAGAATGAACATCAAGTATGATTTTGCTGAGAACCTGATTTTTAGGGCTTCCGCCGGAAAAGGACATCGCTCTTCAAACTTGATTGCAGACAATATAGGCGCTCTTTCTACCGGCAGGTGGATAAAATTTGATCACAACTTGGATATGGAACAGGCATGGACCTACGGCTTGAACCTGACCGGCTACTTCAAATTGGGGTTTGGCGAAAGATCTTCGATAAGTTTTGACTACTTTCGAACCGATTTCCTGCGTCAGGTGCTTGTTGATCAGGAGCGAGACTTGGATTATGTGTGGTTTTACAATCTATCCGGCCCTTCGTTTACCAACACCTATCAGGTGGATTTGATGCTTGAACCCGTAGAGCGTTTCTCGATTCTTACCACCTTTAGATACACAGATTCACGCGTGCATTTAGAAGAGCAGGGAACGGTAGATCGCCCCCTTATGAGCAAATATAAAGGCGTATTTAACGTGCAATATGCTACCCGTATGAATATTTGGACGTTTGATTTTACGGCGCAGCTGAATGGCCCCTCTCGAATTCCGTGGTTTGTAAACGAGGCCCTTGCTCTGCCGGGGCAACTACAATTTCATGCCGAATATTCCCCCGTATATCCCATGTTTTATGCCCAGATTACCCGCAAGTTTCGTGCATTGGAAGTCTATGTTGGCGGCGAGAATTTGGCCAATTACAGGCAACCCAACCCTATCCTTCATGCAGGCGATCCCTTTTCAAAAGAGTTTAACGCCACCATGATTTGGGGGCCCTTAATGGGAATTAAAGTGTATGCCGGTATGCGGTTTACCCTCTATAAGTAAAGAACATTAATATCCAATCCAATGAATAAAATTATCGCTTTTTCTCTATTTTTGAGCGGCTTAACCATTCAAATACACGGCCAGGTGATTAGAACATTATCGGGGCAAAACATGGAAGATTTGACCTCTCGGAATCAACAATTTTTGTTTCAAGATTTTACCGATGGATCTGTTCTATACAAAAACGGATCCTCTGCCCGTGGAAAAATGAACTACAATTTGGTTGTAGGAGAGTTGCGGTTTATTGATCCTGCAAACGGGCAACAAATGGCGCTCGCAAACCCCGGCGATGTTGTTTTGGTGGCTATTTCGGGAAGACACTTTATCCCCTTGTCCAAATCCGGTGAATTTCTTGAGATTATCGAAAACGGAACCGTGGCGTTGGCTGTGAGGCGAAAAACCATTGCCCAACACTACGGAAAAGAGGGAGCATACGGCACCATCAACACCGCCTCTTCCATTGAGACAATAAACACTGTTTCAGACGGCTCCACAGGAAAAACAGAAAACATCTCTACCGTTGATTACCAAACCCTGTCTACAACTGAAACTTACTATTTAGTAGTTAATGGAAAACCACAGTTGATCAGCAATAAAAAATCTCTGTTAAACGCCTATCAAAAAGGCATCCGCCCATTGATTGAACAATATATGACGGATGCCAACGTCAGCGTCAAAGACGAACAAACTTTGATTATGCTGACAAAATACGGTAATACCCTGTTACATTAGTAACCAGGGTTTTGTGTCAGATTAGGATTAAGCAAAATTTGCTGATTAGGAACGGGATATAAAAGATTGAAATCATTTATTCCACTGATGTTGGGAAGGTACTGTGTAATATCAAGGTTATATTTCTTGCACATCCTCCTGAGGTCTGTCCATCTATGGCCTTCAAAACAGAGTTCCAATCGCCGCTCTCTCATAAGCGCGGTATAAAATTCGGTTTCATTGGTGATGTCGTCTGTAGTCAGGTTGGGTAAACCCCTGTTTGCCCGCAACTCGTTTAAACGGGAAAGGCCGCCGGGATAGCCGCTTGCTTCGGCACTAATGAGGTACATTTCCGCCACGCGAGAGACCGGCCAAATATCAGAATTATCCGAATTATTGTATTTTACGCATTGAAAGGGAAAGGAAGGAATGGTAGAGTTCTCAATCACCACCCTCCTTGTATCGGAAGGTTCATGGGCAAAATCGGCGACTATTGCTTCATTCACAGGAAGTTCAAAACGGCCAAAATTGGTGTTGTCCCGTAAATAAAAGCCTTGTACATTTTCGTCTGTGGCATGTCCGGTAATGTAGAAAATCAACTCTTTATCGTTAGATGCCCTCCATATTCCAAGGTAGTCGTTTGTGATGCCTACGGAGGTAGAAGCAATCACTCTCTCCGCTTCCACTCCCGCATTTGATAGATCGTCCACAAAAAGGTAAACCCTTGCAAGAAACGCCGAAACTGCTTCCTGTGAAATATATTTAGGTCCTGATGTCGAATGGGGGCGTGTGTTGGCTTGGGCAAATTTTAAATCCTCCAAGACTTTGGAAACGATTAGTGACGCAGGCGACCTTGTGATGGTTCTTGCCTCCGCTTCGGTAGTGTTTTCGTCCACATAGGGAAAATCCCCAAAAAACTTAACTCCATGGTAGTAACAATAGGCCCTGATATATCGCGCTTCGGCAATGTATTGGTTCACCGTAAGGCCTCCTGCCATGGCTGATTTGTCGGTTTCCTGCTCCAATGCAGTCAGGAACTTATTACATGCCACAACGGTTCTAAAGATATTACTCCAATCTGTATTCATATAGGAGTTGGTAACGGCAATTCTATTGTCGTCAATTTCACCGTGCTGATAGTAGGAGGTTCTATAAACCAAGTTATCGGCGGAAAGGTCTTCCGTTACCCAACGATTGCCCCATTGAATCGCATCGTACAAACCAATGCGCAAGACAGGATATGCCTCTCTATTAATCTCTTCCGCAACAATGGCAGTGGGGTGAGGCTTGTCAAAATAGTTGGAACAGGAGGCAGATGCTAATGCAATAAATGTGTATAGTATGATTCTGTTTTTCATGGTGATTTCATTTAAAAAGTGATGTTTACTCCAAATATTACGGATCTCAACTGGGGAACGGTGAAGAAGTCCACACCCTTCTCTGAGGAAGCGGCGCCGGGGTTGAAATCTATTTCTGGATCCATACCGTCAAACTTGGTAAAGGTAAAGAGGTTTTGGGCATTAACATAGAGGCGTACCCGATCTACATTTATTTTTTGACCTATTTGAGAGGGGAGGGTATATCCTAAATTAAGTGTTTTTACCCTTAGGAATGAGGCGTCCTGAAGCCACCTTGTGGTGGCCGTTTGCGTATTGTAACTGCTGGCTCCCGAAGAGCCATAAACGAACCTTGGATAGTAGGGGTCATTATGCGGATTTTCGGGGGTCCATCTATTGTCCCAATGGTCTTTTGACATCCCCATTAGGGAGCGCCCTCCATTATAGGCGCCAGCGCTCTCTTTCCAAAAAGAATAGACCCAGTTCCCTATGGAGTATTGAAGCCCCAATTCCAAGTCAAAGCCTTGATATGCAAAGGTATTGGTTAAACCTCCGTATATGGGGGCCAATCCGGATTTTGACTTCTGTTTGTCGGAAGCATTAATCACTCCGTCTCCATTGACATCTTCGTAGATCACATCTCCGGCCCTTACCCCCATGCGGTAGAGACTCTCGGGAACATCGCTGTCTTTTTGATAAATTCCGGTGGCTTTAATCAGGTAAAAGGTAGAGGAGGGGTAGCCTACGTCAATAATGCTGAATTGACCTGTGGTAAACCATTCCCACTCTCCATTGGCGTTCTTTCCGATTTCCGTCACCTTATTGTCTATATAGGTAAAATTCAAAGAGGTGTTCCATTTAAACTTGGGGTGCATCACATTCCTCGAAAAGATCGAAAATTCGTGTCCCATATTTCTGATTTTGCCCAAGTTTTCTGTTTTGGTGGTATGGCCGGTGGTGATGGGCACGCTTCTACTCAACAACACATCCATTGTGTTTTTCAGGAAGAAGTCGTAGGTAAATTCAATTCTGCCATTCATAAAGACAAGATCTAAACCTATGTCGGTTTGCAACGTTTTTTCCCATGTTAAATCGGGGGTGGACATGGTAGAAGAAGGAGACATTCCCGGAAGGAGGTCATAGTTTCTTCCCCCGTCATACACCGTTAAGTAACGATAATCGGAGATGCCCTCCTGGTTGCCTGTCAATCCCACACTTGCCCTTAATTTAGTGTCTGTCAACACCCAGTTTTGAGGAAAGAATGACTCTTTGGAGACCCTCCATCCCAAAGACGCCGATGGAAACAGCCCCCATCTGTACGATTTGGCAAATCGGGAAGAGGCGTCTGTTCTTGCGGTGGCTTCAAGCATATACTTGTTGTCTATATTGGCAGAGATTCTCGCAAAATAGGATTCCATAAGAAACTCAGCCATTGAGCTGGAGAAGGCGCTGTTCTTTGATGCCGAAGTTAACCATTTGAAACTGTCCAAAGGGAATCCTACCGCCGATACACTGCTTCTATGGTTAATTCGCTGTTGAAAACTTTGTCCTACAAGTGCAGAAAAGACAACCGTTCCAAACTTTTTGTTGTAGTTTAACATATTTTCAACCAAGTAGTTATAAACATAAACGCTGGCATCTCTTGATTCATCCTGATAGAGTTGCGCTTGAGGCGCCTTTGAAGAGTATTTTGAAAATTCGTGGATGTTGGTGTAATCGGCGCTCAAACTTGAATTGAAGGTAATATCATTAAATATTTTCCATTCAAGTTTTAAACTTCCGGAGAGACGCTGATTTCTGTTTAAATTGGACGCCTCTTTAAAGCAGGCTACCGGATTGTTGTTTATAGTGATATAGTATTTTGAAGGATCGTTTGGATCATATACGGGTTGATCCGGCCTGCTTCTTGATCCGGTCATGATGGGGCCGTATATATTGTTGTCTCCATACATACGTTTGCTGTCGGATGTTCCTAAACTGGCATTGAAGTCTATCCGAACCTTTTGGTTGATCCGATGGTTGATCCTTGCCCTAAAGTTGTATCGCTCATAATCGGAAGGGCGTTGAAGGCCCACCTGCCTGTACCAGCCGGCTGAGAGGTAAAATTGCGTTTGATCGCTTCCGCCTGTCACTCCAAGTTGAGCGGAGGCGAGCATCGGATTTTTTTTCGTTACTTCATCAAACCAGTCTGTATTGACGCCGGGGACCTCTGCTGCAATGGGCTTAATAAACCTTGAGTCGTCAGATGTATATCCCAATGAGGTATTGTAGTTGCTCCTTGCTTCATTTTGAGCCTGCAACCACTCATCAGTCCCAAGAAACTCTACCTTGCGCCTCAAATTCTGAACTCCATAGTAGGCATCAAGGGTAACTCTTGTTTTTTGCGCCCTGCCCTGTTTGGTGGTGATCAAAACCACTCCATTGGATGCCCTTGATCCATATAGAGACGCTGCCGCAGCATCTTTTAATACTTGAAGACTCTCTATGTCCGAAGGGTTAATAGCTGCCATAGGATTAGTGGTTTGTCCGCCGAAGCCAATTTGAGAATAGTCGGCAGCGGTCATGGGAATACCATCCACCACATAAAGAGGATCATTTCCGGCAGTAATGGAACTGGCGCCTCTAACCCTCACCGTGATGGCTCCCCCCGGTGTTCCTGACGCAGAAAAGATTTGAACGCCTGCCATCTTCCCCTGCATCGCTTCATTAAAGCCGCTCGTAGGCGCCTTTGATAGCTCCTCTCCTCGAACGGAAGCAACAGATGAAGTCAGGTCGCCTCTTCTTGTGGTTGCGTATGCAACTGCAATAACCTCCTCCAAACCAAAACTATCCATCCCCATGGATACATTAATGGTGGATCTGTTTCCAACCAACTCTTCAATGGTGACATATCCCAAAGAAGAGAAAACCAATACTGCATCGGCAGCAGCATTGATTGAGTAGGTTCCATCGTCAGAAGTCAGGGTGGCATTTGAAGTTGAACCTTTGACATAAACATAGACATAGGGAAGCGGCTTCCCTGTCTCTTTTTCGAAAGCAGTCCCCTTAATGGCATTTTGTGCAAAAAGGGACGCAGAAGAGAACAACATTGCAATAGTAATGCGCACTACATTTTGATAATTTTTTCTCATAGGGTTACAATTTGTTAGTAATTTAATAAAATAGTTTCGTTTTTGTTAATAATTTGATTTATTGTAGATTTGCAACTGCCTTACAAATGTATTAAATAATTTTTACCAACCAAAAAAAAATGATGTTTCAAATTGATATTTTTCATTTCGCAAATATCTACCTCATTTTATACGATTAAGTATTGGTAAATGATAAAAAAAACCTATATTTGTAAATTATTGTTAAAAATCGAAATCTAATATCAAAAAATCAATTT
>Ga0082212_10014026_pt1 | contig 10000 bp, 10 predicted proteins | sample TergutNt197P3_FD_71548 | JGI IMG/M metagenome (GOLD analysis project Ga0082212, IMG submission 71548) | Neocapritermes taracua P3 segment gut microbial communities from Petit-Saut dam, French Guiana - Nt197 P3 | ecosystem: Host-associated > Arthropoda: Insects > Digestive system > Gut ... | reverse complement strand
ATCAGCGGCAAATGATCGACGATGCCGTGCATTTTTTGTTTGAACCGGCTGTACTTCGGATGAAGTCGCAAACGATCAAGATGATTGGCAAGCCCGCCGACGCGGGGACAAATCGACATTTTGTTGTCGTTCAAAACGACGGTAATGTTTTTTCGGAGTCCGCCGGCGTGGTTCATGGCTTCGTAAACTCCGCCGCTGGAAAATGCCCCGTCGCCAATGACTGCAACACCATGTCGGTCGTCGTTGCCGCAGAGCAAATCGTCGCCGCAACAGAGACCGAGAATGGCTCCGACGCTGCTCCCTGCATGACCGGTCATCATGAGATCGTATTCGCTTTCGGCGGGATTGGGAAAGCCCATGAGACCGCCTTTGGTGCGGATGGTGGAAAATTGTTCAAAGCGTCCCGTAAGCAATTTGTGCGGATAAACCTGATGTCCGGTATCCCAAATGAGTCGGTCGTGAGAAAAATCGAAAATGCTGTGCAGGGCGATGCTGAGTTCGACGGCACCGAGATTGGAGGCAAAATGGACGGAGCGGTGATCGTAGAGTCGGCAAAGTTCTTCCCGAATTTCGGCAGCGAGTTGGTACAGTTGTTCCAAAGAGAGTTGCTTCAATTCGTGCGGCGACATGAGCCTTGACAAAATCGGTTGATTCTCTCCCTCTTGCTGTACGGACATTGCGAAGAAATGAAAAACGCCTCCAAACACACTCGAACTGCCGATATTCTAACGTCTTTTGCCGAGAATTCAAGATGATTCGGTTTTTTTGAAAGCAACAACGTTTTTTGTTGATGCGCTAGCCCCGCCTCCTTCTCCGTCGTTCATAATTTCAGCAATTCCGTCAAAATCTGCTGCAAGTCTTCCGCTGTGAGAATGTTCGAGTGAATCACTTTGCCTTCCTTGTCGTACAAAATCATGCACGGCGGAGTCATAATTCCCCAGTAGGTTGCCAATGCGCCGTCCAAACCTTCCGGTGCGTAAAGTTGCCGCCAAGTCGGTGCGCCCTGCAACGATGCACGAAGCGTTGCTTCGTCCGAATCCAAATTGACACCAATCGGCACTAAACCTGCCGATGCAAAACTGTCCGTAACCGCTTTGAAAATCGGCAGTTGCGCCGCTGAATACGACTCCCAAAAACAGAGTAATATATATTTGCCCTTGTACTCCGCAATGTCAAATGCCTTGCCGGTCGTGTCCCTCGCTTGGAACGGAACCGCTTTACCTTCGGCAGTCAATCGGCGAATCGCTCCCCGCGCTTTGGCAGCCTGCGGTTGTCCCGGCACCAATTCGATGACCTTCTCGTACCACTTAATTGCCTCGGTATTTGTCGCATCAATTCCCTCTTTGAACGAGGCGAGTTCCATCATGGCTTCCAAACCGGCTTCCGTTTTGGAAAATGTCGTAACCATTTCCTCCAAGTCGGCAAGCCATTGGGTATAACTTCTCATCGGGTCGCCGCCCGACGCAATCGCAACGTAATAGTCCACCATGAGTTGCCGCCGCCGCACGTGAGCGGCAAGTTCCTGCATCGTCGGTTTGTTGACCGTCGCAAAAATCGAAGCAATTTGCTCTTTGCCGTCGGGATATTCGTTGCGAGCGACCGCTTGCATAATCGTGTCGGCAATTTGCCGAATCCAATTTTCCCGCTCATCTTGCGTCGCGGACTTTTTGACGATTTCCAGAAGCAACGCAATCGTCTGTTTATGTTTTTCCGGTCGCTGGTTTTCCGGGAGCGTCGGAATTTGCGCCAGTAATGCTTGGACTTGATTCATAAGCACCACAACTTCGCTGTCGGTCGGTCCCGAACTTCCCTGGGCGTGTACAGGTTGAATGAACGTAAACGAAACCTGCTCCTCGTCATAATTTTTGGGTAAATCAAGCACACGCCAACTGTTGTCGCCGATTTTCACGAGCGTGCCGATGACAATTTGCCGGACGTTTCCCGCATCGCTGATCGTAACGGCAGCGTTTTCATAGACGAGTAAATCTTTTTGATTATCCTGCTCCCCTTTCGGAACGATGCCCGGCAACACCGCATTGAGTTGATACCATTCGGCATCGTTATTCAGAGCAACGGCAGCGACTGCATTGGCAAAACCGCTTTTCAAAGCGGAAACCTTTTTGGCAACGGTCTCGTTGAGTGTTTCCCCCAGTGCAAGACTTTTGAGTTCGTCTTCTTTGAGGGCAACGCATAAGAATCGCCGAACATCTTTGGTTGCCAAGGCAAGAACGATTTCGCGGGAAACTTCTTCGGCAGAAATTTCTTTCCAATAGTCGATTTTGCCATCTCCGTTTTCATCGACACCCCAACGTGTCCCGGCACTATTCAGCCATCGGAACTGGTCCTGCTTGCCGTTGCCGGTGGTATCCAATTCCCGATAGACTTCGACACCGTTTTGGTAGTACGACCACTGATCGACCTGCCGAGCCGGATCGCCGTCGGTATCCGCAAAGTTCCGAAGCACCACTTTCTGTGCATTGAGCAATGTCATGCGCCGATTGTCATCGGAAACGACGAGGTCGCACAGGGGAATTTCCTCGGCGGTTATAAGGTCAATTTCGACATCGCTTTGAAGCGGCTTCCATTTAGCGGCACCATCACGCAGTGTCGCTTTGTCCTGCCCGAAAATGGAGCAAGGAAGAATGAAAAGGGCAATCAAAAAGGGATAGTTAAAAAATTTCATGGTAGGTCTGATATGTCCAAAATAGCAAAATATCTTTTCCTTTGCGCTCTTTGCGTCTTTGCGGTAATTTTTTAACCGCAAAGGGCGCAAAGGAACGCAAAGAGAACAGTAGTCGAAGTATAAGAAAAAACAGACAAAACGGCAACAGCAATTTTGCCCCCAAAGAGCCGGGGACGGAGCGCAGTCCCCGGATTCAACGACTTGGTTTTCATTCGCAAATCGACTATAATCACTTCCATGCAAATCAGTTTTCACACCGACGCTTTTTGTTCCGCTTTCTGGACGTTCGAAAAATGCCTCGAATGGGCGCAAAAAAATGATGTCCACCTTATCGAATGCGGTCTCGTTGACGGAATCAGTTGGCTACACGGGCTCGGCTATATGCCGCACCTCTCCACGATTGACGATCCGGTACTTTTGCGAAAAAAGATGGACAAGTACGACGTTCACCTCTCGCAAATTGATGCCGCCTTTCCCCTTTCGGGAAAAGAAGGGGCAATCTATGCCACGCCATACATCTTGAACGCAATCCGTTACGCCAAATTGGCGGGATGTCCGCGAGTCTGCACCACCGACGGTCTGCTCAAACCCGAAGGATACACGGATCAACAGGCGATGAATCAAATGAAATGGCACTACGAACAGATTATCGAAGTGGCAGAAGCCTACGAAATCGACATCACGATTGAGATTCACGGCTATTTTACGACGAACATCGACAGACTCGGCGAGATGCTCGGTTTCGTCAACAGTTCCCGATTGTGTTTGAATCTCGATACGGGTAATTCGTTCATAGCGGGTGGCAACCCGATTGATTTTGCGAATCGTTTTGCAAAAAAGATTTCGCACGTCCACATCAAGGATGTTTCCAAGGAACTTGCCGATGCAGCACGCGGAAACGATACCGGTATTGCGTTGAGTCATTCGGCAATCGGCGATGGAGTCAATGCGGATAATATCCGTGAAGTGCTGAAAATTTTGCACCAAACAGGCTATACCGGACCGTTGAGCATGGAAGTCGAAGGGCAGGGTGGTCCGCTCATCGAAAAGTCGCTACGTTGGTTGCGGCAAACGATGTCCGAATTGGGTATTCCCGAAGAAAAAACGGCGTTCTGATAACTTTTCGCTTGCGTTTTAGCCGTGAAACACGCAGTGTCCTGTTTATGATACAATGCCCCCATGAAAACAAACAGACAGACATCGCGTCGTGATTTTTTGAAACAATCGTCCTTATTGGGCAGTGCTGCCGTGGTGGGACTGCAAACCATGCAAGTCCACGCTGCGGAGTCCGGTCCGCTGAAAATCGGTCTCGTCGGTTGCGGCGGACGCGGTTGCGGTGCCGTCGTTGACGGTCTCACACACGACCCAAACGTCAAACTGGTTGCGGTGGCGGATATTTTCAAGGAAAAAGTGGACTCCGCCATCAAACTGCTCGCCGAACGCTTTCAGGAACGAATCGACGTTCCCGCTGAACGCCGCTTTATCGGCTTCGATGCCTACAAATCGTTGATTCCACTTTGCGATGTCGTGTTCCTTTGCACTCCGCAGCATTTTCGTCCCATGACGCTCAAAGCGGCGATTGAAGCAGGCAAACACGCATTTTGCGAAAAACCGGTTGCCGTCGATGCGCCGGGAATTCGCAGTGTTCTGGAATCTGCCGCACTCGCCAAAGAGAAGGGACTGAATATCGTAACGGGACTTATCAACCGGTATTCTTCCCGCGTTCGAGATGTGGTACGGCGCATTCACGACGGTCAAATCGGACCGGTAGTTACGGCGAGGGCAAACCGAATGGGCGGTCCGCTCTGGATGCGCAAGCGGGAAGAAGGGGACACAGAAATGAGATACCAGATGCGAAACTGGGTCAACTTCAATTGGATTGCCGGCGAATTTGTCAACGATGTTACGATTCACCAACTTGACGTTGCGATGTGGTGTCTCGGCGACGAACACACGCCGGTCAATGCTTATGCACTCGGTGGTCGGATTAGCCGCACACAACCGGATGCCGGCGATATGTACGATACGATGTCGGTCGTCTATGAATATGCCGATGGCAGACCGCTTTATGCGTTTAGCCGTCAGATTCCCGGTTGCTTCAATGAAGCGTCGGTACGTATTTCAGGACCGAAGGGGGGCGCAGACATCGGCAACGTCGGCAGCGGACGTGTTGCCATTTTCGGTGAAAGTCCCTACGATGCTCCTAAGGAAGAAGGGGCGGGTGCGTATTTCAATCAGCACACGACGTTGTACAACGCCATTCGTAGCGGCGGAAAAGATTACGTCAACAATTTACCGTACACGGCAAAGGCGACGATGGCGGCAATCCTTGGTCGTATGGCTGCGTATTCTGGACAGAAAGTGACGTGGGATGCGGCACTGAATTCGCAGGAGTCGTTCACGTTGAGCGATTATTCCTGGGATGCCCAACCGCCAACGCTTCCTGATGAACAGGGCAACTACAAACTTGCGAAACCGGGGATGTAAGGGTTACAACGTAAGGGTTCCACTTCCGGCATTGCCCGTTTTTGCGATTCGGCGGGGTCCGTTTTCATCGAGCGACTTTCGGCTTCCATCGATCCGGCAACAAATCCCACTTCGCTGCCTGCGAAGGTAAATCACTCAAGACATCCAACACATCCAAAAAATATTCGTACTCGTTGAGAAAAACGAAGAGATGATCGGCAAACGGATCGGCAGCGAGTTCGCTGCGAACGATACCGGTGAGCCCGTTGAAGGACTTGCGCATGTCAACAGGTGTGGTGCAGAGGGAAATTCGAGTGTTGGGGGAAATGGTCAGCATGAGGCGATGGCGGCGAGGAGTTCGCTGAGGGATAGAGGATTGTTGAGTCGGACGGTGAAGCCATTGGGTGTGATGATTTCGATGGCAGAGGATTTTGGATCGACAAGGGTGATGGGCACAAAAGTCGCCGAGGACGCTGTGTCGGGATTTTGTTGTTGCCGATATTTTTTGAGCCAGGAGTGGAGGGCGTTCACGGAGCAACCGGTTTGTTGGGCGGCGGAGGCAACGGTGAGTTGGGATTGGAGAACGAGGTCGATGGCTTGTTGTTTGACTTCGGTGGAAAAGTAGGTACGGGGCATGGTGATGGCAAGGGAAGGCGGTGCGCGGATCGAACCGATGCCGCAAATTATTACGCCAAAAGAATTTCACGCAACAATGCCAGACCTGGAACACTTACACTCAAACGAAGGGATACGTCTTCGTGGGAGGCAGGGGAATGTCTGTTGACTACTGACTATCCAGAGAAAAACAAAGGAAATCGCCTGAAGGTGAGGGTTTTTATATCCCAGATTTTGGAAAATAATCGGATGTAGCAGAGGGCTGTCGACGGTTCTGATCATTATGTGTCCAATTTTTCCATTACAGAAATTCATATTCAACTAGGTATAACGTTGCAAGACCTGCGTAGCGACCAAAAAGATTTTGCAAATACTCTCTCATTGTTTCTCTCGGTATGTCGGACGACAAACCCAAGTACTTGGCTAATTCTACTGTATGTATAGTCCTCTAACTTGTTTGTTTTCAACAGTTTACGCTTCAAATTTATTGATTTTTGCAAATGGGGGTATCGGGTTTGCTACTGTTGTTTTTTTCCTTGTTTTTCAGGCTTCCAGTGGTATCCGTGGAGAATATCGGTTTCTGTGACGGGATTCGTTGCTACGGCTTGCTCCAACAAACGACGAAACAATTGACCCCGACTCGACGATGTCCGGCGATTGAAACGAAAAGTGAATTCTTCCAAATACGATTGAAGATGTTCCGATGAAAATGCCCCTTGATGCGTACCAAGCAACCAACGCTTCAGCAATGAAGCAGTCCGATGAACTCCCGGCATCGCCACATGTGCCTGATCGTCAGAAGAGGACAGAATTGTTTGCTGATGTTGATACCCATTCGATAATCCAGAATATCCACGCCACCCATCCGTACAAACGATACTGTCAGGAGCAACCACTTCTCGAACAAACGGGAGGAGACTCTCGGCGGACGCATCAGGAATATGACGCATACGAATCCGTCCGAACCCCTTTGGATGCTTGATTTCTAGGGCAATCGCGACGATTTCTTTCTTTGCACCGCGTCCTCGTTTGTCGCCTTCGTCGACACCGCCAATCAAAGTCTCATCCACTTCAACTTCACCAGACAATTGTTCACGAGACGCACGAACCATCGCCACACGAAAACGATGAAGCATGTGCCAAGCCACATGATAACTGATGCCCATCATTCGCTCCAGTGTCTTGGCGGACATACCATTTTTTGCTGTGGTGACGTGCCAAGCGGCATCAAACCAAGTGGTCAAAGGCGTTCGTGTTTTATCAAAAATCGTTCCGGCAGTAACCGTACATTGATGTTGACAGGCAGGACAAGCCAAGCGACCCATTTTGTCTCGCCACGGTTCCTGGGGTTGTTGGCAAGCCGGACACACAAATCCATTGGACCAGCGAAGGCGTTCAAGATAGGCGGCACAGGCAAGGTCATCGGAGAACATTTTCACAAAATCGCGGTAAATCGAAGGAAACGCCACCTGTAGAATCGACTCCATCTGCACATCTTAACATAACAGTAGCAAACCCGATACCCCCATTTTTCCATTTTGAAATGTTTGTGTCATTTTCCCATACATTTCAAGTTATTACAAACATGTCAAGTTATTATGTATAATACGTGGAAAGCAAATCATCGACGAATGAAAGCCGGGAACGCAGACGCACCCGGAGCGACCTAATTCTCCAACGTCGGTTGATGCGGGAGGCAAAAATTGCCCAAACGTGTTATAATGGAGGCAATGATGAAAGAAATACCTGAACGAGTTTACGTTGACAATTCCGTTGTTAGCGGTATGTTCGATGAAAACGACCACCCGGAACGAGTAAAGCCCTTTTGGGATGCCGTTTTCAATGGCGAAATCCGTGTCGTCCTATCGGATGTGGTAGATAGAGAAGTCGAAAAGGCTCCGCCGCATGTCCGTGAGTTTTATCGAACGATACCGGGATCCCAAATCGAACGGATCGCTTCAACAGACGAATCGAACAATTTGGCAAGTCGGTATATTGCTGAAGGCATTGTAACTGAAAACAGCCTAAACGATAGTCGGCACGTTGCCCTTGCGTCCGTTGCCCGTGTTGATGTGCTTGTTAGTTTTAATTGCACGCATATCGTTAAACTCAAACGGATTCGCAAGTACAATGCGATTAACATGCTACTCGGCTATTCCCAAATTGAAATCCGAACCCCTGACGAGGTGATCCAATGACGAAAATTGACTGGAACCAATTCAAGCCTATTCCCGGCTTCGATTCCTTGAAAATGAAAGCCGAAATCCAGGCGGAGATTCTCCGTGAAACAGCCGGAATGACAGACGTAGAAGTCCGTGAGTATTTTTACCAAGCCTCCGAACGCATGCACAAAGAGCGGGAACAATACCAAGCAGAACAAGCGGCGGACGACCCGACCGTGCCCGTTTTTACGATGCAATAACGGAACCGCAACCGGAAGATTGCGAATCTGGCTATTCGCTCTGATTGATTCTCGGAAACTTTCCTCTTTCTTGGCGTTGCTGCCGATAACCTTCTGGAATCGGATCGCCCGGCTTCCACGAATTCGGACCCGGTTGCCACGCGGCGGCTTTCTCGTTTGCCTCTTTCCACTTGCGCCGAATTTTTTTAACGTACTCCGGCGGATTGTCGATGAGTTGAACCATCCGATTCCATTGCTCGTCCGTCAGCACATCGAACATCTCGATTCTCAATTTTTCCCCCAATGCCTTGCTGGATGCAAACGCTGCTTCCAGTTCTCGAACAACGTCGGGATTTGCTCTTCGAGCAGCTTGTGCAATAGGCACCGTAATTTTATTCCATTCTTCGGAACCGGGTTGGACATCTTTGAGTGCGTCCCTATGTTTGTCGAATTCTGCTCTCGATTTTTCATTCCATTTCGACCGCGCCTCGCCCATTTTGTCCAACTGCTTTTTGAATTCCGTGTCCATGTTTTCTTTGACCTTGCCAAGTTGTTTCTTTTGCTCGTCGGAAAGACCGAGAACTTCAAACATATTCGGCGACATCAATTCATGTTCGGACATCATTGGCGAGATGAAATTCCCCGGCTTTCTTCAACTGTTCCGGTGTCAGCGTTTCATTGATGAAATTTGTCATTTTTTGACGTTTGATTGTCCCCATCTCAAACAAGAGATCGAAAGACTTGATTCGCATTTCTTCCGAGGCTCCCTCTGCGTAGGGATCGCCGAGTTTTCTCTGTTCATCCATGAGTAACTGGACATCTGGATCGCTTGCAGTCATGTGGGGTTCTCCATCAATCATCTCAAAAGACAGGCGACCTATTGTGCTTCTGAAATCCTGAATTGTTTGGAGTTGTTCTTTCGTAATGCCCAGTTCTTTTTGAAAATCCTCGTCTTGGAGTATGCCCGTCGCCGCAAGAAACGAATGGTTGCCATTCCAGAAGTCAATGACATCACTGTTCATCATGTTTCTGTCTGCTTGTCGCACTGCTGGCGTATCCATTCGTGCCACGTCTGGAAAGAACATTTGGGCAAACGCCGCTGTCGTCAAGCCGAGCAGCAACATGGCGGTCAGGGTAAGTTGGAACGTTTTCATGAATACCTCGTGGGTTGGACGACGTGATGTGATTATAACCGATAGCGTTTGCTTTTGAGAGGGAGGGCGGCAATTTAGGGTGGTTGGGCAATCTTTTTCATAGTTTTCGGCAATTTTTCGGAGTTTTGCATCGCGGGCGTGATCGATTTCCCCCTGCGTTTCCCCTTTTGTCAATCGCTTCGACAAATAATAGACCGACGCCAAAAGTATCTTCGCCTCGCCCGTCGACGAGTCCCGCTCATAATGTTTGCTCAACGCACGCCAATTATTCATCCAACCAATCGTCCGCTCCACCACCCAACGCTTCGGCATCACTTTGAAAGTGTGCAACTCCGTTCGCTTCACGCTTTCAAATTCCCAACGATACTTTTCGCGTACCTCGTCCGCCAACGGTTTGCCCGAATACCCATCGTCTGCAAGAATCTTTTGCAATCGCGACAAACCTTTGCCCGCCGCCTTTTGCAAGACCAATTTCGCACCCGCTCGCTCTTGAATGTTTGCCGCATGAACCACTATGCAAATCAACAAGCCCATCACGTCAACAAGAAAATGACGCTTGATTCCCTTGATTTTTTTTGCCCGCATCGTAACCGCGTTCGCCGCCAGTGGGAGTCCCTTTCACAGACTGGCTGTCGATGATTGCCAAACTCGGTTCTTCGTCGCGACCCGCTTGGACACGAA
>Ga0082212_10014025_pt1 | contig 10000 bp, 7 predicted proteins | sample TergutNt197P3_FD_71548 | JGI IMG/M metagenome (GOLD analysis project Ga0082212, IMG submission 71548) | Neocapritermes taracua P3 segment gut microbial communities from Petit-Saut dam, French Guiana - Nt197 P3 | ecosystem: Host-associated > Arthropoda: Insects > Digestive system > Gut ... | reverse complement strand
ACGGCCTAAATAGGTTATAATAATTATAACCTAATTCAAAGGGGGCGGGCTCATGTCCTCAATTACAAGACAGCGGATTGGGAAATATACATACCTCTCAGAGTCGGAGTCGTTCTGGGACGCCTCGAACCAACGGCCGGACAACAATAAAACGAGGATTGGGAAGATTGACCTCCTGACAGGTGAGCCGGTATACAAGCAGGAGTACCTGGACAGGCTGGCCGCGTCAGGGCAGTCCATCGAAGGGATGAGAGTCTGGGACAGGGCGGGAGAGGTCCGCGGGTCTGTCGCCTCCGCCGCAGGAATGGGCGAGGCTGAAGCTGCCCGCCACATAATCGACAGCGTAAAGGATTTCGGGGTTGTGTACTTCCTGCGCGAGCTATCCAAGAAAATCGGGCTGCTCGGCATACTGCAAGAAGCTATGCCTGGTGTGTGGCAGGAAGTGTTCTGCCTTGCCTGCTACCTCATAGCGTCGGACAAGCCAGTGATGTACTGTGAGGAGTGGGTGGCTTCGAGCGCCGGGTTCGACGTGGGCGACATGTCCAGCCAGCGCATCAGCGAACTGCTCTTGGCCTTTGGGTGCGCGGAACGAAACAGCTTCTACCGGATGTGGCACAGGTACATACGCGAACGGGAATACATAGCGCTTGACATCACTTCTGTCTCGTCGTATTCAGAGCAGATTGCGGCATGCGAGTGGGGGCACAACCGTGACGGCGAGAACCTGAAGCAGGTGAACATCTGCATGCTGTTCGGTGAGGACTCAAGGCTCCCGGTGTATCAGACGCTGTACAGCGGCAGCCTCCGCGACGTGTCGACGCTCAGGAGCACGATTTCCGAGTTTGCAGCGCTTGCCGGCAACACGGACATAATGATCGTCACGGACAAGGGCTTCTACAGCGCCGCGAACGTGGACATACTGCTCGACGATGCCGACGGCAAGCAGCCATGCCGTTTCCTAATGTCTGTCCCCTTCACGAGCAAAACAGCCAAGAGGTGCGTCGAGGCGGAGCGAAACGAAATAGACAGGGTCGAGAACGTCGTCCTTACGAACGGGCCGCCGATACGTGGGGTGTGCAAGCCCTGCGAATGGGGCGGCGGCACGCAGCTCAACACGCATGTGTTCTACAACCCGGAGAAGGCCGTCAAGGAAAGGAACGAACTTTTCGGCTACGTTGCGTCGCTTGCGCGGCAGGCGGCTAAGGATCCATACAACGAGAAGCTTGAGAAGGAATACCGGGAATATTTGGATTTCCACCGCGACGGCAAAAGCCTGGAAGTCAGCATCCGCAATGATGTCGTCGCAAGGGAACTGGAGACCACAGGGTGGTTCGTGCTGATCAGCAACCACATCGACGACCCGCAGACCGCCCACGACATATACAGGACGAAAGACGTCGTAGAGAAGAGCTTCATGCAGTACAAGAACAACCTTGGGCTCGACCGCCTGCGTGTCCACAGCGACGACCGCATGCAAAACAAGTTGTTCGTCGCGTTCATCGCGTTGATAATCACCTCGGCGATACACGAGAAAATGAGGCGGAAAGGCATGTACAAGCGGATGACGTTCGATAGGCTAATCCTGACACTCGCAAAGTTGAAATCTGCGACCGTGGGCGGAAAGACAATCCTGCGCCCCGTGACGAAGGAGCAAGCGGACATCTTCGAAATCTTTGGCATCGCGTTGCCGGACTACGGCACGCTCGAGCCGACGGAGCCGAAAAAGCGTGGCCGGAAACCGAAGCAGTCGACCGCCAGTGACATAGGTTAAAATACATTCGGGAATTCAGGTAGGTACTCTGTTAACCGTATACGGTTCGACCGGCAAAAGCGCGCCTGCCACTTTCCGGCGGTTTTGCGGGTCGAACCATAGTATAATACGCAATTCACGATTTGGCAAGTATATATTCGTGCTATTTGCACGATATGGCGGGTTATCCAAGCCAATGATTGCATGATAACACGATATTACAATGTGCTCTACTCGCCTGTGCGCAATATGCGCATAATACGCATGATTGTCAATAAGAAATATTTCACTTCTCTGGTCACTCTTTGACTTGCAAAAGCTCCAGCGGGGGGCGGCGCGGCCTCAATTGCTCCTATCCCGCAGTACTCCTTGGCTGCTTTGTCAAACTCTCTGGCCGTAACCGCATACTCAGCAGACTGAGAAAACAGCGCAAACATCACAACTCCAAGCAGGACGAAAGTCAGGATCGTCCTCGCTGGACTGCGAAATAAAACCTTTATGGAAAGTGAAAGTTTCAATTATTCGCCTCGAACAAGTAATATTATCCAAAATAATACTCTGTTGAGGGGCGCAATGTCAACAGTGGGGGGATGGGCTGATTAGCAGATATTGACCGAGTCAAAGCGAATATATTTTCAACAAATAGTGAAAATTGATGTTTGTCCCCCAAATGGGCACAAACATCAATTTCCGTTTCAGCAGGTATTATTATTCATCGCTTAGATTTGGAGAGTGCAAATGTATTCTCCGCGGAGAATACTCGCTCCTAGAGATGATATGCTGCCTGGAACGCGGGGTTGACCGCCATCGTTATGTTGCCGCCGATCTCTTTGGCGTCGCCGAGGACGAAACACTCGGTTTCAGGGGCGCAGTGCCTGAACGACTCGACAAGCTCGGTATCGATCTTCATGCCCATAGCGAGCAAGACGGTGTCGGCCTTGATCTCATGTTTCTTGCCGTCGGCGCCTTTCACAGAGACTCCCTTGTCGGTGACTTCAACCAGCGAAGTGTTATACTTGACCGCTATACCTTTCTCCTTGAGGATATCCATCAACTGGTTCATCATGAAGACAGGCGGGTCGATCATGTCGATTATCTCGACTTGCCTGCCATCTTCGGCAAAGTCTATCGCCGCTTCCAGACCGACGTCGCCGGCGCCTATGATCACTACTTTTTTGCCGACCTTGTCCTTGAGCTTTGTCTCTGCGTCTGCCGCCCACATAACATGCGGCTTGTGGATGCCCGGAATGCTTTCGGGAACGAGAGGCCCGGCGCCCACAGCTATAAACACCGCGTCGTAGCCTTCTATTTCGATAAGCTTTGCGGTGGCTTCCGTATTGAGCAGGACTTTCGCCTTGCCGGACTCCACGATTTTCCTCGTCTGCGTTTCAAGCCATTTCAGGTAATCCCGCATGTCTGCTTTGACAGGCGGCGCGGCTGCGGGGATGATCTGGCCGCCCACGCGGTCGGACTTTTCATACAGCGTGACGTCGTGGCCGCGTTCGACGAGCGTGAACAGCGCGGTAAGCCCTGCCGGGCCGCCGCCTATGACTGCGGCTTTTTTCTTTATCGGAGCAGGGGGGAGTTCCGCGTCTTTGATTATGCGCGTCATGCCGAGAAGCGGGTTGATCGCGCAGTTCATTTCCTTCGGGCCCATATTCGCGCCGGGGCGGCCGCCGAGTCTCTGCAAGCATGCGTTGCAGCGCAGGCAGGGGCGTATATCCTCTGGGCGGTTCTGCGCCGCTTTGCGGGGCATTTCCGGGTCTGCCATCAGCGGGCGGCACATCGCTACAAAGTCGCACCAGCCTTTTGAGATATACTCTTCGGCGAGGTCTACATTCACAATAGAGCCGACAGCCGTCAGGATTATATCGCCCTGGAAGTGATCTTTGACCTTCTCCGTCCAGTGCGCGTTGAAGCCGCGGGCCATCGTGTAGTGCTGGAGCCAGTATTTCAGATACGCCATCATGCCTTCGCTGTGCAGCCCGGCAGAGACGTTGAACATATCGACGCCATGGTCTTTCAGTATTTTCATGAGTTTGAGGGTTTCCTCGAAATGCATACCGTCTTCGATGATCTCGTCGGCGGAAATGCGGTAGTCGATAACGAAGTTTTCACCGCAGAGCTCACGCGTCTTTTCGACCACTTCGATTGCGAAGCGCGCGCGTTTCTCGATAGAGCCGCCGTATTTATCCGTGCGTTTATTATAGTGGGGGCTGGTGAATTGCGACAGCAGGTTTCCGTGCCCGCCGTGCAGCAGGGCTACGTCCATCCCCGCTCTTTGCATGTTGTGGCATGCGGTCGCGTATTTCATGACGGTTTCGTCGATTTTCGCCTGGTCCATTTCTATCGGCAGACGTATTTCGCGCCCTTCGCGGGCGGCGCGCATTTTCTCTGTGTCGCCGGGGATGGGGCTGGAGCTGAACGGCAGGTGCCCGACTGTTTCGAAGAGCGTGTCTTTGCCGTTGTGGTTGACTTCCAGCGATGCATGGCAGTTGTATTCCTTGCACATTTCAGCGTACCACGACAGCGGTAGTGTGCTGTGGGGGTTTGCGAGGTCGAGCTGGCATTCTTCGTCTTTGCATTCCCGGATGTCGATGGATGAGTTGCCGACGTATAGGATCGCCGCGCCTCCCCGGGCGAATGCCCTGAACCATTCCACGAATTGTGTGGTCACGAGTCCGTCGGGGCTTGCGAGGTTCGGCGACGGGGGCGCGAGGATGAAGCGGTTTTTGAAGTCGACGCCTCTGATTTTTATCGGTTTGAACAGGTTTGTGTATTTTGACGCCATTGTTTTCTTCCTTTCTTTCTTTCGTAATATTTATATGTGGTAGTATAGCAAGTTGGCGATACCTTTACAAGTGCAATGCCAAAAGTGTATAATGCGGGAGTTAGGGGTCAGGGGTCAGGGGTTATGTTCAAAGGTAGACCGTAGTCGGCGTTCAATTTGCATTCTGACAGCGGAACCATGGACGGTGGAGCGCGCGAGTATGCGCACGGATGCGCATCCGAGCGAAAAAGAATGCAAATTGAACGTCGGCTATGGGATACCGATCGTATAAATAATTTAGCACAAAAAGTAATGATTATGGAGATGAGCGGTTGACGTTTCGTGAGTATTTAGATGTGTTGAAGGGGAAGCGCGTTGCGGTGTTGGGGGCTGGGGTCAGCAATACGCCGCTTATTGAGGCGCTGCTTGAAGCGGGGGTCGATACTGCTGTTTGCGATATGGGGAGCCGGGAAAAAATAGGCGACGCCGCTGGCCGATATGAGGCATTGGGCGCGAAGCTCAGGCTTGGCGAAAGCTATCTGGATGATTTGGACGCGGACGTCATTTTCCGCACGCCGGGAATCATGCCGTCAAACCCCGCGATCATGGACGCGGTCGGGCGCGGGGCGCAGCTTACGAGCGAGATGGAGGTATTTTTTGAAGTCTGCCCGTGCAGAATTATTGCTGTCACTGGCAGCGACGGGAAGACGACGACTACTTCGATCATTGCGGATATGCTGAAGAATGACGGATACACTGTGCATGTGGGCGGCAACATAGGCGCGCCGCTACTGTGCAAGGCTGACGATATGCGCCCTGACGATATCGCGGTTGTGGAGCTGTCGTCTTTTCAACTTATGACCATGCAAAACAGTCCGGATATTGCAGTCATCACGAATGTTGCCCCGAACCATCTGGATGTGCATAAGGACATGGACGAATACATCGCCGCCAAGCGCAACATATATATGCACCAGAGCAGCGGGGGGAAAGCTGTTTTTAATTATGATAACGATTTGACGCGCGCATACGCGGACACAGCGCGGGGCGAGGCTGTGTTCTTCAGCAGCCGCAGCGCCGTTGGGAACGGATGTTATCTGAGCGGCGGAACGATATATGAGGCGGCGGACGGGGCAAGCGAGCCTTTGATTCGGGCGGATGAGATTTTCCTGCCCGGCGCGCATAACGCGGAGAATTTCATGGCGGCGTTTGCGGCTCTGCGAGGGCTTGCGGGCCGGGACGCCATGCTGAAAACCGCGCGGACGTTCAAGGGCGTGGCGCACCGCATCGAGTTCGTAAGGGAACTGCGCGGCGTGAGGTACTACAACGACTCAATCGCATCCAGCCCGTCACGGACAATTGCGGGCCTGCGCTCATTCGACCGGAAAGTGATACTTATTGCGGGCGGTAAAGATAAAGGCGTAGCTTTTGATACGCTTGGGGTTGAAATAACCTCCCGCGTCAAAAAGCTCATATTGACAGGCTTGACGGCGGAAAAGATACGCGACGCCGTTTCAAGTGCCGCCGCCTGCACACAAGACCGTACGGAACTGCCGGAGATAAAAATGATCGAAAACTTTGAGGACGCGGTGTTGGCAGCGTCAAATGCTGCAGGCGAAGGGGATATTGTAATGCTATCACCAGCATGTACTTCTTTTGACAGATTTAAGAATTTCGAAGAGCGAGGGAACTTGTTCAAGAAAATAGTAGAAGAAATGGAGTAATGTGAAATGGCTATTAGAGCAAGAAACTCAGCAATTAGAGCGGTTGTGTTTGGGGTTGTAGTCACAGCAATAGCAAACTTCAGTGGAACATTGATATTCCCGTTTGATGGAGTCACAATACCGCCAAGATGGACTCAGTTGTTATGGCATTTTCTGATATATACTGTTGTGTTCTTCATAATATACTTTCTATTCGAGTTGCTTCGTTCAAAAATAGTAAAAAACAGAAAACACAGAGGGTCAGGGGATTCCGGGTCGAGCCCGGAATGACGAAGCTTTTAGAATACAGAAGAAGAGTAAGGAGCTGTTTTTATGATTGAAATTCGAGAAATGTTAATGGAACTATGCGCGCTGCCGGGGCCATCGGGGTTTGAAGAACCCGTCACCGGGCGAATAGTGGAAATGCTCAAACCGCTCGTTGATGAAGTCTGGATAGACACATTAGGCAACGCAGTCGGCGTGCGCAAATGCGGAAAAGACGGGGCGAAAAAGCTGATGTTCGATGCGCATATCGACGAAGTAGGCCTGATCGTTACCGGAGTTGAGGAAGGCTTCCTCCGCTTCGCCGCGCTTGGCGGGCTCGACGCGCGTATACTTCCCGCCGCCGAAGTTAAGATTCAGACCGACCCGCCGCTATACGGCGTTATATGCACCATGCCTCCGCATGTGCTGACCAAAGAAGACACAAACAAGTCCATCAAGATCGAAGACATGTTCATTGATATCGGCATGGCGCAAGAAGACGCCGAAAAAGCCGTGCCGCTCGGAACACCGGGCGTATTGGCGCACGGGCTGAGAAAGATCGGCGAAGACGGCATATGCGGCAAAGCGCTCGACGACAGAGCCGGGTTCGCGGCGATCCTGCGCGCGCTGGACCTGCTGAAGGATGAGACGCTTGACGCCGACTTATACGTCATGGCGAGCGTGCAGGAGGAAGTCGGCGTGCGCGGCGCCGGGCCGGGGGCGTATGCGGTCGCGCCAGACGAGTGCATAGTCATCGACGTCGGCTTCGCAAAGACGCCAGACACAAAACCCGCTCAGGTGAGCGAAGAACTCGGCGGGGGAGTGATAATCAGCCGCGGCCCGAACACGAACAGGCGCTTGACAGATATTGCGGTCGGCCTTGCGAAAGAAAAGGAAATCAAGCATCAGATCAACGTCGAGCCCGGCGGCAACAGCGGCACTAACGCCCGCGCGATCCAGATTTCCCGCGCAGGCGTCGCCACGGCGCTGTTCGGCATCCCGCTCAGGTACATGCACGGCGCGTACGAATACGTGCTGGCCGATGATATAGAGAGCACAGCTAAGTTGTTGTGCGAGTGTGCAATGTGTTCTTAGGGGTCAGGGGTCAGAGGTGACGCGCCAGCGGCGCGTAGGAACTAGGAACTAGGTTTTAGGAGCTAGTGAGGACGGGGGATGCGGGAGGAACTCAAATGCAGAATGTAGAGAGTAAAGTGTGGGGAGTTAATATATGATAGATACATTAAAAGAGTTATGCGCGCTGAGCGGGGTTTCGGGCTGCGAGGATGAGGTGCGCGAGTATATTGTGAGCAGGGCGGCCGGCGTCGCCGACGACGTTGTGGTCGATACGATGGGTAATGTCATTGTATCGAAAAAAGGCAGGAAGACGCCCGCGAAAAAAACCATGCTGTGCGCGCATATGGACGAGGTCGGCGTTGTCTGCACCAGCATCACGGACGACGGCTATTTGAAGTTTGCGCTTGCAGGAGGCATTGACAGGCGGGTCGTCATCGGCAAAACCGTAGAGTTCGGCAGGGAGCGCGTCTTGGGTCTGATCGGCTGCAAACCCATTCATCTGACAAAAGCCAGAGACAGGGAAAAAGTCATAGAAATCGAAGAAATGTACATAGACATAGGCGCGAAGAAACGCGATGAGGCGGAAAAGTTAGTCTCCGTGGGCGATACAGGGGCGTTTGACTCCACGGTCGTCGAGTTCGGCGACGGCTACATCAAAGCAAAAGCAATCGACGACAGGTTCGGCTGCGCCGTGCTGCTCAAGCTGATAGAGTCTGACTTGCCGATCGACTGCATGTTCGCATTCAATGTGCAAGAAGAGGTCGGGCTGCGCGGCGCTTATACATCGGCCCATCGCGCTGCGCCCGATATCGCGCTAAACGTTGAAGGAACGACTGCTGCGGATCTGCCGTCTGTTACCGGGAACAAGAAAATATGCAAACTGGGCGGCGGCGTAGTCGTACCCTTCATGGACGGCGGCACGATCTACGACAAGGAACTGTACAGGATACTGAACGATCTTGCGGACAAGAGCGGCATCCCCAGGCAGACAAAAAGCGTCGTCGCCGGAGGAACAGACGCCGCAGCGATCCAGAGGTCACGCGCGGGCGTTAAGACGGCGGGGATAGCCGCGCCGATAAGGAACCTGCATTCGCCGTCTTGTGTGGGGAAGATAACAGATATGGAAGCCGTCAGCAAGCTTGCAATGCTCTTCCTTGAAGAAGTGGGAGTAAGATTCTGATGACGGAAGGCGGATTAGGCATTTCTAAAAAGGTGTACGGCCTTGCAGAGCGGGTACTCGCGGATGTCTCCGCGCCCTTTTCTGAGATAGACAGGGTAGCGCAGATAAACACAGAAAAGGTTCTCCTTGCATTCCGTGAAAACCGTGTTTCTGACGTTTGCTTCAACGGTACGACAGGTTATGGGTATAACGACAAGGGGCGCGAAACGCTCGACGCTGTTTTTGCGAACATCATGGGCACGCCGGATGCGTTGGTTCGCTCGCACTTTGTCAGCGGAACGCATGCGATAACAGCCGCGCTCTTCGCCGCGCTGCGCCCGGGGCAGACCCTTTTGTCTGTGACCGGGCCTCCGTATGATACGCTGCACGGGGTCATCGGGATATCAGGCGACTACAGAGGTTCTCTCAAAGAGATAGGCGTCGGTTACGCGCAGCTGGATTTAGCCGACGACGTTACGCCGGGCAGTGAATTATTCGATCCCGCAAAAATTGAAAAAGCCGTCAGGCGCGGTGGTGTCGGGGCGGTTTTTATACAGCGTTCGCGCGGGTACACATTGCGGCGCGCTCTAACGATACGCGAAATTGGCATTATTTGCGATATCGTTCACGACGCCGCTCCGGATATCGCCGTAGTTGTGGACAACTGCTACGGCGAGTTTTCGGAAATACATGAACCGGGCGGCGTCGGCGCCGACCTGGTTGCTGGCTCGCTGATAAAAAACCCGGGCGGCGGGATCGCGCCGGCGGGCGGCTATGTCGCAGGAAAGCGTGAGCTGGTGGAGGCCGCGGCTTACCGGCTGACATCGCCCGGCATAGGCGGGGAATGCGGCGCGACGCTCGACGTGAACAGGCTGCTGTATCAAGGCCTGTTCATGGCGCCGCACACAGTAGCGCAGGCAATGAAGACAGCGGTGTTCTGCGCCCGCCTGTTCGAGCTGCTGGGGTATAAAACAGAGCCCGGATACAAAGACCCGCGCTCAGATATTGTGCAGACAGTCGACCTTGGCTCCGCGGCGCTGTTGGAACTCTTTTGCAAAGGCATACAGGCAGGGGCGCCTGTCGACTCATATGTTACGCCGGAAGCCTGGGATATGCCGGGCTACGACCATCCGGTGATCATGGCCGCGGGAGCTTTTGTCCAGGGGGCGTCAATCGAACTATCGGCGGACGGCCCGATGCGCGAGCCATACAGGGGCTACCTGCAAGGCGGCCTCACATTCGAATCCGGCAAACTGGGGCTGATGCTCGCAGCATCAATG
>Ga0082212_10014024_pt1 | contig 10000 bp, 9 predicted proteins | sample TergutNt197P3_FD_71548 | JGI IMG/M metagenome (GOLD analysis project Ga0082212, IMG submission 71548) | Neocapritermes taracua P3 segment gut microbial communities from Petit-Saut dam, French Guiana - Nt197 P3 | ecosystem: Host-associated > Arthropoda: Insects > Digestive system > Gut ... | reverse complement strand
TGTCATCCGCGGCGACGAAACGGAGCTGTACTGGACGGCCCTGTCCATCAAACTGGCCGATATCGGAAAACAGGCGCTCCGGCTGGAGGCGCAAAATGTTCCCGGTAAGGTGAAGCGGCTGTCGATGATCCTGCTGTTTTGCTTTGTGGCGACCTACCTGCTGATTATCGGCACGGAGATTATGAACTCCATCGGCGTTATCTTTGCCAACTAAAGGGGGTGGTGTGTTGAAAAGAATTCGGGCTATTATGACCCGCGGCGAGGGCTATGTCGATACCGTCATTGCGATTTTTATCCTTTTGATGCTCCTTGTTTTTTGCATCAACGTCTTCTCATTCCTGTCGCTGAAACAGGACATGGATCACTTTTCAAAGGAGCTGATGCAGACGGCGACAACGGACGGCAGGGTTTCCTCCAATATTACAACGCGGCAGCAGCAATTGGTGGCCGAAATAGGCATTAACCCCACGCTGACATGGAACGCCGTATATTTCAACGCCGCCCAGCGGACGGTGCAGTATGGGGAGAAGATCGAGCTGACCCTGACCCTTCATACGAGGTTCAAAGGCTTCGGCCTGTTCAGCATCCCCGTCACGCTCACGACAAAGCACAGCGGGATGAGCCAACGCTATCACAAATAAGCGAGGTGGTATCTTGAAAATTCAAACAGGTAGAAATCTTCTGACATCCAAATCCGGCTCCAGTTATGTTTGGACGGCAGTGATGATCCTTGTAATTTCCATGATTTTCGCGGCTATTTTTGCTTACGCCTCGCTGTCCTCCATTGTCCGCAAGGCCAAAGAGGATACACAGCGCGTTTTGGACAGCTTTGTCATCGAAAACGCCGCCGAGATTTACGCATCCATCAAAAACGGCAACCATGACGCAATAGGCCGGGAGTACAGCGAGCGGTTTATAGACCGGCTCCATACCGAGCTGGGGCTGTCAAGGCAGGCATCAGTTTTATATAACCGGAGCATGAACCATGAGGTGATCTTCCAATTCAACGATACCCTTACCGGCGCAGTCAGGAATGATGTGCTGGAGCTGAAAACGGACTTCAAGATCATCGTCCCGGTCTGGTTCGCCGGGAACAAGCTCTTCGACCTGACCATACCGCTGCAGGTGAAGTCACTATACGTTCTAAAATATTAAAATACAGGAGGTTTCTCTATGCAAAGGAAGTCTAAAGGGAGCAACACGTTTTATTGGGCGGTCGCTGTCGGATTTGCGGCGGTGATTATTATTGCCGCCCTGTACTTCCCCAAATCGGAGTCCCCGGCCCCGGACACAAGCCCGTCCGCCGCGCCGGTTGAGTCCGTCCCGCCAAGCAGCGACACAGCACCCAGCGAATCGCCGGAACCGACAACAGAAGCGGCGCCGACCAATGCGCCCAAAATCAAACTGCCGTCTGCTGACCCGACCCGGCCCTCCGGCGTTCCCGGACCGGGCGATATCCATATCGGCATCGGCGGCGCGGATAAACCCAAAGGCAAGGGTGAACCGGAAAAGATAACGCTGAACAAAACCGAGCTAACCCTCACTAAAGGCAACAGCTATACCTTTCAGGTGGATTATGAGCCGGAAGCGGCCCTGCGGGAATTGACATGGAGCAGCAGTGACGAGGGCGTGGTTGCAATTTCAGAGAAAAGAAAAATCACGGGAATTGCCGAGGGGACGGCTACCGTGACCGCCAGGACCCCGAACGGCAAAACGGGTACCTGTACCGTGACCGTCAGGGAGCCGGCAGGCGCGCCTGCCGGCTGAAAAAATGAGGGACATTCCCGCTTGAATATCGCTGAATCCCTTGCTATCAGGGCGTTTTTGTGGTATAATCCAAGTAGGATAGGGAGAGGGAAAAAGCCCTCTCTGAGTCCCAAAATCCAGAACAGGAAGGATTGAGTTCCATGAAGAAGATCATATGTATTTTATTGGCGTTCGTGCTGACCATTCCGCTGTGCGGCATGGCCGCTCCTGCGGAGGGCAAACCTGCGGAGGGCAAATCAACGGGTTCGCCCGCTGCCCCAAAAGATTTCAAGGCGGCGCAGGGCATGGCGAATCAGATTGATGTGTCATACAAGACCGTCAAGGGCGCGAAGGGATATCAGATAGCCGTATCCACAAGCGGCAAGTTCCCGAAAACCAAAACCACCACCATCGACCACAAGGGCAACAAGACCGGTCTCACCTCCAAAGCACTGAAGAACGTGACCGGCGACACCATCAAAAAATGCAAGGGCAAAAAGCTGAAAGCCGGCGCGACATACCATGTCAGGGTGAGGGCGTATAAAACTGACAACGGCAAAAAGATTTTTGGCCGGTGGATTGGTGCCAAAACGGTGAAAGCGGCCAATAAGAACAACTGGCCCAAGACCAAGACGATCCGGTATCTCGGTAAAACATGGACATACAGCAGAATCGACCCGTATACCATACCGGATGGGTTTGGCGGAAAAACAAAGATTAACGGCCGATGCTCGTATCATACCAACAACGCAACCGGCAAGCCCACAAAGGACTGTCTTGGCAGGCATTACGGCTCGATATTCTGCGCGAAGGCAAAAGGCGGGGAAAAGGAACTCCTCAAAAATATCTGCTCCAATTGCGAGAGGCCGGGATGCGCGAAAAGGATAACCTGTAAAAAATGCGATAAATGCCACGGCGGGGCGATTGGCGGATGGGAGAACTGCTACAGGGATAAGGTCAGGGACTGGTAACGGCAATCAAAGCAAAATCAAACGGGCAGGCCGGGTGAAGAACCCGGCTTATTTTATTGCAAAGGATGGGATATTCATGATCAAACGCTTTTTGAGTTATTTACTGGTGTGCATATTACTTTGCACAATTGCGGCCGTTCCCGCGGGGGCCGTTTCCATTGATGTGGGCGGCGGCAGCACAAGCGCGGGCAGTGCCCTAAGCACCGACAATATGAAGCCCAACGAGTACAACGCCGTCAAGGTATCCAAAATCTCCGGCGACGGCAAAACGCTCCACAAACAGTGGATCATACGAAAAGATGCCGCGCAGACGCCATCAACTTATATCTACTTCAAAAACAGCCATAAGGTTTGGCACAAACAGAACCCCGGAAAGGATAAGGTGCCGAGCGCGCAGACCGGCACCTCCGGGTTTAATATCATCACAGACAGCACCATCCCGCTGACACACTCACGGGTCAACGGCGCGCTCACCACAAGCACGAATTTTGCCACTTCCATTAAAAGCTACTTTAAGGATGCCATTAAAAACAATATTCCTGAAGCCCAGGCGACAATGGATGAGTTTACCGCGGAGGGCGGCTTTTATATTTTCGAGCCGCTCATGTCCATTGTTTTCGGGGGCAAATGGTTTATGGGGACCCCAAGCGAATACGCAAAGCTGGACATTGCGGCGGGCGGTACAGCCTCCGCTTATTCCCCGCAAACAGCCCTGATGCCCTCATACACAAACCGGCAGGCCCCCGAACTGGCCTACGCGGAGAGCAGTTATACCTCAATAGGCATTACCGGAGGAAAACCCGCATACAGCACTGGCAGCGGCAACTCAGGCCGTTGGCGTTCCCCCACCATCCTGTCCTCGGCGTTGGGCTTCGGCGTGGTATCCGGGACCGGGCAGGTAAAGAAGTATACCATCAGCTACAACAAAAACGGCGGCAGCGGCTCCATGTCCAGCGGCTCGGTGGATCATGGCAAAAACTACACTATCAAGTCCAACAGCTTCACCCGTTCCGGGCATTCATTCACGGGATGGAAAACAGCATCCTCTTCCGGCACATCCTACGGCGCGGGCGGGACGATCAGCAATGTAAAGAAAGACATCATGCTATATGCCCAATGGATAGCCAACCGCACAATCTCCTTTAACGCCAACGGCGGAACCGGCACCATGTCCTCTGTTACGGTAACCAATGGAAGCAACTACACCATTAAGGCCAATGGGTTCTCCCGATCCGGCTACACATTCACCGGCTGGCGCACAGGCGCATCCTCCGGGACATCCTACGGCGCGGGCGCCACCATCAGCAACGTCACAAGCAATATCACGCTGTATGCCCAATGGGTGGCAAATCGGACGATTTCCTTTAACGCCAATGGCGGAACGGGTACCATGTCCTCTGTCACGGTAACCAACGGCAGCAGTTACACCATCAAAGCCAACGGATTCTCCCGCACCGGCTATAGATTTATTGGCTGGAAAACCGCCGCATCCTCCGGCACATCCTACAGCGCGGGCGGGACGATCAGCAGCGTAACCAGCAACATCACCCTATACGCCCAATGGCAAATCATCACCTATACCGTCATATTCGATTTGAAAGGCGGCACACGCACAGGCGGCGGGGCCTTGTCCCAAACGGTGAATCACGGCAGCGCGGCCACAGCGCCCACGGTTTGGAAGGATGAGCATTTCCTTGTGGGCTGGGATAAAGCGTTCAACAATGTGACATCCAACCTCACGGTAAATGCCATCTGGCAGGAACTCCCGGTGGAGAATCTCACGATCCAGTTTGTAACACCCAACGCCGACTATAAAGAGGGTACGGAGGTACTATCCACCTACCGCATATACAACGGCGGCAGCGTGAACGCGCGTCCACGGCACAATGTATCGGTGTCCCTCTCCATCACCTATCCGGGCGGCAGCGTAACCGTACCCACCAAAACGCAGGTGGTCTGCCCCAGGGGGAATGAGAATTATATCTATTTCAAATGGCGCGTCCCTGCCGGCACAGCCGGGAAAACCTTTAAACTGGTTACACAAATCAGTGTAAACGGCGGCGCGGCGCAGGATACGGATACCGTAAACCGCGTGATTGCGGCCATGCCCTCCTCGCAGACACCCAAAACGGAATTTGAGGCAAAAAAGCCCTCCGGCTGGGTAAAGCCGGGCCTCCCCGGAGGGAGTACGCCCACGACAGCGAGCTGGTATGTTTGGGAATATGTGCTTGCCACAGACAGCTATACGCCGCAGTATTTTGGCACATCCATCGCCAATACCAACGCGGCGGCCGTGCCGGACCCCAACTCCCCCTCAAAATCACAGAGCGGCGGCGTGTGGACCATGCGGAGCGGCTACGGTTTGTCGCTGAAAGCAACACAGGGATTCTCGGCCTATGGAACGGCGCCCGGCACGGATGCCTACACCCACGCGCAGAGTGCCATCGCCCTGTTCCCTGAGTTCGGCTATTCAAACGCGGTCGGGAAATACCGCTCTTTGCAAAACACCGGGACGGGCGTCTTCGAGGTGTTACAAAACACGGAAGCTAAGAATAGCGCGCGCCTGCATTTTACCCCGATCTGGTTCCCTGACGGCGATTATAATGTGCAGACATTCATCAGCGATGTATGGACGCCGGCCGGGATGCTGTACGGTTATTTCACATCCAACGCTGTGAAAATCAGCGGGAGCGCGTTCGACGACTGGTATGTCGCAAGGAACTGACGGCATGGAAAATAGGATGACAATTCAAGCTGAGAAGGGGCCGGATGACGGCCTCTTTTCTCAATTTTTACAGTGTGAGGGCTGCCCATTTGCAAGTCCCGGCTTTATCTGCTGGAGCAGCGACGGAAGCTGCATGAACACACGTTATCAGAAACTTATGACAAAAAGGAGAATTGGGCCATATGAAAAAAATAACCGCAAAGCTCCAAAGCATCCACAACCCTGAATTGGGCTGGGTATCCATAAGCTTCCCGGCCGGCGAGGAAGAACTGAACGGGCAGCTTGCCAAAATCGGTGTGCCGATCAGCACCGAGCGCAACTGCAAGCTCTCACTGCCCAAAGATGAGATAACGCCCTTTGCCCCGCTGGACGGGCAGACTGTCAATGCCGATGAGCTGAACTACCTCGCCATGCGGTTAGACAGCTTTGACGGATACGAAATCATACAATTCCAGGCGGGCGCCTTCTGCGACCGGATTACCGACATGGCCGGCCTCATCAACCTCACCTTCAACCAGAATAATTATACGGTGGCCGATAAATTTGCCGACATCGCCGACATTGGCAAGCGGTATTACTTCGATGAACACCTTGCAGCTTCGGAAGCGGCTCTGGCAGAGGTGGATTTGGAGTCTATCGGCTACAATCTTTTATGCGACGGCAAAGGGATCATCACGCCCTTCGGCGTTGTATTCAACCACGGAAAAGAGCCGGAAATGCTATACGACGGCGGGGCTTTCCCGCAATACAACTATACCGCAGACCATGCCTTTACGGTGGGGATTGTGTCGCGCGGCGGCCCGCAGGCTTCGGACGCGGCCGCTTGGCTGTATATGCCCTGCCCGGACACCTGCATCAGCAAGGCGGTCCAACGGCTTGGCGCCGGGAGTGCCGAGGATACCGAGATCGTAGAAGTATCCTCAGACTTTACGGACACGGCGGTATACGACCGCTTTTTCCCCGAAAAGGAAACCCTGCATACCCTCAACGATTTGAGCCGGGCCATCCACGATATGGATGAATCTCACCTGAGAAAATTGGAAGCCGCCTGCGAGTTCGCGGAGGCGACAACCGCGGCGCAGATTACCGCCCTTGCCCATATTATGGATGACTTTTCGTTTTACCCCGGCGTCCATGACTCCGAGCAGTACGGCAAATCCCTGATCACGGATTCGCTGAAGCAATATGATGAAGAACTGGTGGCCTATTGTGATTTTGAGGGTTATGCCGAGGATCGGATGGCAAACGAAAAGGGCAAATTCACCGGCTTGGGTTATATGGTTTATACGGGGGCGTCGACAAAATTAGATGCCATCATGCAGCCCACTCCCATACAAAGCGACCCGGCTCCGTCCGCAGCGCAGACACAGAAGGGGCAGGATGAAACCTCCGGCATGGCGGAAAATCCCGGCACCGTACAGGAGCCGGACGCATTATCGGCCTACGGCAGCGGCTCGGTGGGGAGCATAGCCTATGATGAAACCCCGGAAACGCCGGGTGGGGATCAGACGCAAACGGAACCCGGTGATTACCCCGGTTTTGGGTACTCGGTATACAGCAGCCAGCCGGAGGAACCGGACGAGGACACACAATCGCAGCAGTTCCAGAGTTAGCGCCACTCAGCAAACGCAGCATTGGAATCGGTTGTGTAACCGGTGTGCATGGTAAAGACGGCCTCAATGCCCTCAAGCCCTGACAGCTTGTGTAAACTCTGCTTCTGCTCGTCGGCGTCCATGTTGAATACGGCGGTGAACAAAACCGCCATGCCGTCTTTGAGATTCAGGTTATCCCCGGCGAACAGAACCTTGCCGTCTACAAGGTAACAGGCGGAGCCGGGCGTATGCCCCGGCGTGAAAATGCACTGCACCTCCGCATCGGCGACGGTGACCGTTTTACCATCGTCCAGCGCAATGAAATCCCGGTTCATGTCAACAAAGCCTTTGGAGCGGGAACGCCCCTTGCTTTCCGCAATAAAGGCTTTGTTGCTGTCCGCCATGTAAATCTCGGCGGACGGGAACAAAGAAACGGCCGCCACATGGTCTGCATCGGTATGGGTGAGGAAGACGGCGGCCACATCGTCCGCGGCAATGCCGAAGCTGTCTAATGCGGCTTGCGTGGCTTTATTGTCCGTCCCCCCGTCAAAGGCGATATATGTATCGCCGCTTTTGAACAGGTACAGATTTACAAATTTGTTGTCAATCGCGTATATCCCCGGCATGGCTTCCTGTGTAGCAAGCGGCTTCATGGAGACTATCGCTATAAGCGACCGGACCGGGTTGATAAGAAAAAATGCGGCAATAACCGCGACAGCAATGACCACAGGGATGATGATTCGTGATTTTTTCTTTTTCTGGCCTGTATATCCCATTTTGCCCTCCTGAAACTGTAGTATTTACTCTTGCGCCCTATCATAACACAGATTATTTCCAAAATCCATTGAAAGTTTGGCGGGATGTGTTAATTCTTTGCAAAACCTTGCGTTTTCCGCTGGATATATGGAAGCCGTTGTGATATTGTGTGTTGCAGATACAACTCGACCGAACGGAGGGAATGGTTTATGGTGTTTGTGACCGGGGATGTTCACCGCGATTTTTCGCGGGTGGAAGCCTTCTGCTGCCGATTTACCACGACAAAGGACGATACGCTGATTCTCTTAGGGGACGCGGGGATTAACTACTATGGCGAATTGAAAGACCGTGCCTTGAAAGAACTGCTGAATATGCTGCCGATCACCCTCTTCTGCGTTCATGGCAACCATGAGCAACGGCCGGAAACGCTGGGGTATGAGGAAAGCGAATGGAACGGCGGCATGGTGTACACTGAGCCGGAGTACCCTGACCTTCTATTCGCCAAAGACGGGGAGATTTACGGAATCGCCGGGAAACGCTGTATCGTCATCGGCGGCGCCTATAGCGTGGATAAACCGATGCGGATCGCGCACAATTGGGGCTGGTGGCCGGATGAGCAGCCGTCAGCGGCCATCAGGGAGCGCGTGGAACGGCGGCTGGAAGCGGAGAACTGGAAGGTGGATGTAGTCCTGTCCCATACCTGTCCGCTGAAATATGAACCGGTTGAGGTTTTTATGAAGGGTGTTGACCAGAGCCTCGTGGATAAAAGCACCGAGATATGGCTAGACGGCATAGAGGGCAGGCTGACCTATTCCCAATGGCTATGCGGCCACTACCATTTAAACAAGGATATAGACCGCCTGAGATTCCTCTTTGAGGGCATCCGGGCGTTTGAGTGAATCTGAAAGCGTTCCCAGCCGGGGACGCTTTTTAATATGCAGAATGGGAGGAAACCATGAATAATCTTGAAAAGCTGCATGAAGCTGTGCGGCAAATTGAGGAAACGACCGGCTGCCGTTTTACCACAGGTATCGGCGGGGTATTTATATACCCAAACGAGGATGGGTATCTGGCGACAAACATGAAAAGAATACCCGACCATAAAAATGGCACATACACGATAAAATTTGATGCCAATATCCGAACAATGGGGCATTCCATGACCGCTGCCGGCGTAAAAAGGCTGCTTGATGAGATTAGCCGGACATATAACCTGCTGGCCAGCTTGGAGCGGCAAGAATTCATCTATACGCCGGATGAAATAGATCAATTCACCGAATACATTGAACAGCGGGACGAGCAGGACGAAACGCAAGAACGAGCAGAATCCGCATATGTGCTGAGGGCCGTTCCCGCCGAGGAAGCGGCTCTCTTCTATTCCGATGAAAGCCTTGATGCGGAAACTGGCTGCGCGGGGCATTTTCGTATTGATTTCGGCAGCAGCGGAACGGATTTCTGGATGACGTGCTTCCCGCATATTGGAGAGCTATGTACAAAAGCGTTTTCGGACGAGGTCGATCAACTGATTGAGCGTCTGCGAAAGGACATACTGAAGGATCACCATGCCCTCACAGAATACTGCCGTACCCACCCTGAAGCGAGGCTTGGCGAGGGACACCGGGAGGATACATTTGGATTCAAAACCGACACAGCCGATCACAGCCATTATATCCGCTGCATACTCACGCAGGGCGATTATAGCGCCTACTGCTACAGCTACCAGCGCGACCAGCTGGACGAATACCTCGCCGCCGCCGAGCAGGAGCATACGGAGTCTGAGGATGGCGGAATGTCCCAAAGCATGATGTAAAAACAGATTACGATAGGAGGGGGCACCATGCCTGCCAAGATCACAGCACGGCTCACGAAAGATGACCGCGATTACACAATCACACTGCCGCAGAGCCAAAACGAATTTGAAAAAAGCCTGAATAAAATGGGGTGCTATCCGGGCTATGAGAACGAATACGCAATCTCAAGCGCAATCAGCGGCATTGCCGGATTGAACCCCGCGCTGGCCCATGCGCGAGATATTCAGGAACTCAACTGCCTGGGGCAGCTCTTGGATCGGCTTGATGACAATGAACTCGAAACCTATGGCGACATCGCCGACGGCAAAGGCGACCCCCTGCCGATGCAACAACTCATCAATCTGGCGTACCATTACCATGATTTGAACATTGAGCCGTCTGTCCACGATATTGAGGATT
>Ga0082212_10014023_pt1 | contig 10000 bp, 7 predicted proteins | sample TergutNt197P3_FD_71548 | JGI IMG/M metagenome (GOLD analysis project Ga0082212, IMG submission 71548) | Neocapritermes taracua P3 segment gut microbial communities from Petit-Saut dam, French Guiana - Nt197 P3 | ecosystem: Host-associated > Arthropoda: Insects > Digestive system > Gut ... | reverse complement strand
ATTATCACTTAGAAACTGAATAGTATCACTGGTAACATGATCTGTAATCATTACCGTTTTCTCAAAAGTCACAATACTAAAATCACGCTTTCCTTGACTCATCAACAAGTCCTCTTCCTGATTGTTCGTATAAAAAAGAATGTCAAGTAAGGTATGATTGGCCCAAAAAAGTAACTCCTTATCCTTTGCTGCCGTCATTCTCAGATAACGCACATCATTAGTCCTGTATGAAGTAATACAAGCGCTTTCAATATTGTTTCTAGCCAAACAATTCATTAACAATGATAAAAAATGCATTGTTTCTTCTCTTGGTTTTTTTGTAACCAAATCTATTATTATTGGCATACCATCAGCATTACGGTTATAAGTATAATTAATTGGTGAGCTTTTCATTTTTGCGCGGTTTACTAAATCTGAGTGTAGGTGTTGATAGGATGCCTTTTTCTTATACTCATTAATGCAGCTAATCACATGGCCGGTCATTATCGGCACAGCACAGCTATTAAACTTTGAATAATCAATTGATTTGTATTGGAAAGAACAGTTCGCAATAAAATTAATACCCATAGGTTCATTTTCAATATAAGCGAATTGCCCAAATCTTAGTTTTTTTTCATGATCCGCTTTTACGCCGATTACATTCTGATAAAAAGCAGGCAAAGTCAGTTTTTCTGTATTACTTTGTGCTGCAATAATTACTTTATTTGCATCAAGAAGCTTCGAAATAATATCTTTTAACAGTAATGAATCGGAAAGCCGCATTGTTCCAATACTCAAACATATAATATCAACATCAGAAATCAGGCAAAATTCCAATCCTTTAACAAGATCCTTTATATTAATTTTTGATGCATTTAATTCAACTATAATATTCTCGAGATGAAAACCATTTGCCACAGTGGATAGAATTTTCGCACAAACTGTGGAATGAGAAAGAGCTTTTTGGAGATTTTCTCTCTGAATGGAAAAAACGCCATTTCGCAATCGATATTTGGTCATAGCGAAATCTATATATAGTTCATTTATTTCATCATCAATAACGCCAATAGTGACCATTAGCCATTGCCTTTCATATTTATTCCTTGCTCGTGTATTATTTTTGCTAAATTTGAAATTGTCATTATTGAATAATCAGTATTGTGAAAAACAAAACACACTGAGCGCCCCAATTGCTTTTCAATATAATCAAAAATATAAAGGAAAAATGCTTCAGGAATATCGTTTGAAGTCGACAATAAAAGCTCATCATCATCTGGCACATAGCCAACACACTCTGAAAAAGCATCTCGGATTATTTTTTTTATATTATTAAAGTTCAAGCTTCTCTCCTTTATACTGAATAAAAATTGTTTGTCATTGCACCAACAACATTGAACAATTCATCAAAGCTTTTATTTTTATCATGTAAAGGAATTATCGGAATGTCTGATTCGCATAATTCTACGGGATGTTTGTCAAAATATGAATCATTTAAGAAATGTACATTTACTCTCTTTGATTCAACATCGACGCTAAGTTTCTGCCTGGATATACAAACGGCATCTAGAGGGATGCCATATTTATATCTACATGCTTCTTGTAAAGGATTTAAAGCATGGCTTGGAATTTGCGGAACATAATAAGTACACAATATCCCATAATCGAATTTTGCTGCATTAGAGATAGTTAATGGGATTTCGGAAAAATGATTATTTTCATATTCTGACATAGGCATAATGCCGCCTGGTAGATCTATTACAATAACGTCAGGACGGGTGTCTTTGAAAATACTAAACAACATTCTATTTGTGTAGGTTACTTTATTACTAAAACAAATATCTTCCCTGAATAAGAAGCGGGGAAGTGTATATGTGCCGAATAGATATCCCAATTCGTTTGACGATACAATTGCCGCATTAATATCCAATTTATTGAAAATGGATTTTAACATAAGCAACACTTCGAATTTATTACAGTTTTCGCCCATACCTGCAACCGCAATAATGGGAATATCAAAATCATATAAAGTTCTTGCTTCTGGAATGGTTATTCCATACTCATTTGATAAAAAAACGTACTTTTCGCTTGCCTTAATATCCAAGATATCAAAAAATGATTCTGCAAGGTATATATATCTATCAGATGAATCCAAGTTCTGAATAATTTCAATATATTTGTCAAAAGAATAATTTTTCTTCTCCAATAATAATATATCATCTTGTGATTGATAAAATTCTTCGCTATTAATCAATGAGATATTATTGCGTTTGCAGTAGTCTGAAAGCCAAAGATAGTCTTCCTTAAAAGAAAAAATCGAAGACAGTTTGACATCAGTAAGGTAATCGCTCCATCGTAATAGAGTGTCAATATCTTCGCAATAAGGGAAAGCAATAAGATTATTCATGTATCGCTCCTTGTAAATAATCTTCAATATATCCAAATTCACGAAGTACACACGATTCTATAAGATCTATCATGATTCTATTCTTTTCACGAACACAAACTCTCATTTTGTTTTCTTTCATTAAAACATTTCCACCTTCGAATTCAACTTCATCAGAACAAATCTTACATAATGGTAGACACCAACATTTAATACATTCAGCCTCGGTGATTATTCCGTTGTTCATAATATTTTCCATTTGCTGATAGTTAAACCCTGATTCAAGAGAGCCTATGCAGAAATAATCATTTTGGTCACTGACCTTTTCACACGGAAATAGCCGAGCATCTGTTGTAACAAACAAACGTCTTATTCCCGGAAGACAAGGCCCCCCATGGTGTGCAACAGATGATAGAGAGCTATGTTTCTTTAACGTCATAAATGTTTTCGTGTATTGTTCTCTTGAGGCCATCGTCAATTCACTAACATATTTTTTATCTAACTTACCTATAAGAAAAAATAGCATTTTTAAATATTCAAACCTTAATGTTTGCTGATGTTTATCGTCATACCTTATTGTCATGTCTGTGCCGGTTTCTTGCAGGCTTGAAAAAATAATGTTTGTGTCTCGCATTATCATGTCAGAAGCGAAGAAATCTAAAGTGCATTTCATATCGATCTTCGGATTTACAACTGTTAAAAAGGATACTTTAGTTAAAAAGAAATCAAGATCACGATTCTTGATTGATACAACGTTTTCCATGATCTTATCAAAAGATCCTTCGCCAGAGAGGAATTTTCTGTTTTTATCGTGCTCACTTTTTGAGCCGTCTAAACTTATTGATATATCAAAATTATTATCAATCAAATAGTCAACGACTTGTTCTGTTAGCAGGGTTCCATTGGTAGTCAACCCAAAACCATAAGATTTTCCTTCGATAAGTTTTTTAATATAATCAACACATTGTTTAATCAGCTTAAATTCTAATAAAGGCTCTCCCCCATAGAATCCAATATGAACTCGCTCTTGTTCTTTAGTTCTAGCCAAAAAGAAGTCAATGGCATCTTTCGCTATTTCAAAACTCATAGTTTTGCTTGAATGCTGTCTATTCGCAAAGTACGCTCCTGAAAAAGCGCAGTATTCACAACGCAAATTACATTGCTGGGTTACTTGCAGAATCAATTGATAAATTCGAGTATTGGATAAATGTTCAAGGTCGTTTGTTCGTGAATGTTTGATGCGGCGGACTGTGTTGGGTTGAAAAATACCTTGATTTTGATAATTATGCAATACAGGGTTATCGTTTCGGTCAAAACCTTCCTCTTCTATCCTCTTAAGGTTATTATGTTCTTCCTCGGTTACCGAAATAATAGAATTTGATTGCCTGTCATAAACCCAAAATCTATTCATTGTTTTAAAAGTTTTAATTATTATTTTATTCATAATTCAGCTATTATTTTTCGAGGTGATTTCTTGAATTGGGCTTTCATCGCCTTTAAAAGAAAGAAAGCGCCCGAGACCCACGTTATTAGGAAAGCAACAAACACCATTCCATAGCCCGCTTCGAACTCTATTCCATTCGGTTTGCCGGATGAAACTGTAATAACACTTTCATGCGTTGCATCATCGAAATATATTGAATAATCATTTATATTGTCTGTCGGAAATAAGATGTTAGTTGAAAAGGTACCTATACCCTCAACAATGGGCTGAATCAGCAGAACAGAGGCAACCAGAGCCAAACCGCATAGAAAAGAGTATTCAATTATTCTCTGGGTAATGATTTCCTTTTCAGTAAATCCGAGAGCCCAAAGCATTCCAGCCTCGCGTGCCCTATTTCGAGCGAAAAGACTTTCAATCAACCCTGATATCAAAATACAGCCTATAATAAAAGCGACTAAAACAACAGTGGTGAAATTACGTATCGTGTTTAAAGGCGTTACCATTGCTTCATACTGAAGTGTGTCTCTTTCGAGTACAAATGGTATTCCGCGCAGTTCTTCTGCATCCCTGACATCCTGTATAACACTGTCAAGGATATCGGGGCTTTCGACAAAGAAGATGGCTTTCCCGATCGGTATCTCAGAGAAATCTTCATGTGCAGCGCCTTTCTGAGCCAGCCAAATTTCGCGTTCCATAAGCGAAGTAGTCATATCTGAAAAGATAAAGTTGTCAGCGATTTCAGTTTCTGGTGTGTACACGGATGGTTCTTGAGTAAAATTGATTTTATATATCCCGATAATTTTTATCGGTATAGGAGCACCCAGAATTTTCTCAAATTGCCGAAATGTATCAGGATAGTATCCTGCATTTTCTGACAATGTGATAATGTCGCCTATCACCAGATTGTTTTGTTCAGCGATGTATTCAGAAATCAATGCTACATTTTTGTTGGTATGAGATACATGTTCTCCAGAAATCAATGAAAACGCGCCATTTTGAAAATACGGGTGTAGTTCAGATCTAAGTACAAAATGAACAGTTGTAAGCCTTTTTTGAAAAGCGCTTTCTTGTATTTCACGATCATCTGAAGGATAGCCTATTTCCTCCCAATCATTATATATGTGTGAAAAAAGACCAGGCAACAACGAGAGCTGCGTTTCCATAACAGAGGAATCAATATTGTTGTAGTCAATAATTCCCTTTGTTTCTGATATTTTTTCTACAATATTTTTTGTTATTTTGGGGCCTGTATAAACCGGAATTATCATTGTCGTGCCGTCAGTTAATGTAGTTTCCCTCTCTTCATAATAGCTTCCTCCTGTGTCCGGAGCGAGAGTAATTGAAAACGAAGACCCCAAAGAAGCTATAAATTCCTTAGCCTGAACCGACATATCGCTCGATATAGATGCGCTCGCTGCTATAATAATAATAAAACCACCGACAATCCCAAGGGATAAAAAACTATTAACAGGCCGTTTTCGAAGCGAAACGAAAGATAGAATATATATACTTGTTTTTTTCAATGTGGCACACGCAACCCTCAAAAAAAGTATTTTGCATATTTATTGATTTATCGCAATCCTTGTGTCATGATAAAAGCGATTTCGTATTGGCAGGGCGGCGTTGATAACGTCGCCCTGCCACCAATAGTTCTTTACATTTTACCGGCAGTCGTAAAGAGATTAGCCGTGGTTGTTTTCGCAGAATTATATCTTGATACATGCAACGATGTCTGCGTTTCAATATTACACGAACAACCAGTGTCGCATCCACAAACTGAACAAGAACAGACCTCAAAGAATTGTTCAACTGTGTTTGCATCTTTCCCAAATCGCTTATTTAACTTCTTCATAATTCACTCCCTTTCTCATTTGCAATACTAACTTCTTCCATCATCACGTATAATCTTATATTCTTACTTACAAAGTAAACCCTTTTAGTCTATCAGGAACAAAAACGAGCCTATCAGGAACAGTATTGTTCGGAACGTAAGTCTTTTTGTCAGTTGGACGTTATTTAAGGGAGGTATGCATCCCATTTCATAGCAAGATCGTCGAGCGATTGTTGGGTTGTCTTGTAGCCGTCCGTGATCTGCGTCATCGCAAGCACGAATTCGTTTTGCATATCGGCCATCGACCATGACATCGGAAGCGGGCGGGCAGCCGCGAGTGCCGCTTCGGGTATTGAGGCAGCGGGTTCGGTTCCCATCACCCCGGAAGCCATGATATCCAGAACAAACGCGACAGCTGCGTCTTTTCTCGCATCTGCTGTGATAGAAACATATTTACAGCCGAGGACAGATACAGATCCAGAGGATCCGGCAGGAAATGCCACTGTCTCGAAAACAAAATCGGGGTACTGACTTGTGAAAGCAGCTATATCAGATGTATCAATTAAAGTCATAGCTGTTTCCCCGTATACAAACCGGGCAAGTGCTTCGTCTTTTCCGTCGGCGACAGTTATCGCACTATTTTCAAGCGACGCTGCGAACTTATTGAAAACCGCAACGTTTATTGGTTTGTTCAGGAACCCGGATGCCTTCGTTCCTTCGTCGTTGACCAGTTCACCGCCATTGCTCCAAACAAACGGGGCAAGGCTTTTCATACCTGCGTCAGGAAGTATGAATCCCGCCGTCGGCCTGGCGCCCGAAGACCCAACGCCGAGCATTTCCCAAAACGCTTCAAGGTCTGAGGGAGGCTGGCCGCCCGTGCCTGGCAGCATAGCCGGGTTGTAAAGAAGCACCTCAACAGACACATCCGTAGGAAGGCCGTATGTAATTCCTTCAATCCTCCCTGCCGATGAAGATTCGTTTATGTAAGCTTCCTTTATCGCTGATAATTCAAATGCCTCGTCATCATCGCCAAGCTGTGCAAGGATGCCAAATTGCGCGAGGCCTGCCATTGTCTCCGGGGTCAGGAACAAGACGTCCGGCGCCTTGCCTTCGTTTTTCATCCTAAGCGCTTCACTGTCTATTTTGCTTTCTTCGCAGTAGACCGCCCCTGCTTCTATTTCTTTGAATTGGCTGTTTAGCATCGGTATAGCAGTCTTTTCTATATACTCTGCCTGCGGCGAGCCTGCTGGGAATGAGTGCAGAACAACAAAACTCGGATCCGGCTTTTCCTCTTGTTGTATCTGCGGCAGGACAAGGAAATATAGAGCTGCCGCGATGGCAATCACAAGTAGGATAATAACGATTAGCCTGCCTGCATGACGCTCTTTTTTAATTTTGTCTTCTTGCATTACTTCGCTCATTTTTATTGTCTCCAAAAATAATCATTACATGAATACAACATCCTATTGTCTGCCTTTATCTCATAAACACTGCAACGTCAGCCTTCCATCTCAGTGAAAATTTTGACGATATCAAGAATTGGGTCGAACGGGGAAGCAGTCATGAAATACTTCTCGTTTTTGTTATAGCAAAAAACCTGACCGTGTCCATTTTTTATGCCGGAAAGAAATATCTTATAGTAGTCGGTATCGTTGAAATAACTGCGGGGTTCCGCCGTGTCGTATTCAAACATGTTTTTTGTCTGTCCGATATACAGTTCTCCATATGCCACTTTTCCATCAGGATCAGTAAAAAATACACGGTAAAAATCAAGTGAGTCTTTCGTTCCTATGTATTCCAACGCCCCGCCGGCAGCCGAAATAAACTTTTCCTTGAACTCCTCATATTCCTCATCTGTACTGTCAACCGATGCATGTTCCCGCGCCAGATATGGCAGACACTCTTGTGATTCAAACTGTAATTTAATCAAATATGCCTTTAGAGCTTCTTTATAATCGATCAGGGTAATATTATATTCTGTGATATGCTTGTATTTGATAAACCCGTCTATATCAACGCCGTCCAGGTCTTCAACCGTAATATTCACATTCTCCAAACCCTGGTTTTCGTTAATGAAACGCACAAATTCTTCTTTTATCACAGGGTGGACTTCTCTTGTCAGCACCCCGCATAACTTTTCTATTCCAATGCTCGAGGCTTCACCCATTCTGGAAAAATTCATGCTATCTTCCAAAACTTCTATAACTATATTATCAATACGGAAACGGGTACATGCCTCTCTTTGATACGGCTGCAAAAATGCTTCAATATGCCTTACGACATTTGACCAGTATAGCCTCGCTTCAATATCATCTGAAATCTTGATGGATCTGTACGGCGCAAACAGATATGGATAACTATCATGCCAGGCTTTCATCGCCTTTTTTGCCTGGCTGGAATTCTCATAAATCATAATGCTTACATCTGCAAACTTCGCATCCCTGTCAGAAACTGTGTGGTCATAATAATAAGAATATGAATAGGAGAAGCCTCTTGTGGCTGTGCCGACATATTTTTCTTCTATAAAATCATGGCCCAATTCATCCTGTGCATATTCCAGCTTTTCAATTATAGTATCCATATCGCCAAGCTCAGCACCTTCAAGTTGTCTGAGCGGCTTGACATCAATAGTTGACGGCAGAGCAAGCGGGCCAAACATGATATACCCTACGCCAAAGATAAACAGTACATAGATGCATGTGCAAATCTTGTTTTTAACGCTTGGACGAAATCCACCGTCCTGGCCTCTCCACATTTTAAGGCGTCGGCGAATGAGGATAAACGCAATTATCGCAATTATCATTATGATTAGATTAGCCATTTCTTCTCCTCAATGATTATCCGGAAAATACCATTTTCAAGCTATTTCTTGTATCCTGTTTCTTTAATAAACTCTCTTATAGCTATTCTTGTGGCTTGTTCCGTGGCGGCGATTCTTTGACTGCCTTCTCGCGCTACATAGACATATTTTTGTTCCTTTTTTAAAGTATGAGTTTTAGGGTCTGTTGTTACTATGGTTCTAAGCTCAAAAGACAAATCATAGCCAGAATTGTCGAAAGCAAAAAAGCTGTTATCCTGACTTATAAAACACGTGCCAGGTATCTCAAAATATGCTTTATGGCTTTCTTCTTTTGGATTCCAATTTAAATGGGCTTCTTTATCTTGTATTGCATGTAACCCCTTGCCCAACATTTTTAGACCCTCTATTTTGCCCCACCGGTTACTATATAACCATACTGCCATAACTAAGCTTGCTTTGTAATTTGATAGCCGCGTATCCTCACCTGTGGGATTCATGTTGTAGTGCCAACCCAAATTATAATGCCTTTTTGTAAATGGTTCTGTCATCGGATCAATATCTACATTTTCATCTGCAAAGGCAATTATTGTAGCATCTAATGAGCTGATATTTTCCTTTTCTGCCCAACCCTTAGTCTTTATTCTATGGACTTTAAAATCCCACAGCCCCGAAGGATCTGTATGCGTTGTCGGATTATCTCCGCAATACTTATACCAGTTGAGTCCGTCCTTAGCAGGGTCGCGTGAGATGAATGTTCTGTTCTGTGCGTCGTAATAGCGTGCCTCGGCGAAATACATGCCCAGCGTGGTATCGAACGGATGCCCTGTGAAGTTTGCGGCGATATAGTTGCCGTGGTCGTTGTTCACAAGCTTGTTCGGGCTTGCCGGATACCCCCAAGCGTCGTACTTCAGGTACTCGAACTCAGTACCCTGCCCCTTTGTGAACTTCTTTGTAGTGCCCAGCGGGTCTTCGTGGATATACAGCTTCCTCTCCTGGCCGCCTTGACCGCCCTGCCCTGCAGTCGTATCGGTAAGCTGCATCAGCCGCTCGCCATGCTGCATGCCAAACAGCTGCGTTTTCAGATAGACCTGCTGCTGATAGTATTCGCCTTCCGCGTAGGTTACGATGTCACCATGCTCATCCCCGCTCGTATAGTCAATGACATAATCGCGTTCATAACGGTTCCCCGAATGCGCGATCTGGGTGTTGTTCACCCTCATGAACAGGGCGTTGTAGGTATATTCGCTTGCGTCGCCGTTTTCGTTGACGCCCCTGACCATATGGTTTGTGCCATCAAAGACATATGTCTTTACCTTGTTCTTCGTATTTTCCTGAACAAGATTCCCCCGCAGGTCATAGGCAAACGTGCTTGTGTCGCTGTTCGTCTGTTTCTTCACAAGCTGGTTCATATTGTTGTACTGGTAGTCAACAGCTTTGTTCTTTATCTGCTCCTTGATAAGGTTGCCTACCGTATCATAGGTGTAGGCTGTGTCAGTCCCATCAAGATTGCCTGATGCCATCTGGTCAAGCTCGTCGTATGTGAATACACGGCTTTCTTTGAGC
>Ga0082212_10014022_pt1 | contig 10001 bp, 8 predicted proteins | sample TergutNt197P3_FD_71548 | JGI IMG/M metagenome (GOLD analysis project Ga0082212, IMG submission 71548) | Neocapritermes taracua P3 segment gut microbial communities from Petit-Saut dam, French Guiana - Nt197 P3 | ecosystem: Host-associated > Arthropoda: Insects > Digestive system > Gut ... | reverse complement strand
ATAATCTTGTTAAAAAGACTTATATTGAGGGGCAATCATTTGAATCGGAGGGACTCGAAGTTCAAAGTGTATGGAATAATTCCAATCGGGATACCAAAATTTCCGAAAATGAATATACATTATCTCACGGCGTTCTTTCAATTGGAGATAATGCTGTTATCGTGACGGTGACAAATAGTTACGGCACTTTCACTAAACCGATTTCGATAACCGTATTCCCGAAAAAGATAGTACCTCCGTTAGAAATTTATACTAATCCGAGCAAGACCTCATATATATCTGGAGAAGAATTTGACGCAACCGGACTTATCTTAAAAGCGACATACGATAATAATACGGAAGGTTATATAACTGCAGGATATGAAATTTTGAATCCGAATCGTCCACTTAAAAGCGACGATATGGGAGTGGTTGTAGGTTACGGCGGAGCAGAAGTTTTTATAGATATAAATGTTATGGACATAGTTGAAACACCGCAAGCATGGCCAGAGTCAGGCAAATATCCTATTGGTTCGGAATTTACACTTTATTCTTTGACCCCAAACACGACAATTTATTATACAACAGACGGTTCTGAACCAACAATATCCAGTCCGATTTATTCATCGCCTGTCGAAATAAATAATGCAATGGTAATTAAAGCCAAATAAATAATGCAATGGTAATTAAAGCCAAAGCCTTCGCAGACGGCATGATTGCGAGCGATACGGCGACATTTAATTATAGTGTGTATGACCCTGATGGACCCATGATCTATGTGTCAAGTGCAGAGGGCAGAGCGGGAGATATAGTTGAAATTGAGATTTCGCTTGCGAATAATCCGGGAATAATAGCAATGCTGTTTGAAATTAATTTTGATGATACAGCGTTGAAATTCGTAGGTTTTGAGGACAAAAATTTACTAAATGGTGCTACGCATCCGCCTTCCACGACAGCAGGAGCATCATCGCCTCTTGTATTCGCGTGGGTAGATGAACTTGCTGCAATGAATAATATATCTAATGACGAAATTCTTTTATTAAAATTCGAAATATTAGACGGGGTTTCTTCAGGCAATTATGATATTGCATTGGTGCTATCTTCCAGCGATACATTCAATACTGGCTTTTCACCTGTTGATTTTCATAGCATAAATGGTATTATAAATATTCCTGATTTTGTATATGGCGATGTAAATGATGACGGTCAAATTAATTTAGTGGATGCAGTTATAGTCAGACGCTATGCGGCAAGATGGACACTTGAACAAATAGGGGTTAATTCGATAAATCTAAATGCGGCTGATGTAAACGATGACGGTCAAGTTAATTTAGTGGATGCAACTATACTTAGACGCCATGCGGCCAGATGGGCGGAATATTCGATTCTCCCATATAAACCGGTGCCAATACAACCAGCTCAATTTGCTGCTCCGTTTATGTTTTCAGCCAGTGCCGGCGCAACAATAAATGTGGGGAATGCAAGCGGAAAAATTGGAGATATTATCGATATTCCGATTAGTATTGAAAACAACCCGGGATTAATAGCAATGCTATTTGAAATTTATTTTAACGATACAGCACTGAAGTTTGTAGGTTTTGAAGATAAAAATATATTAAACGGTGCAACACATCCACCTTCTACCACGGAAGGAGCATCATCGCCTCTTGTGTTCGCATGGGTTGATGAACTTGCCATTATTGATAATACAAATGACGGTGATATTATTATATTGCAATTTGAAATATTAGACGGGGCTTCTCCCGATGATTATGACATTACATTGATATTATCTTCCGGCGATACATTTAATACTGGCTTTTCGCCTGTTGACTTTGAAGTTGAAAATAGTATAATCACGGTAGAACCAGACGAAACCGAAAAAATAATCACAGGACATACACCACTAACGGCGGTTACGCTGACCATAAACGAAAACATACTGACGTTAGCCGACATAATAGCTTCAGGCAAATTGCCAACAACGGTTACCGTAACAGACGGAACAACCCCGGCAACGGCGAACATCACCGATTGGACGGGTACATTCGATGGCACAACGACAGGCGCGAAAACTTTGACGGCGGTATGGGACGCTCCAAACGGATACACAAAAGGCGTAACTCCAATCACTATAACCAGCGCCCGAACCCGAACCCGCGACCGAACCCGAAGCCGCAAAAGAAGACGAAGATGAAGATGAAAAAGAAAACGAAGGAGAGGAAGAGGAAGACGAACTCGATTTGGTCGATGTGATCAATTTGCCCGATGGCTACGATTTCGATTTGCCCGAAGGCGAATCGCCTGTAATTGACAGCGACGGCACAGTCAATTTGCCCGGCGGAGCCACGGTCACGACGCCAAACGGCACGAAAATCGTTTTGCCGGCCGGAACAGCCATATCGCCCGAAGGCAAAATCAGCTTCCCGGCCGGAAGCGGCGCAAAGATAACGCAGAACAACGGCTATGCTTTCGAAATCAACGAAAACGCGCAAATTGTGCTCGACAGCGATTCGCCGCTTGGCTATACGGTCATCATCGAAAACCCGTTTGAAGACGTGCATGAAAGCGATTGGTTCTTCGACCCCGTGATGTTCGCTTACTCCCGCGGCCTGATGGTGGGCACGAGCGCAGTCCCGATGCTGTTTGACCCGAATGCGGCCACCACCCGGGCCATGATAGTCACGATCCTGTACCGCATGGAAGGCAGCCCGGACATAACCGGACTCGACAATCCGTTTGACGATGTGGCAAGTGGCACATGGTACCACGACGCGATAGTATGGGCGGCGGCAAATGGCATCGTGAACGGCTACGGCGATGGGCAATACGGACCGCAAGACGACATCACCCGCGAGCAGCTTGCGGCGATAATGAACAACTACATCGGCCACATAGGTTCAGAGTTCCCCAAAATACGCGAGTATGCGGGTTTTGGCGATGAAAACGAAATCTCCGGTTATGCCAGAGAAGCAATCGAACGCTTGTTTGCCGCCGGAATAATAAACGGCAGAACGGGCAACATATTCGACCCGAGGGGAAAGGCGACGAGAGCCGAAATGGCGACGATGCTCAAAAACCTGATAGAAGCGCAAGCGTAAGATATTCCAAAAAGCTTTTACCATCGTACCGTAATCCCCATGAGCGCACGGCAAGGGCGGCAATCCTTATTGCCGCCCCCATCCATTGCGCCCGAAATGGCGCCGCTTTCGCAAAGCCATGCATTATGCCTTGTCTCTCAGTTCCTCTATCTCTTCAATCGTCAGTTTCGAATATTTCAATATCTTTTGCATCGGTTCGCCGTCCGCAAGCATCTCCTTCGCCGTTTCGATCGCTCTGGCTTTTGCCCCTTCTATATTGCCCTCTGCCTTGCCATTGACAAAGACACGCTCATCATACAAAGTTTTTATCATGCCTGATACCTCCTCGCTTAATTTCATTTCCGCACTGTACTTCTCATTCAAATGCCTGAACAATTCACCTGTCGTACCATTGCGCTTGCGTAGAGTACAAGCGCGCATATTCGCCGTTGTTGGACAATAAATCGCCGTGGGAGCCGTCCTCGACAATCTCGCCGTCTTTGAATACGACAACCCTGTCGGCAAGCGAAGCGACGCTTATTCTATGCGTAACCATAATAACCGTCTTGCCCTCCGTCATGGCAATGTACTTCTTGAAAACTTCGGCTTCGGCAAGAGGGTCGAGGTTGCTTGTCGGCTCGTCAAGCACGATAAAATCCCTGTCCCGGTAATATGCCCGCGCAATCGCTATTTTTTGCCATTCTCCGCCGGACAGTTCCGTGCCGCCTATTTCCTTGCCGAGCATAGCGTTTTTGTCCGCGCCCTCAAATCCCGCGAATCCAATTGAAGCATCAATCCGGTTTTCATCTCGCTTGTTTTCCACATCGCCCAAAAATACGTTGTCGGCGATGGTAAATGTGTTGAATCTCGCCGGTTCTTGCAATACGCATGATAAGGAATTATATTTATCCGCAGAATCCATATCCCTTGCATCGCCGCCGTTTATCATTATTTTTCCCTCCGCCGGTTCCAGCATCCCGGTCAAAAGTTTGACAAACGTCGTTTTGCCCGCGCCGTTTTCCCCGACAAACGCGACCTTTTCGCCTTTGCGTATTGAAAAGCTCACGTTTTTTATGCGGTAATCGTCTGTTAAAGGATAGCGGTAAGTTAGATTTTGAGCCTCTAAACACTCGATGTCCAATTCCGTTATTTTACCGTCCGCGCTTTTTGAAATCTGCTCGTTCAAATCGACCAGTTCAAAGAACTGCGCCGCTTCGTTTTTCTTCGATATGAAGTTTGCAATCGAACCGAATAATTGCGAAGTGCTATCCATGAGCGTGCCAATCAAAGCAAGCGCCGCGCCGAGCGCGCCGATTGAAAGCCTGCCCTGCGTCATCAAAACGATCGCGAAAACATTCGCCGCGATGCTCGCCGTATTGGAAATGAATCCGCTCACCGTTCCGAGTATAAACACATTCATCTGATTTTTCTTTTCTTTGACAACGTAATCGTCCGCGAGGACTTTCCATTTCGCAAAGAAGAAATCAAATAAGTTCAGCGCCTTGACTTCCTTAGCGGATCCGCCGAGCAGCACGCCTTGATAATATCCGGCTTCCCGCAATATTTTCCCGTTGTCCCGCGAAAACTTGAAATTTAGCTTGTTGCCGACGTAAGTCGTATAGAGCGTTGGGAGCGGCGCGATAAGAACGATAAAGCATAGCCACGGATTGAAAATATATAGCGAAGCGGCAACCATGACTACTGAAACGATTTTTGCTATTATGACATAACCCTCGATTATGACGCCTCTTTGGAGCGAACTCCATTCGCTGCCCATCGAATCGAAACTTCGGTTGATTATATCGTTTATCTTCGGAACTTCCATGTAATCCGGGTAGAGCTTCGATATTTTTTTGAACAGTTTTTCCTGGAACTTTTCCTGCAAACGGTGATCCTGCACTTTGCTCAAACGCTCAATATCCTCGCCGCCGTAAAGATAGCGGCCTATCATATTGCTCAAAAAGCCGATAAACCAATACAGCGCAGCAAGCCCTGCCAATGAAATCAACTGAACCGTCTGCGGGTCTATGATTTCCGAATAGGCGTTGGCGCTGTCGATGTAGCGCCCCCATATAAATGCCGTTATCGGCTGTATTATGCTTAAAATTATCGCAAGGCCCAAAAAGATGCCGCACATAAACCTTGCAGACGAAAAGACGTAATTGAAAAGCCGCGTCAGATATGACAGCTTCGGCGGGTTTTCCTTCAAAATATCTTTTTCGAAAGCGGCTGTGTTGTCGTCGAATTTTATCTCGTAGACAGGCTTCTTTTCCTCTGCCTTATCTTTTTTCTTTTTTTTAGCCATTGGCGGCCGCCTCCTCTCCGTCATGTTTGTACCATTGTTTTTGCGCGTTGAACATTTTCGAATAAATGCCGTCCGCTTTCATCAACTCGTCATGCGTCCCGACCTCTTCGATTTTGCCGCCGTGTATGACAAAAATCCTGTCGGTTATCATTGTCGAGCCTAATCTGTGTGTGATAAACAAAGCCGTCTTTTTTTCGGCCATTCCCGCGAACTCGTTGTACAGCCCGGCTTCCGCCATCGGGTCGAGCTGCGAGGTCGGCTCGTCAAGCAAAAGAATCGGCTTGCCGCCCATAAAAGCGCGGGCAATCGCTATCCTCTGCCATTCTCCGCCGGATATATCGACGCCGCCCTCAAAATCCCTGCCGAGCAGCGTATCATAGCTTTTTTCAAATTTTTCCGTAAATTCGTTGGCTTTGCCTTTCATCGCCGCCGCTTTTATTTTTTCTTCGTTTTCAATTTCATTTACGTCGCCGATGCCGATGTTTTCTTTCAAGGTAATGCTGTACCTCGGGAAATCCTGGAAGACAGGCCCGAATATTTTTGTCCGCACTTGGAGCGGGTATTCTTCCAAATTTTTGCCGCCGACCAGTATTTCGCCTTTATCGGGAGAAAAAAGCCCGAGCAATAATTTTATCATCGTCGATTTGCCTTCGCCGTTTTCGCCGACAATGGACGCTTTTTCCCCGTTCTTTATTTTGAATGTCAGCCCTTTCAAAATATCTTTTTCCGTGCCGGGATACCTAAACCAAACGTCGTTGAACTCAATATCAAAAGAATCGGGCAAATCTTTTTTTGCGCCTTCCGCCTCGTCGGACAATTTGAAGAATTTGTCGTAATAATCGTATGAATTTATATGGAAGCCCGACCATTTGAAAAATCCCGCGACGCCCTCCAAATTCCCGTATATGCCGCCGAACATCAAAGCTGTCATGGCGACAAACAAACCCACCGACATTTGCCCGGCCACAAACAAAACAAGCAAAATGAGTACGTTTGCAATAGAGCCGATTTTCGTTATATTGCCGCCCAACAATATTTTCCTGATGTTTTTGAAATAATAGCGTTCATAGTCCCGGTTGCGCTCGTTCAATCTTTCCTTATATTCGTCAATCAAAAAGTCATAATTGCCATACGCCTTCAGTTCTTTGGAAAAATTTCTCGACCTCAAATAGCCGCCGAGCGTACTGTATTTCCGCTCTTTTTTCCAGTACGTTTCCAGTTCGGTGTAAATGTTGTAGTTTGTCTTTGACGATATGTATGTTTCCAGTACAAACGGCAACAGAACCGAAAGCAAAAGCCACCATCTTATGCTGAAAACATAGCCGAGCGTGCCCACGCTTGCAATCAGCGCCGCGCCGCGCCAATGAACATACATCGGCCATAAATGCCTCGCCGAATTTTCGGCTCTGTTATATGCCTTGTCGATGATCTCGGCAGACGCTTCGCTTTCAAAATGCTCGTATTTCATCGTTTTGAGTTTTTTCAGCATACGGGCTTTGTATGCCGTCCGGAGTATCAAAAGCGAACGCGGCTGAACGTAGTTAAAAATTATCCCGCCGATGACAGAAGGCAAAATCGCGGCTATCACAAACAAAACAAGGAAAATCGAATAATCCGAAAATGTCATTTCGTTTCTTGCTACCGCCAACCCGCCATCGAAAACATTTTGGTTTATGTAAACGCCGAGCGGCGTCAACAACCCATTGACGATTGTGCAGGCAAAAGTTATCACGACCATCACGGGAGCTTCGGCGAAAATTATTCCGATCAAGTCTTTGTAAGCCGCAAAAATTCGCTTCACTTGTTATCCCCGCTTTCCAAATCCACTTCCTCAACCGAAATTTTTTCGGCGTCATCGAGCCGCAGAGTCAAAACATACCCCCGCAGCAAAAGTTCGATAGGGTCGCCCATCGGCGCGGCTTTTTTTACGGTTACCACCGTTTTGGGAGTTATTCCCATTTCCAGCAATCTGTGCCGCAATATTTTTTCGCCCCCGACAGCCGATACCTTTCCGCTTTTGCCCACTTTCAAATCCCTCAGCGTCATTTTTTGGTTTCCCCCTTTTCTTTTCGGGTTGTTTTTTTGCCGACGTCGCAAACACAAGTTTGCAGTATGGAGACAGTATAGCACAGGGCAAAAAAAAAATCAAGGGTTATTATCACCAGATTACAAGATTTCGGGAAAAAAATTCGTAGAAAAAGAAACAAACGATTCCAAATATGATATAATTGAATCACCACAAACAAAAACATCAAAGAAGGAATCGTTTGTATGGAAAGATTATATCATAGAAACGGAATAATATCAAGGGCAAAAAAATATTTTTGGCCGTACATCGAATTGCTGACTAGACCATCGGGACACAAACTGTTCATGCTGCTTTTGGCGGCGCTGAGTATGCAAATGGTGACGTCAGTGCAGCACATATGGAAATGGTTTCTGCGGGGAATGAGCAAGGTGTCGCTGAACGCGTACTACTATCTGCTGACATACACGGAGATGCCGATAGAGAAATTCGCGGCGGTGACGGTCAGGAAAGCGGTGGGGCTGATAGGGGAAACAGAGGCGAAACTGCCAGTGCTACTACTGTTGGATGACACACTACAGGCGAAATTCGGAACACATTTCGAGTGTTACTCGACGATGCACGACCACGCGAGGCACAAGGGGTCGGAGTACCTGAAGGGGCACTGCTTCGTGGCTCTGACCATATGTGTGCCGGTCGCCATAGGAAACACCATCAAATATCTGAACGTTCCGGTCAGATTTCGTATGCGAGGAACGGACGAAAACAGGCTGGTGATGGCTTCGGAGATGATCACCGAGGCGATGAAGGAATTGAAAGATGTTCCCATGGTCGTGTTGCTGTGCGACAGCTGGTACCCGAAGGTGTAACGAATGTGCAACGCAAAGCGTTCATATGCAGCTCACGCCAATAACCACGTTCTATCGAACGCCGCGATAAATGAAAAAACCGTGGACACGGGTGCTATGGCCATTGCAATCTATGGCTGGGTGTGGTATGATATAAGACAATGGCAGAAGCTCGGGACCGATAAGAGCCAAGAGCTCGCACGCCTTAATCGATTGGTGTGAACTGCATATGAACGGGTCGAACACCGTTCATATTCGTTACACATATGGGAAAGGCTCTCGCATCGCACCGCGAATTGTGCCAAACCCTTCGGGGGGAAGGACGTACATTAAGTTGTAAGTAAAGGCGGGAGCCGCGCCGTAAATACAGACAAAGGAGAATAGGGAAAGATGACAATAGAAGACAAAGATGAAGTATATTACGAGCGATGCGCGGGGATAGACGTGCACAAGAGCAAGCTGGTAGTATGCCTGCGGAAGGGGCGCAAGGCAGAAGTCAGGGAGTTCGGCACATTGACGCACGAGATACGCGAGATGGTCGCGTGGCTCAAGGGTAACGGTTGCCAGATGATCGCGATGGAGAGCACGGGGTCGTACTGGAAGCCATTGTACAACATATTCGAGCAAGAGGAAATGCCGGCGATGGTATGCAATGCGTACCACATCAAGAACGTGCCGGGGCGGAAGACGGACGTGAACGACGCGCAGTGGATAGCGAAGTGCCTGAGCCAGGGTCTGCTGAAGCCGAGTTTCGTGCCGGACAGGGAGCAACGCGAGCTGCGTGACATGACACGATTTCGGAAGTCGCAGGTGGAGGAGCGGGCGCGTAACGTGAATCGGCTGCAGAAGTTTCTGGAGGGTGCGAACATCAAGCTGGGTGACTACGTGACGGAAATCGAGGGGAAGAGCGCAACTGCGCTTTTGGAGCTGGTGATCGGCAAGCCGGACTTCACGGTCGATGAGGTAGCCGTACGCATGGTAGGCAATCTGAAAGCGACACCGGAGGAATTGTTCAAGTCGTTAGAGGGGTCGATCACGCCGATGCAGCGGGGGTTTTTCAGCCACGTGATGCAGGTGATCAAGGAACAGACAGCGCAGATCGAGAAAACCGATGAGATGATCCAGGGCAGCCTGAGCGAGAACTACAAGGCGGCGGTGGCGGCCTTGGACGAAATCCCCGGCGTTGGCAAGGTGGCTGCGGAACAGATCATCGCCGAGACGGGCACCGACATGAGCAGATTCCAGAACCAGAACAGTCTGTGCAAATGGGCCGGCGTGTGCCCCGGCAACAACGAGTCCGCAGGCAAGCGCAAGAGCGGCAAAACGCCTCCCGGCAACCAGGCGCTCAAAACCACCCTCACCCAGTGCGCCAAATCAGCCGTCAAAAAAAAAATTCGTTCTTCTCCGCGCAGTACGCAAGGCTCGTCTCACATCGCGGCAAAAACAGGGCAACCATGGCCGTCGCCCACTCCATCCTCATCGCCGTCTACTTCGTGCTGTCCGGCCATGGGTTCCGCGACCTCGGCGCTGACTACTACACACACTTCAACAGGGATAGGAAGATCAACTCTCACGTCAAGCAACTCTCCAAGCTTGGCCTCACCGTCCCCGATGATCTCGTCAACGATGTTCTCTCCAGACCTCCCGGTTGATATCTTCCCTAATATTCCCCCCCCCTTTTTGCGCCATTTTCCGTGACGCTTGCTTTGCTCTGCCCTTTTTCCCCGCATGGTCGCACCTTTTTTCACATTAATCGAACAGGT
>Ga0082212_10014021_pt1 | contig 10001 bp, 8 predicted proteins | sample TergutNt197P3_FD_71548 | JGI IMG/M metagenome (GOLD analysis project Ga0082212, IMG submission 71548) | Neocapritermes taracua P3 segment gut microbial communities from Petit-Saut dam, French Guiana - Nt197 P3 | ecosystem: Host-associated > Arthropoda: Insects > Digestive system > Gut ... | reverse complement strand
TCCCACGTTGCGCAATGGAACTTATTAAATCCCAAGAAATTACGTTAGTTCCTCTATTGATCTTTACAAAAAAAGTATTGACGCCTTGTTTCAGTGTAACATTCACAAATTTGTCGCCAACCTTGATGGTATTGTATTTGCCTCTCAGTTCGATCAGTTTTTCCCCGTTAAGCCACGCCGAATAACTGTGAGTGCCATCAAGCACAAATGTGACGTCTTGAGTGGCGGCAGAAAAAATCTCTGAGACAAGATAAAAGTTACTCAATGACTTCATGTCGCCTGAAACATATTGTTTTAACTTTACATGCGGCGTGGTTAATTTTATCAGAAAAGCGCCGACGCCCTTTCTTTGTAACTTTTTTAGCGCTTTCCCGTCAATTGCCCCTTCCGTAATCCCGTACCGGCTAAGGTCGTCTATAAAAAAAGACTTTTTCTGCGAAACGGTTAATGTATCAAACGAGAACGGCCCGACAGCCATCCAGTTCTTTATTTCAACAAGCCGGTCAAAATCTGCCGGAACATAAGTCGGCGGCACATCCGAAAGCGCCACCCTCTTCCCGCATCCGCACAACGACAGCGCAAGGCATACGCAAAATATAATCCTCAATATGCGTTTCATTTTTATCCTGTTCATTAGTGTAGCGTTTATTTCTCTGCTTGAAATTTTTTTTCTGCAAAATCATAAAACAGATTAGCGTAGATTTTTGTGTCAATGTCAAGAACATAAGAGGTAGTAACTATTTGACCCGAAGTCAAAAGCAACAAAGCGGATACGCCATCAACAGCAGGTAATTCAATCGCATCGTTTCCGACAAGGTAAAAATCAAGATCAATCTTGTTCGCATTCAGAAATAAAAGAACATCTCTTTGCGGATAATCTGAGAACAACAAAATCCGATTGTTCCCTGTTTTTTTTCGCAGTTTATCTAACAATATAAATTGTTCTGACACACAGGAGTTACAAGCCCCTATGGTATAATAAAAAACAAGATTTTCACCTTGCAATACTTCTGATAAATTTACCGTTTTTTCCTCAATATCGTTTCCCGAAATACTTGAAAAATTTTTATAATCAATTTTCTTTACAGCAATGTCACGGATTTCAATATTATCATAATGCATATATAACATTAATCGCTTTATAATATGGTTGTAATTATTGCTTACTTGCTCTTGTATCAGTATTTTAGACTCGCCGGTATTTGTTTTACCGTCGAAAAAAAACAGTAACAAACCATTTAATAAAAGCAAAACAGCAATTATAATCCATAGAAATGTTGTTGTTTTCATGTGAACATATTTACATTTCTGTTTTATTTATCTTATTCTAATCCTTTTTCAAATGATAAATGATTACCCATGGATTCATTTCTTCAGGATCGTCGCCTCTCATCATAGATTTCATCTTCTTTATCTGTTCTTCCTTTTTTTCGCTTGAAATATATTTTTCTTGCTCATAACGGGTAAATCTTTCAATATTATTATTTAGAAAATTTACGTCATACAATCCAATAAAGGCGTCATGTGTTTGTCCGTAGAATTTATTGTTGTAAAACATGTATTCTAAATCATCCCAAAAGCGCGCAGCAACTTTCAATTCCTGACTGTTCATATCGTAGAGAAAAGAAAAACTAAGAATTTTATATAAAGAATTAAAATAAATCCATTTTCCGATCTGAAAATAATTATCGATCCCTGAAAGTCGTTCCCTGTTAAATAAATTTTGATCACCTCTTTCTAAATACATATCCTCAATTTCATCTGCTGTAAGTCGCAAAGAACCGAAATCAAAATAAAAAACGTAGTTCAATTTAGCGTCTTCCATAGCGTATATTGTGTCATTAAACGGCGGATGAAAAATAAGATTATCTTCAGTTTTTGTGAAAACTTGTCTGGCAAAATTAACTGAATATTTTTTTGATGGGAAATATACATTTTCAATCTCGCCCTTGATGTTCCGTACAATAAGGCTGTACAGATCATCCCCTACTGGTGGATTGTCGCGAAATATGTAAAAAAGTCCATCTTTATACTCTAATCTGCTTGCATATTGATTAATATTTATTCTTTCAACTAATTGTCCATCAAAATCAAAACAAAAAATCATTTGTTTAGCGTTATCCAATAAATAAATAATCTGTTCTTCTTCGTTTATGGAAAAATCTTGAAGTTCAAGAAATTCTTGAGGGCCTTGACCGCGAGATCCTATCTTGTTCAGAAAATTACCCTGAATATCAAACCGGTATATTGTTCCCGGGATATCCGATTCGATCACAAAAATATTATCATTGTGAATCACGATTTTTCTGATTTCCTTTAAAATACAGTCATCTGTGAATTCAAGTGGAATAATGTCAACATTTTCAAAATAATCGGATAACAAGAGTTGACTGTTGTTATCAAGTTTTATTTTTCTTGCATCGACGGTAAAGTAATCGCCTTTTGCTAATTCTGCTTTTTTCGCTCTTTCACAACCACAGAAAATAATCATTGTTAAAATGAAAGGAATCGTTTTTTTCATAAATATAAGTAAATTTTAAAAAATTGACAAATCTTACAATCCCATGCTTACTTGAAAATGTAAGGTTTGTCTGAATTAGATTTTCAATCATGAGTAATTAAATTTCCATGCCAAAAATCCGCACAAGTGTACGTATGACACTGAAAATTGCCTCCAGTTGAACAATAAATTTTTACATCATAAAAAGTTAATGTCACTGTTGCTCCTGCAGGGATAGTAGTTGTAATTCCAAAAAGTGTATATGATAATTGTACTGATCCTCCTAAAGTTATTGAACAATCACCTTCATGAATATTATATTCAAAAGTATCACCGCCACCTCCTTCGTCTTTAGCTAACGCTTCTACCTCTGCTTTTGAGTAGGCAGATAGTCCTTTAGTTTGAGAATTTACAATCACATTCACATTCCACGCAGCCATTGCTGCTATTGCCACTATGGCTAATCCAAAAAATATTTTACGTTTCATTTTATATAAAAATTTGTGAAAAGCATTTTGCCTTTCGGGTTATTAAAAAAATTGTTCTATATAATTCGTTACATAGAAAACGTTCCTTTCATGCGATAAATTACGAAAATTTATTCCGGCTGTCACGCGAAAGGAAAAGGCGTGACAACCTTAACGGCCTAAGTTGTTCTTGCACAGCCACCAAATTGTTAAAAATCTATAGGGTGATTTAGGACTGTAGGCTAATTTATTAGCTTTGTCAACATAAAGCAGTATTTTAAAATTGTCGCTGTATACGTCTATACAGGTTGTATCGCGTCCCATGAAAGTGCAATTCATCCCTTCGGAGAACTTGATTTCTTTGCCCGTCCACTTCCTGACTGTTTTGCTGATATTTTCCATCCGCCTGTTTTCCTTGCAGGAAAGCAAGCCAATTAACAAAACGCTTAGCAAGACGAATGTACGTATTAACTGGTTGATTATCAGCGTTTTTACGTGAGTGGGGGGGGGGGGGTGGTAAATTCCTGATTATCAGGCCGCTGCGAGGCTAAAACACAGCGAATTTGCCCTGCTAAGTTGTCGCAGCAGGACGCATTTTGATTTGACGGGGTCAAACGCTGTTGTTTTCTATTTTGAAAGTCCATTTATGCTTTCGTTTTATGAATTAACGCCGCAAATATAAACAAGATATTTTTACCGTGCAAATAATTCTTCAAAAAAAATTAAAATGCAGACTACCTTTCAATCAGCTGATAATTATTTATAGCCTCCTCACGAGAGCAGGCGTTGAAATGCCACCACTCGTATAAAATGGGTGTGAAACCTGCGGCCTCCATGATGCGTCGTAACAATTTACGATTATTATATTCGACGAGAGTGATACGATGTGTTTTTAATAATTCATCTTCCTTATTTGTATGCGCTTCCGGCCCAAAAAAGTCGAATGGCGTGCCCATAGGTTGCCATTCACCTTTACTATTCACAAGCGTCACATCGACAGCCATCCCGAAGTTATGCTGCCCTCCCCCTTTGGAGGGGTCTGCTACAAAATTATCATTTTTTGTTCGTTTTGCCCATTCTGACATGGTTCGTTGCTCTTCTATGGGTCGGGCTGCGTCGTAGACTAACAGGGAAAGTTCGGGATGCTCTTTCTGAAGATACTCCTGTGCATGAATGAGCATCTTAGCAGCACGTGGGTGCAACCATGCTTTGGTCAATTTTGTATTGTACAAAGGTCTTTTCAGGAAATTATCGGCTGTCGCATATACTAGGTAGCATTGAATCGATGGTTCCCAGAAACAGACATCTACAAGCCCTATGCTCTTCATCTTTGCATCCCAATCGAACTCCAAATTCTGCCGGTTCTGCCCCTGACAATATGGAGCAAATGCAAATAAAAATAGAAAAAGTGTGATATAAAACCGTTTCATAAAAAGGAAATTAGAAGATAAAAACTGGAGACTAAGAGATAAAAGCGAACTTGATTCACTTTAATCAGAAAATACATGCCGATTACAAATCGTCTCAAGAATAAACGCACCGATTATAAATCGGCGCGTGCAAAGGGTACGACGCGAGCGAGCAGAGCGAGCGGACTAAAAAGAGACGTGCTCCACTTGGACGGGACATTCTAAAAACAAAGAAGCTGTTTCTGCGAATCGCTCTTTTGATTCGGTAGTCACAAAACGACATGCACCGTTTTTTGACAGCCGAGCATCCATTTCGGGATGACGCAAAAGATAGTCTGAAAGACTATCTGCCACAATTGGACCTTGCAACACCAAAGTAACGCCTTCAGGTTTATACTTTTGTATCTTTTCCATTAACAAGGGGTAATGCGTACAGCCCAACACCAATGTATCTATTAACTCATCAGCGGCAAAGAGATTTTTTAGGTTTTTTTGCACAAAATAATCTGCTCGTTCGCCATTATTTTCCCTATTCTCTACTATAGGCACCCACAAAGGACATGCCTCACCGGTAACGGTCATTTCCGGATAAAGATTGGCAATCTCTATGGTATACGATTGGGATGAAATAGTACCTGTTGTCCCTAAAACTCCTATATGTCGTGTACGACTTATAGCGCCTAATGCTTCAACAGTCGGACGAATCACGCCAAGTACGCGATGCGAAAGATGGGATTCCGGCAGATCAAGTTGTTGTATAGAACGTAAAGCCTTAGCTGATGCCGTATTACAGGCAAGTATAACAAACGGACAACCCTCGTTAAACAACCACATAACCGCCTGACGAGTAAACTGATAGACAATCTCAAACGAACGGGAACCATACGGGGTACGTGCATTATCGCCAAGATAAATATAATCGTATGCAGGCAATCGTTTACGAATATGGTTCAGGATAGTTAGACCTCCGTACCCTGAATCAAATACACCTATCGGAAAGGGAACTCTTTGCATAAAGCAAGTTAAAAAAACAGGACGCCTGCTCCAAACGGTGTAGACGTCCTGTTATATTATTTCATCCCCAGCTTGGCTCTCACCTTGTCGGTGGCATCAATGGCATTTTTGCCCATATAAAGGATGAGTTGTGGCTCTAAAACAATAATATAGGTATAGCCATTCTCATCCCCTACCTGATCGATTGCTTTCTGAACCTTTTCCATAACAGGGGTCATCAGCTCCTGATATTTTTTATCTCTATCCTGAACATAAGACTGTTGAATACCTTCAAGACGTGATGCAAGATCCTCAATCTCTCTTACCGCTATTATTCTGAGATTTTCCGGAAGCGAATCCCCTTTATTTATTAAATCTGTATTTTTTTGAATATATTCCGTATTCATCTTATCATACATATCTTCATAATACTTCGTCAATGAAGCCATTTCATTTTCTATTTTTCCCATTTCCGGCAGATCATTAACAATTGATCTCTGATCAACAACCGCAATTTTCATTTCTTGTGCTACAAGTCCAAACGACATGAGTAGCATTACCATCACAACAATTTTTTTCATATTCTTCTTAATTTAGTTTGTATTTTAGTACGTAAAAATTCATGCAAAGATAAGTAATCATTTTGAATATCCCATTTTCAGCAGTACTTCATTACTTATATCTATTTTTGGAGAAGCAAATATGATACTTTGTGAAGAACGCTCGACAATTACATCATACCCTTTCTCGGCAGAAAGGGCTTTACAGGCTTCATATACTTCATTCATTATAGGCTCCACCAGTTTACTTCGCCGTTGGTAGAGTTCACCCTCAGCGCCGAAATATTTTCTTTTCAATTCCGACGCCTCCTGCTCTTTTTTGTAGATTTCTTCAAGGCGATTCTTCTTCATGTCGTTGGAGAGAAACACCAGATCATTTTGATAGCTCTTATGCAAATTCAGCGCTTCTTCCTGAAGCTTATCAACCTCTCCTTGCCAACGCTCGGAAAGCTGATTCAATTGCTCGTTTGTCATTTCATATTGTGGAATATTTTTCAATATATATTCCATATCAATCAGTGCAAATTTCTGTGCCACTACGGTAGACGCCAACGTGCAAAGCAATACCATACTCATCATCAATACTACTCGTTTCATAATCTCTATATTTTAAAATTCTTGTCCTAATATAAAGTGGAAATTACTTCCACCGCGCTGGTTCATTCCGAATGGTTTATCGAACCCGTATGCCCAGTCGATACCCATCAAACCAATCATGGGTAGTAAGAGACGAACACCAACGCCTGCCGAACGCTTCATGTTGAAAGGATTGAAGTCGGAGATATTGCTCCAGGCATCGCCGGCCTCACCAAAAGCAAGTGCATAGATTGTACTTGACGTTTCAAATAAAATCGGGTATCGTAATTCAAACGACAAACGGGAATAAGCACGGGCTGAGTAATTATAGGAAATAGAACCGTTACTATAACCTCGCAATCCAACTATTTCCTGATAATAATCATATCCACCGGTCATACCATCACCTCCAACATAATAGGTCTGGAAGGGTGATTTCTTATTTTTGTTAAAGTCGCCTATCCAACCTACCTCTACACGCGTCATCAGTACAGGTGTGCGCTTTTTTTGTTTATCGTTACTATAACTCGGAAGAGATAAAAGTGGAATAAACACTTTGCTTTTAAATTTCACCTTGTAGTATTCCACAAATTTAAATTTCTCTGCTTCGGAAGTAATGTTCGCATAATCTTTACCATCGACCATCGAATAAGGGAAGGTGGAAGAAGCTGATAACATGAACTGCGAACCACGACGCGAATAAACAGGATTGTCTATCGAATTTCGTTGTATTGTAAGATCCAGATTTAAATCATTATAATTTCCGTTCTCACTTACGCCAATGTAACTTGAACTACCCCAGTTATGCAACATATACATTTGGTAATTAAGCGTTAGCATAGCAAAGAAAAAATCGTCAGGCCAGTTCAAACGCTTACCGTAACCCATCGAGAAACCCAAAATCTGCATATACTTGCTCTTATCATACGCGCTTTCATAGCTGCTATTCGAATAGCCGGGATCATAGTATTGGTTATAATAACCAGATGGATTATATAAGCTAGACATAAATTGGTTTTGTCGATTTGCATAATACCGTCTGTTGACATCAGTATATCGCGAGTAGTATGTACTGACCGATAACGTGTTTGGTCGTTTCCCTCCAAACCATGGGTCCATGAATGAGATACTGTAAGCCTGATAATACTGTGCATTGGTTTGTCCGCTGATATTCAGGGTCTGTCCTTCTCCCCTTGGTATGATACCCCTTGTATAGGTATTGGGTCTCAGAAGATTCCCCATGGCAAAGTTCGTGAATTTTAATCCTATCCTACCTATCATACCTGTTTGCCCCCATCCAAGCGAAAATTCAAACTGGTCATTCTCTTTGGGAGTAAGGTTATATAATAGATCCACGGTTCCACTTTCCATATTCGGGTTAACGTCCGGATTCGAATTTTCTATATCAAAATGCCCCATCTGTGCTAATTCACGTAATGAGCGAATCAGGTCTTCGCGACTAAATAAATCACCCGGCTTCGTACGCAACTCACGACGCACGATATCCTCATACAATCGGTCATTACCATTAATAATCACTTTATTGACCGTTGCCTGCACTCCTTCATTAATGCGTATTTCTAAAGACACAGAATCATCAGTTATTTCCACCTCTACCGGTTCGATTGAGGAGAACAAATAGCCGGTGTTCTGATAAACGTGCCACACTGAATTATCATCCGACAAAACACGGTTCATCAATTTTTTCAGGTTATATACCTCTCCAGGCTTCATGTTCAACACATCGTTAAGTAGGGCGGTAGGATACTTCGTATTTCCAACAAAGCGAATATCTTTCAGGAAAAACTGACGACCTTCTTCAATTGAAAAGTGAATATTGACACGTTTTTCATTAAAAGGAACAACGCTATCCGTTACAATCACTGCATCACGGTATCCATACTCATAATATTTATTGATAAGATTTTTCTTGTCTTCTTCATATTCGGCAGTTGTAAATTTCTTTGTACTAAAGAACTCGAGCCAACTATTGACAAAACGATCTTTCAAGTTAAAACGCTCATTGGTCTTTTTCATCGCCCTGCGTAGCTGATAGTTCGAGACATTTTCGTTCCCATCGAAATAGATTTTTTCGATTTTGGTCTTTGTTTTCTTATCTATATTAATATACACAAAGACCTCCCCTTCTTTCTCTGGATTTGGTTCTTCAACGATATCAATATCTACATTCTTAAATCCTTTTTCGTCGAAAAATCTGGTAATATATATTTTTATACGGTCGGAAATATGTGTAGACATCTGAGAACCTTTACGCAAATTTAGATTTTTTTCCAAGTCATTGCGTTCCGATTTTTTTACGCCTTTAAAAACGACATCGGTAATTCGGGGACGGGGTTGAAGCTGTATCTCCAACCATACTTTATTCTCTACCATCCGAGTAGCTAAAATTTTTACATTTGAATACAAACCCAGATTCCAAAAGGCCATGATAGCTTCTCTGATGGCTTCACCGGGCACTTCTATTTCTTCGCCTACTTTCAAACCGGAGAATGAGATTATGGCTGCATCCTCATGGCCGGTCGCACCAATAACCTTAATGTCTTGAATCACATATTTTTCAGGTTTGCCGGTATAAAGGATCTCAGGCACTTCGTAATCCGGTATCTGATCAGGCATCTCCAATAATTTCTTTGCCGTATCGACAGGTATTACCGAAATAGGAGGTGCAAAATCAACACCTTGCGATATCCCCCATAAAGAAAAGCTCAAAAATGTAATAATCAATCGTATTTTTATATTCATATGTCAAGATTTAGTTATTTATTACAAGTGTTCCCAAAACGTCGTTCCCGTTGTTGATAAGACCATAGGGCCTGATAGAATGCATCCTCTCTGAAATCAGGCCACAAAATGTCCGTGAAATATAATTCCGTATATGATAATTGCCACAACAGGAAATTACTGATTCGCTTTTCGCCGCCTGTCCGAATAAGCAAGTCAGGATCAGGAAAATTACTTGTTGTAAGGTAAGACGAGAACACTCTTTCATCTAATTCATTAATATTAATCGTTTTATTATGTACATCATCAACAATCTGTTTCACACTATCCACAATCTCCCAACGCGAAGAATAACTTAAAGCCAACACCAGCGTAGTCCCTGTATTGACAGAAGTTTGTTTGATACATTCTCCTAACGACAAGCGCACCTCTTCAGGTAAACGCGAATGGTCGCCAATCGTCATCAAACGAACATTATTCTTCATCAGATCGGACGTCTCCCTGTTGATAGCCGTTACGATAAGCGACATCAAGGCTGCAACTTCCTTATCCGGTCGTCTCCAGTTTTCGGTCGAAAAGGTATAAACCGTCAAATAGCGAATACCTACCGCTACTGCGGCTTCCACTATTTTACGAACCGACACAACGCCTTCGATATGACCTTCATTGCGGTCTTTCCCTCGGCTTGTGGCCCATCGTCCGTTCCCATCCATTATGAGCGCCACATGTTGCGGCGCTTTGTTTTTATCTAATT
>Ga0082212_10014020_pt1 | contig 10001 bp, 8 predicted proteins | sample TergutNt197P3_FD_71548 | JGI IMG/M metagenome (GOLD analysis project Ga0082212, IMG submission 71548) | Neocapritermes taracua P3 segment gut microbial communities from Petit-Saut dam, French Guiana - Nt197 P3 | ecosystem: Host-associated > Arthropoda: Insects > Digestive system > Gut ... | reverse complement strand
TGAAGGATGGGGGTGGGGAGGTATGAGGTTTTCAATAAAGCGTGTTGGCGATGTAATTGATGAAATTGCTATGGGGCCATTTGGCTCAAATATAAAGGTTGATTGTTTTGTCCCCAACGGCATTCCAGTTCTTAATGGTAGCAATTTGGTGGGTTTTACGCTGGTTGAGAAATCATTTAATTATGTAACACCTGAAAAAGCGGCTGCGCTAAAAAAAGCCGTTGCCTCTCGTGGAGATATTGTCATAACCCATCGTGGAACGCTTGGACAAATTGTGTATATTCCTGCCAACAGCAAGCATGAGAAATATGTTATCTCACAGAGTCAATTTCGGGTAAAATGCAAAGAATCTGAAATATTACCTGAATACATGGTGTACTTCTTCCATTCAAGAGGGGGACAGCACCAACTTTTGTCTAACAGTTCACAAGTTGGTGTACCCGCATTAGCGAGACCATCCTCAACATTTCAAGAACTTAAAATACCAGTACCAAGTATCAGAGAGCAACAAATTATCGTCACTACACTTCGCTCACTTAACGATAAAATTGCTGTGAATGCGAAGATAAATCATCATTTAGAGCAAATGGCGCAGGCGATTTATAAATCATGGTTTGTGGACTTCGAGCCGTGGGGCGGGGTGATGCCTAATTGTTGGCGGGAGGCGGAACTTGGTGATGTAGCTATCCTTAGTGCTGGTGGTGATAAACCCTCTGTTTGTTCACCAAAAATGACCGCTGAATGTATCGTTCCCGTTTTTTCCAACGGAATAGATAACTTCGGGCTATACGGATATACTGACCGTCCCCAAATTACCGTTGAAAGCGTAACAGTTTCGGCTCGTGGAACGATAGGATATGTTTGCCTTAGACAAGAGCCTTTTGTTCCGATTGTTCGACTGGTGACAGCGATTCCAAATAATATATTCATAACGGCTAAGTACCTCTTCTTGTATCTGAGCAGTAGTCATATTGCCGGTGTCGGTACTACGCAACAACAGCTTACTGTGCCGGATTTTAAGAAATATCGGATTCTCGTTCCAAATCTTGACGTAGTTGAGGACTTTACACGAACTGTTGACCAAATGTTTGATGCGATACACCATAAACGAGAAGAAAATGCCCGACTTGCGAAAACGCGCGATGCCCTTTTACCTCGGCTGATGGCAGGGGAGTTATCCGTTGCCATAAAATAAAAGCGAAGGAGAGTTTACTTGTCTCAAGTTAGATACTATTTAATAATTGATACAAATGCATTGTTTGTTAGTTATGATTCGGCCGGAGATTTTATTGATTTTTCGTTTAATTCTAATTTTAACAATTTAGTCAGTTTAATAAAAAATCTTAACATAGAATCATATATAACAATTTTAGTTCCTGATGTTGTATATGAAGAATTGAAGAATCAGAAAGTTTCTGCATACGATAAAAAGAGAGAACAGTTGAAGAAACTCATTACAGATTTTAAGTTTCCTGACCTTTGTTGTAAGTTAGAACTTAAAGACATTGATTATAATGAATATATAACTGATAAAATAACTGAATATCAAGGATTTTTAGCATCTGGACAGGTAACTGTTGACAGGTTGCCTTTGCCTACTGAAAAAAGATTTTCATATGTAATGGAAAGAGCATTCGCAAAAAAACCACCATTTAGTGGAGCTAATAAAAAATCGGACAAAGGCTTCAAGGATACTTTATTATGGGAAAGCATTTTAGAATTCAAGGAAAATACTCCGCAATCTAAGTTGATTTTTTACAGTAATGATAATGAGTTTCGTGCCGATTTGGAAGAAGAGTTCTATAATATTTTTAATGACCATATTTTCATTTACAAAGACTACTTTGATGTAGAAGAACAACTTGAAAAATGGGCTAAAGCAATTGACATATATGTGTATATTCCTGAAAAACCTATGAAATCACCTATCGATGCCCAGCTTGGGAAAAAAGTCGAAGAGTTAACCGCTCATGGTAGTCTAAGTAGTGTTGAGGATATCGAGGAAAAATTTGCTGCAACAGCAGGAAAGGAGACGAGTGAAGAAGATGTATAATAATGGCTATAAAGACATTGCATTTAATGGTATTAAAGAGCTCATTGAGGATGGGCTAAAGACTGTGAGATCCGACCCATATAATCCTTTTAATAGTTATGCAAACACAACAAATGTAAATGCAGAAACTTGGCTTAAGTATTCAGAAAAATTTGTAGAGTTATCAACAAAAAATCTTGATAGTTCTATACATCTTAATTACTTGCGACTTCTTCTATCATTGCAACGCAATTATAATATGCCTATCAATCAAAAGGTGAATGTGTGTCTTGAATATTTGCTTGAGGCTTTACGACTTATTAATGAACAATATTAAGGAGGCTCGCCCCAATGCCCTATACCGAGGCCAACTACGAAAAAGCCATAATCGAGATATTCCGCGACACATTGGGCTACTCCCACGTCTACGCCCCGGACGTTCCACGAGACTACGCCGAACCTCTTTATATGGACGAGCTTATACCCGCTTTACGCCGTATCAACCCGAAACTACCGGAAGCCGCCATTACCGAAGCTATCTATAAGCTACGCAACATAGAGAGCGGCGATTTAACGAGCCGGAACAAACGATTTATGGAATATCTCCAAAACGGCGTGAGCGTTAATTACTTTGAAAGCGGCGAACAGCAAGCCGCGCTGGTTTACCTTGTAGACTATAAAAATGAAAACATCGAGCGCAACAGTTTTATTATCGCTAATCAATGGACGATTATTGAAAACAGCGAAAAACGCCCGGATATTATTATTTTCCTCAATGGAATCCCTGTTGTAATCGGGGAATTAAAGTCGCCCTCACGAGAAGAAACGGATGCCAGCGAAGCATACTTGGATTTGAAAAATAAAATGCACGAAATCCCCTTGCTTTATGTATACAACGCTTTTCTAATAATGAGCGACCTCGCCATGTCCAAAGCGGGAACGATAACCGCCGACGAGGACAGATTTATGGAGTGGAAAACGAAAGACGGCAGTTATGATATACGCAATATGCGCAGTTCGACACCTTCATTGAGGGAATGTTCGATAAAGCGCGGCTGCTTGATATAATCAAGAATTTTATATGCTTTTCCGGTGATGTAAAAATCCTCGCCGCATATCATCAATATTTCGCCGTTAGGAAAGCCGTTGCTTCAACCGCGAAGGCAACTGAAACCGACGGAAAAGGCGGTGTATTCTGGCATACGCAGGGTAGCGGCAAGTCGTTATCGATGGTGTTTTATGCCCGATTATTGCAAGATTCTTTGAGCTCGCCGACAATCGTTATGATTACCGACCGCAACGACCTTGACGATCAGCTCCATGAGCAGTTCGCCAAGTGTTCTGACTTCTTACGGCAAACCTCAGTTCGTGCAACTTGCCGAAAATTAAGCGAGGAATATAAAGAGCGGCGGCGCAAAAATCCCGACTTCAAAGAAACGGAAATCGGGCTAAAAGATTATCTACTCGGCAGAGAAGCGAACGGCATTATTTTTACGACCGCGCAGAAATTCGAGGAAAGTTCGGAGTGCTTATCGGAACGCCGTAATATTATTGTTATAGCAGATGAAGCACACCGCAGCCAGTTTGTCGAAGAACGAATAAGCACAAAAAAGGAAACGCTTGGTAAAATTCAAAAGTCATTTGGTTTGATTATCCGGGAAAGTCTGCCGAACGCTACATACATCGGCTTTACTGGAACGCCTATCTCTACCAAAGATCGCTCCACGACTGAGGTGTTCGGGAACTGTATCGACATTTACGATATGACCCAAGCCGTCGAGGACGGCGCGACACGCCCGGTTTACTATGAAAGCCGTGTAATACATCTAAAATTGGACGAAGATGTTTTACGGCTCATCGATGCGGAGTATGAGATAATGGCACAAAATGCCGAAGAATATGCTATCGAAAAAAGCAAGAAAGAACTTGGGCGTATGGAAAGCATCCTCGGCGCGGAAGAAACATTAACCGCTCTGTGTGAAGATATAATTAAACATTACGAAGAAAACCGGCAGCACGAACTTACGGGGAAAGCAATGATAGTCGCACCCTCCCGCCCGATCGCTATGTCAATTTACAATAAACTGCTTGCCATGCGTCCTGAATGGAAGAGCAAAGTCGGCGTAGTGATGACGAGCGGGAACAACGACCCCGAAGACTGGGCAAGTATAATCGGAAACAAGCGCCATAAAGATGCCATGGCTGATAAATTTAAAGATGATGACGACCCATTAAAAATCGCCATTGTCGTCGATATGTGGTTGACCGGATTTGATGTGCCGAGCCTTGCCACCATGTACGTTTACAAGCCGATGTCGGGACATAATCTTATGCAGGCAATCGCCCGCGTCAACCGTGTCTATAAAGATAAAGAAGGCGGGCTAGTCATTGATTATGTGGGTATTGCATCTGCGTTAAAACAAGCGATGAACGATTATACCAATCGTGATAAAAATAATTATGGCGATACGGATATTGCTAAGACTGCTTTACCGAAATTCATTGAAAAACTTGAAGTCTGCCGCGACCTATTTCATGGATATAATTACAGTGGTTTTTTATCTGAAAAAGCAACTGACTTGGTTCGCGCCAAAGCAATCAGCGGCGGTGTAAATTTCCTGTCCATGATAGAACCGATAAATTCTAATAACCGGTGGAATAACGACGATGATTCACTCCTAGTGGCGGCAGAACCGATACCGATTTATAAGCTGCCAAGTAAAAAAGAGACATTTATAAAAGAAGCATTATTATTACGTCAATCGCTATCACTTTGCCGCTCGCTTCTAACAGGCAGACAGAGGCTTGAAGCCGCGTACTTCGAAGCGGTACGGACGTTACTTACACGAATTACCAGCACAGGAAAACCGATATCCCTTAAAGAAATTAACGAGCGGATAAATGAACTGTTAAAGGCAAGCATAAAAAGCGAAGGCGTAATTAATTTATTTGCCGATATTAACACAGGATTTTCGTTGTTTGACCCGAAGTTCCTTGACGAAATCTCGAAGATGAAAGAGCGCAACCTTGCCGTCGAAATACTAAAAAAATTACTCGCCGAACAGGTTTCACTCTATAAGCGTACCAACTTAGTGAAGTCAGAAAAATTTTCCGAACGGCTCGCTCAGTGCATGAAAGCTTACATCAATGGATTGATTACCAATGAGGAAGTCATAGCCGAGTTAATGCAGATGGCAAAGGATATGGCTGATGCGAACGCCGAAGGCAACGCGCTTGGATTGTCTGATGAGGAATTATCGTTTTATGATGCGCTGACTAGACCGGAAGCTATCAAAGATATTTATAATAATGATGAGCTTGTGTCTATGACCCGTGAACTCGCCAATATGCTTCGTAAAAATCGCACAATCGACTGGCAGAAAAAAGAATCGGCACGGGCGGGTATGCGGAGCATGGTCAAACGTTTGTTGAAGAAATATAAATATCCGCCCGATGGTATGGAAGATGCAATCGCTACTGTAATTGGACAGTGCGAAATGTGGACGGATAACTTATAATGATGGCGAACTTTTAGAAACAGCAACTTGTAAGAAATTCTTACAAGTTCAAATTGAGGGCAATCGCTCCGTCAAACGCTCCGTGAAATACATTAAACGAAGATATGGAACGCCGCGCTCTTACGGAATACGCCAAGTTTAACAAGCGGCGTTTGAAATCGCCAGAAACAAGCGGATAATTAAGCAGATGTTATTAATGATTTGAACGTAGCGGCGAAATCAAAAAAATAGCGAAAAGCATAAAGCATCATTTTCCCGATTCAGCTAATAGCGAGCAATGCTTCCGTATATACTTTTCGCTCCGCTCAAGCATATACAAAAGCGGCTCGTTGGGGGTGAAAATCCCCCAAGCCCCCGGAGCGGACAGAGCGTTTCCGCCCCGTCCCCTAAGCCCGCTTCGCGGTCTGCTTTTAGGTATTACCTTAAATTATCTCTCTTGTGATTCAGCGCGGTTTTTCCGCTGACGGTCAAGTTCTTCATGGGAGATATTTAAGATTTTATCGCAGTTGTGTTTGGCGGCAGCAAGTGCGCGGTCACGATCGCGAAGTTCCTTGTATCCGGCATAAAGCTTACGTTTCTCCTTCGCTAGATTTCCCCATGCTTCTTTGAGTGAATTGATGCTGGGGAGCTTACCTTTAAAGCCTTGATTGTCGAAGTATTTTTTGGCCGTTTTATGCAAGATTATATCGGCGGCATTTGCCTCAAAGAATGCCTGGTCGAAGCCGCTCCGTTTATATGCGGCGTATACATTTCGCGTCTTTGAATATGTGCCGATTTGCTTTTGTAAATCTGATATCGCCGCCATTTTTTCGTCAGCTTTTTTGATACGTTCAGAGCGCCGGGAAAACTCTGATTGTACATTATTATATTGACGGATAAGTTCAGCGTAAGAGTCAATACCGACCTCCCTAAGATAGAGGAGAGTTTTGGCAGATTGCTTTAGGTTTTCAACCTTCGCCCAATGAATAAATCCGCCGCTGTAGCCCTGTGTTATTTTGCTTTGAATGTCAATTAGTAGGCTTGGTTTTTCTGGCGAAATTATTGGTGTAACGAGCGTTTTGGAATCGGATTTTTTGACGATAATCCTTTCGTCGGATAAGCGTTCACGGATAGCTGCTTCGGAGTAATTATCACCGAGGGTATCGAGCCTTGCGAACCGTTCCGCTCCCGGTATCTTCAATGAGATTTGCTTGCCCCGTTTAACATCAACACCCTGCTCCTTTAGCCGTAAGATGAACTGCTCAAAATCCATGTCGGCTGATATAGAATTATCGATCAGTTCACATAATTTATCACGCATGGTCGGAGCCTTTTCGCCGCCAAGCCATTTGCCGTAATCCTTACCCGGCGACGGCTTTGGATTCTCAACAATTGATAGCCCATTTTCAAGACAGAGTTTGTCGGCGATACGCCTAATCGCGAAGGATGAGTTCTTGAAATTCCGGAACTTTCTAGTACAGTCGAGCGAGGTCGAATTTACGATAATATGTGAATGAATATGTCCACGATCTGTGTGAGTACAGCAGACGAAAGCGTGGTAGCCGTGAGTTAACTTCATCGCTAAATCGTAACCGATTTGATTTGCTTTCTTCGCGTCGATTTCACCGGGTTTAAAAGCAATACGAAGATGATAAGCAAGTATATCTTTAGTACCCTGGCTTCGCCCGGTGATGGCGGCGTATTGGTTCTTGGAAAACATAAATTCGTTGTCAGCAATCAACGGATCACAGGCATAAGCTGTGACCCACTGGCCGTTATCGGTTTTCTCGCTGTTTTTAATGTAACCAACGCTCATTTTGAGCGTTGCCGCGACCGGTCTACCCTTACCGGCATGGATGGGGATTATTGCAGTCGTCGCCATTTTAATCTACCTCATCCGCTACTGGCGCAGAAGAATAATCAGGGAAATCGCGTATCGTTATCGGCGCTACAAATCGTCTGCCCGGTTTGGCGTCGGCAATCTCGGTTAGGAGCGTAAGGAGTTTACCGAACTCCGTCCGGATTTCGGTTAGCTGATCATTTATCAAAGCCACATCCTGGCGATATGCCTCACCGCCGGAATTGACGCGGTGAGCGATCTGGTTGACGTTGTTAGCGGTGATAGTTAGCAGACGTTTTACCTCGTTAAGGGTGGTCAGGTCGAGGTTAAAAACATGGCCGTCAATACATCTTGCGGATGAACGCGCTCTTGTTTTTGATGCCGGTCATCGCCATGCGCTGCTTGAATAATTCCAATTCTTCCGGCGACATTTTAAAGAAGAACCCTGTAGTTTTTTTCTTTGCCATAGATAGTTTACCTCCTTCCTTGGCTCATTAATAAGATTGATTTTTATATTTCATATAAAGACCAGTAATATATCGGAGCAGACCTTACGGTATTCTCCGGCCACCGCTTTTCGGCATTTACACAGGTTCGTCCCGAATAAACTGGGGCCTCTCCCTCACGGCTTGCGACGGCTCACGGAAACGCTTCCGTTTCAACGCTCGAACCATGACCGGGACTAAGACACTTCGCTTTCGTATCGCCTTTTCGCTATCTTAACTAAGATGCGGCGCTCGCTCTGCCACTAGCATCGGTCTTGGCGCGCGTTTACGAGAAGCAAAGAATACTGGTGAAAGAAAATCTTTTTCTAATAGTCCTCTTTTCTGACAGGGTAATAGCAATAAGAGATTCATGTTATGTTAGAATAAATAGATAAATAATACGCATTGACTGAATCAGTCAACAAAAACAACTTTAGCTTTGACAGAAATGCTCGTTTTGCGGTATAATGTTGCTAAGATCGATATGAATAGCTTTAGAGCTTCGCTCTATCGCTATCATGTCAGGTGAAAACAAATGCCTACTTCACCAGTCGCTTGTTTTCCTGCTGACATGTAAATTGTGGATATTTAAGGAACAAGATACACATGATACGAATAGGAAGTTCGTTTTATAAAGAATAGAAAGGGCATATCATATGAGAAAAATAGATAATCCCAGCGAGATGAGTTTCGTTGAGATAGGTGAATCAAACCCTAATGACTATATTTTAGTTAAAATCACCGAAATTGACCATGATAAGGGAAGAGAGCGAGGAATACCTTTGTTTGCCAGCGATGATCGTTATGAACTCTCGAAGAAAAGTAACACTCTTGATTTTACTAATATAATTATTATACCAGGCGACAATTTAATACCGGTGTTAGGTGGTCTATTATGAAATCAATACCCTTACGGCATTCAGGCGCGGCGATAATTCCAGTTAATATAGCCACCATTGATGGCATTATGATGAAGACAATATCATTCATTATTGATACCGGTGCTACAACGACGGCAATAAATAAAAAATGGTTAATTGAGGACTTGGGATATACTGAAGAGTGGATTCGGAAAAACAAGTTGATTATTCCTAAAAATGAAAAACCGAAAATGGCTAATGGAAAATATGCCGATGTATATAAAATTCCGATAACCCGAATTAATATTGGGGGTCATGAGTTACAATTAAGCGATTATATTTTAACTTCTGATACCGTAGAGATGAGATTCTTATTAGGATTAGATGTGTTACGTTTCTTCAAGTTTACTTTTGATTTTGACGCAATAGACAATGACGCGCCACACGGACGTATGTTTTATGAACTTAGAAAAACCTGCGTTCAACCATTTACAAAACTGGGTGAACCGTTCGCTCATAGTTTGATCAATACTATTTAATAGATATTGTAAGATGATCAAAAATTTATATTTAATAAGCGTCGTAAAATGTATGCGCAATGTATGCGCAGATTGTCAGAGTCGCCGGAAACCTCCTTTTCATAAGGGTTCATGAATCTAAAATGGGGTTCGATTCCGGTTTGCGGCACTCTTAGAAGGTAGTGGGAATCCTCATAAATACGGGATTCCTACTATTTTTTGTTTAGTGAAATTCTGCTCCCCTTTGCTCCCCTCTAGGATTTCGCCGCCAGACCAAGATTTTGATAGGCTAATATTTGGTCGCTATCCTTATTTACACCCCGAAGATAATGAAGGGTTGTGGCTACTTGTGAATGACCCATCAGCTTAGATACCGTAACGAGATTAGTACCGTCATATGCCGTGCTTGCGTTATAAAACCGGATTTTGCGGCTCGGCTTATATGTAACGCCACATTCGCCGGTATACTTCTTTAAACGGCGGTTAAAGCTGTCGGATGACATCATATGTCCGTCCGGTTGGAAAAGATATTCGTCGACGGGGTTTAGTTCGATAGCTTTATTGATGATAGCAATAGCTTCATCAGTAAGATATTGTTTTCGGTATCCCTTTGACGTGTTCCCCTTCATCCGGTCGGATACTACGGTTGCCCTTGCGGAAAAAGTTAAATCATCATTCAGAGTCCGCTCGATTAGTGCCTGACTTTGCAGATATACGGTTTTTTCCTCAAAGTCAATGTCTGCTTTTCTGATTGCCTTGATTTCGCCTA
>Ga0082212_10014019_pt1 | contig 10001 bp, 7 predicted proteins | sample TergutNt197P3_FD_71548 | JGI IMG/M metagenome (GOLD analysis project Ga0082212, IMG submission 71548) | Neocapritermes taracua P3 segment gut microbial communities from Petit-Saut dam, French Guiana - Nt197 P3 | ecosystem: Host-associated > Arthropoda: Insects > Digestive system > Gut ... | reverse complement strand
TGGCTGCGTATTCGAAATATAAGCACAATCAGCATAACCAGGGAAAAAAAGTGAGCAACTTGCTTATTTATGCGCTGATTATTTTGTTTTACACGAATACAATGCTGTTTGGCATGTATCTGGGCGTCTGGGCGAACCCGGAAAAATTAGCCGTCACATTTATGGGCTTTCTGATTTGTGCGTTATTCTTGTTTGTGAATCCGCCCATATTTAATTTGTTACTGACTTTAAGTATGGTAATCATTTTCATCATATCGACCGTTTTAATGAAAGACCCTCAGAATCAAATTTTTGATATCGTTAATGTCTTGATTGCCGGAGCGATCAGTCTCATCTTCACTTGGTATATCGTCATGCATAAATTACTGGCCGTACTTAGCGCCATCAAATTGGAGGAAGAACGAAACAGCTATTACAGCCAAAGCACGGAGGATGAATTAACGCAGCTAAAAAACCGTCGGGATTTCATGCAGACTTTTCAAAGATATTTTACGGATTACCGGGATTCGGATAAATACCTCTGCCTGGCGATCGTTGACATCGACTACTTCAAAAATTATAATGATTATTACGGTCATCCGCAAGGAGACGAGTGTCTTAAGGCGATCGGAAATATGCTGAATGGATTTGGTAAAAAAACGGGCGTTTATGCCGCACGGATTGGCGGCGAAGAGTTTGCCCTGCTTTGGTTTATAAAGGAAATAACGGAAGCTAACGATATCGTCTCGCAGATACGAAAGCAGGTAAATGATTTGAATATTCCCCACGCGAAATCCAAGGTGGCCGGAAATATCACGATCAGCATCGGAATCTATGTTACGGAATGCGGTGTTTTGGATAATATTCGCATGATGTATGAGTTAGCCGATCAAGCGCTTTACGAAGCGAAAAAGGGTGGCCGGAACTGCGCGGTTATTAAAAGTGAAACCGGGCGGCAAATAAAATAAAAGGAGAAACGATTATGTCAGAAGAAAACAAAGTAATACCACTTACCGACGAGGAGGCCGGAGCCGCCGCGGGCGGTCTCATCGCTCCGATACTCGACCCTGGATTGATAGGGGCGAGGGCAGTGAATAAAAATCTGTCCCTCACGCCGGAAATGGAGCTGCCTACGGATGAAGAACCCCCTGGGCTTATTAATCGTGGTGCTTTGTTTCCCTAAGCGGCATTGGATAAAGTCTGAAAGAAAGCTTGCTTATGAAAAACGAACTCTTCAGAAAAGAAACGGTGGAAAAACTGACCGGGCCGGAAGATTTGAATGCCTATGTTAAGGTGCTTAATCCCGCGTGTGGCTGATTCTCGCTGGGATTATCATTGCGATGGCGGGGCGGGCGCGGAGGACGGATTCTTTGAGAAATGGTCGGGATACCATGCTTCGGTTAATGAATCGCAAATAAAATCAATGAAGCTTACGCAATTCGTCGGGCTGATACCGCAATTGATCAGCCAAACGGCTAATATCGTCGTTCTTTTGCTTGGCGCGTCCGGCTGTGGAAAATCCACCATCGCGAAACTGATAAGCAATCTTTTTAAACCGTGGAGCGGTGAAATCCTGCTTGACGGAAAAACCGTTTTCGGCAAACCCAGATAAACGTAAGAAAAAAACAATTGTATAGATTTCTATACAATTGCCAGCTTATGAAAATTTTTCTGCTATGCTTAAGGCAATCAAAACCTAGCTAATGGCAGGCTTAATCAAAGGGGGCGGTTTATATTTCAAAACATTTTTTTAAGAAAAAAAAGCAAAACGCACAGCCCGAAAATGCTCGTATCGCTCGTCGCGCCGTTAAACTGGCTAGACTTGCGGAGATAAATAATGTATCATTGTTTGACGATAATGCCAGCGAGATTGCGGGTCGGATCGCCGGAATCACCGACCAGGAACTGGATACATTAAGTGCCGGCGTTTCCCCGTTAAGCGGCTGCCCGGCTAATATAATCCCCCTGTTCGCCGGATACTCGCAAACTTGTGATGCCTGCCCTTATTTCGCGCTCGACCATACCGGCAGGCGAAACGGCTGCGCGTTAAAAGTGGATTAGGGGTCGCAGTTCAGACGAAGTCTGAACTGTAACGATTAGGGGTTACAGTTCAGGCATGACTAGGAGGAACAGGCATGGATCTTTCCGGATTTTTAACTGAGCTACGGCTGACCGGAAAAATTTTAGCATTTATTTTAAGCAACGAGGAAACGAACAAGTATCCTGCCGCGCAAGAAAGCGGCGGCGGCTGTTCCCTTTCCTTGCTTAATCGCGCTTTCAGCGGTGAAACCTTATCTTTTGACCGGCACAATCTATCTTGCCCCGGCGCGGCGCGGGGGATGGGTTTTAGTGATGATATGCCGCAAATCAAAGGCGGCATCGGCAATTTCCTGTCAAATGGCGCCGGGGCGGGTTTTCCGCCCGGTGAACGCATCAAAAATACGCCGGAAACGGGTGAACAGTTGATGGCTTTGCAGCCGCTTGATGTTTTGGATGGATATCGCACCATCATCGTTAAGCCTTATGAAAAGAGCGATAACGCGGCCTTGGTCACTTTTCTCGTCACCCCGGATCAACTTTCGGCCCTTATCCATCTATTTACATACCGCACCGGGGAATATGATCGGGTTATCGCGCCGATGTCCAGCGGTTGCGCGGCGATTTTCAGGATCGCTTTGGGTGAACGGAAGCGGGCGCACCCCCGCGCTGTGATTGGAAATATCGATATTTATACAAGACCGTATTTCGCGGCGGACACCTTTTTCTTTACCATCCCGCATGAATCCTTCCGAAATATGCTGTCCGATGCCGACACTTGCTTCTTTCGCAGCCATATCTGGAAGGGTGTGCAAAAACGCATATATGGGAAATCGACCCCGGAAAACACCTTTGAACATCCGGAAAAATTAAATCGCACCTTAGCGGAAATCGCCAAATCTTCCGCCCTTTATTCCGGCGACTTAAAACACGTCGCTGATATGATTACCCAAAAGGGCTGCCTGGTTTTAGCAACCAGCCGCTTGGAAGTTTGGCGAAAAGTAACCGACAAAGGTTCGATGAAAAACATTTCCACTTTCGAGACATCGCGGAATGGCTATGTTGAAGACCGGCCCGATTTCGAGATGCCGGATTTCGAAGAATATGAAACCATGCTTAAAACCGAGCGGTTATTTACCACGAACGATGCTAAAATGTACGAAATATTCCTAAGCACAAGGGACGATGTCAGTTCGAAGTCGATTGCGAGTATTGAGGCGCCGATCTGGATTGAAGGCGAGTTAGCCGGTGTGATTTGCTTTGAGCAGGAATCCTGTGAAGCGTACCCGCACAGGCGGGAATGGTCTTTAGAAGAGCATCATTTTACGGCGTCCCTTGCCGACTTTATGACGATTGTTATCGTCAATGCCGAACGGCGGCGGCTGGAAATCGCCGAACAAGAGGCGCGCGCCGAAAAAGAACGTATCAGCGCGGAATTATCGGTGGCGACGCAGATCCAGGCCAGTATGCTTCCTTGCATTTTCCCGGCTTTTCCGGATCGCGATGAGTTCGATATATATGGTTATATGTTGCCGGCGAAGGAAGTGGGCGGCGACTTTTATGACTTTTTTCTGATCGGCGAGCATCAACTTGCGGTGGTTATCGCCGATGTTTCCGGCAAAGGCGTACCCGCAGCGCTGTTTATGGTGATTGCGAAAACGTTGATAAAGAACAATGCGCAGAATGCCGCCCAAGGCGGAATGAACAAAAGCCCGAAAGAAGTTTTTGAAACGGTTAATGAGATTTTGTGTGAGAATAACGAGGCGCAGATGTTTGTGACGGCGTTCATGGGCATTTGGGATATGCGAAGCGGTATATTTACCTACGTTAACGCCGGCCATAACCCACCGCTAATCAAAAGGTCGGGCGGCGAATATGAATGGCTGTCCGTCAAGCCCGGTTTCGTTTTAGCCGGTATGGAGGGGATGGTTTATCGGCAGAATGAAATCACGCTGCACGAGGGTGATATGCTCTGCTTATATACCGATGGAGTGACCGAAGCCGTTAACCCGCGAAAGGAACTGTTCACCGAATTGCGTCTGCTTAAAATCGCCAACCTGCATAAAGATGTCGGCCTAAACGAGTTTATCAACCGGCTGAAAGCGGAAATAGATATTTTCGCAGACGGTGCGGAGCAGGCCGATGATATCACGTTGTTGATTTTGAAGATAATGGGAGGGTGTGCGCATGAAAGAATTATGGATTGAGGCGAAAGCTGAAAACCTTAACACGGTTTTGCAATTTATCAGTGCGGAACTGGAAACGGCGGATTGTCCGATAAAGGCACAAACGCAAATTGAAATCGCGGTGGAGGAGGTTTTCATAAACATCGCGAATTATGCCTATAACCCGGAAACCGGCAGCGCGGAAATCCATATTACCGTTAGGGATGAGGTAGTGATTGCGTTTAAGGACGCAGGAAAACCCTATAACCCTTTAGCGAGAGATGCCCCTGACATTACGAAGAGTGCGGAAGAACGGGAAATCGGGGGACTCGGCATCTTCATGGTGAAAAATATTATGGACGCGGTGGAATATCGGTACGAAGACGGAAAAAATATTTTGCTGATAAAAAAGGCTTTAGTATGAAGAATAATTCTAAGGCGCGAAAAAACCGCACCTAAGAATTATTAAAACTTCATACGGGAAGAATGTCGCAAGCGCCATTCTTCCGGTCTATTTGAGTCACGCGAAGCGTGACATGAGGGTTAGTATGAAAGAACCAAGCGAAAACTTAAATGATGTCATGGAAACGGATAGTAGTGAGGAGCGCCGTTTAGACCGGCGGAAGCGCCGCATCCGCAATCAAGTCATTGTCTACATTACGGCGGTGATATTGCTGGCCGGAATGGTTGCCGGTGCTAATATTGGCGTCCAATCATTGCTCGATATGTTAAGGACGTATCAGGCGGCGAATGCGAATGCCAGTGAACCCGTTATCGATATAAAAGAGGCTGAGGATATTGTTGAGGAAGTAATCGTAAACGCAGCGCCGCCGGAAGAGGAAATCGCAACAGAACCGGAAGTCGAAGTAGAAGAAGAGCCGGTAGTAGAGTTAAGTGTTTTGGATATGATCGTGGAAAATTGTATTGCTGAGCTTACGCTGGAAGAAAAAATAGCGGCTTTATTCATTGTAACCCCGGAACTGCTGACGGGAGCCGACAATGTAACAAGAGCCGGCGATACTACTCGCGAAAAGCTGCTCGCATATCCGATCGGCGGGTTGGTATATTTTAGTTCGAATTTTAGTTCCGCGAGTCAAGTCAGAGAAATGTTAGAAAACACTCGAAACATGAGTAAATACCCGCTATTTTTAGCGATTGATGAAGAGGGGGGCAGGGTAGCCAGGCTAGCTAGCAAGAATCTGGCTGATAATGTCGGACCGATGTGGAATATCGGTGAAACACTGGACCCGCAGAATGCCAAAGAGGCCGGAGTAAAAATCGCTACATATCTGCGTGGGTTTGGCTTTAATGTGAATTTTGCACCGGTCGCTGATGTTATTATTGATCCTGAAAATAGCCCAATCGGGGACCGCTCTTTTGGTACTGATGCGATGATGGCGGCAGAAATGGTGAAGGCATTTGTTCAGGGTGCAAAGGAAGCCGAAGTACATTCGACGCTGAAACACTTCCCCGGCATCGGCGGCACGGTAACTGACACCCATGTCAGCATGGCCATCACGGAACGCAGTCTTGAAGAGATGCGCGGTTTTGAATTTCTGCCTTTTATCGCCGGAATTGAGGCGGGTGTTGACTTGATCATGATGAGCCATGTTTCGTCCCCGAATGTCACCGATGACAATACCCCAGCGTCGCTTTCGAAAAAAATGATTACCGAGATTCTGCGCGGCGAATTGGGTTATGACGGCATCGTCATAACCGATGCAATGAATATGGGGGCGATTACCGAGTATTATACGGCGGCTGACGCGAGTGTCAGGGCTTTGCAAGCCGGTGCCGATATGATTTTAATGCCGGAAAGTTTTGAAGAAGCCTACATCGGTATCACGGAAGCGGTCCAAAGCGGAAAAATTACCGAAGAGCGGATTAATGAATCGCTGCGCCGGATTTACCGGGTTAAATATGCGAGCCAGGTGGCGGAATAAAATGAATAAAACAGAATATTGCCGCGACATGGAAATCCCGCTGTCATACGCCGCCATCGTCACTCGTTTCGGCCGGCTGGACGGACGGCGAAAAGTAGTCATTTTGACTGATAATGCAATGTGCGAAACCGCGCGTCTGATAAAAAAAGACAGCGCGGCTTTTGTTAAAAGCATCGAAATTATTAATCTTGATGAAAGCAGTGAACATGAAAAAATCTACTCGCTTACGCCGGATGATTTGCTCATTCTTCATATCGGAATCGAAAGTTGGCAGGATAAACATAAAAAATTAGCGCGCGCATTTGATAAACTCGAAGGAGTCGCCGCAAAATATATTTGCATCCGCCCGACTATAACCGCGCAGGCTCTTTTGGAAGGGCTTAACACGCCGGATGAAATAACGGAAAGCATAATGCAAAAATATGGCAATTTGCCGAATGATAAACCGGTTCGCGTAATGGCAAAATCCGGGACGGATATATCGCTGGTTCCATACGGGTCGTGGGCAATTCCATTTGCAACAGATAAACCGGGCGCAAATGCCTATCTGCCACCTGCGGAAATTTCTTACAGCGTCAGGCCCGGTTCGGCGAACGGCATTATCGTTGCCGATGTTACGATCGGCGAACTGCGGGTACGCATGGATTTAGTTGATTCTTTTGGTCTTGTGGACGAACCGGTTACCCTGCATATCGAACAGGGAAATATTGCTGATATTTCCGGCGGCAAAATGGCGCAAAGGCTTAAAACGGAACTGTGGAAATTGCCGGAAAACTGCCGGAAAATCGTCGAGCTTGGTATCGGTCTTTCCTGCATGACACCGAGCGGAATAATCGGTATCGACGAAAGTATCGCCGGAACTGGTCATTTCGGCATTGGTAACGGCAGTGGCAATGACGCTCCGATTCATCTTGATGTGGTAGTGAATGATTTTTCGATTGAATAATTACGTGGGCGGAAATATCGAAATCAGCTAATAATATGGACTTTCCCAGCCGATGAATAGTATATGGAAGGCAGGAAAGCATATGGGTATATTCGCCGTGAAATCAACCCGCCGCAATATCACTGCGGCCATCACAGCTCTCATGTTTTTTATGGCGCTATCCGGCGCTTATCCTTTTATGCCGCTAAAAGTAAACGCATCGGCGATAACCGTGACCACCTTAGCCCAATTGCAAAGTGAAATAGCCAGCTACGCAAGCTCGGCTGTTGACAAGGTCATCATCATCGGCGAGAATATATCCCTGACGACGACGATAACAATCCCCGCAAACACCCAGGCGGGAAATCCCACCCTCACCATAAAAAGCGACGGCACGCTTAGGACCCTCTCTCGTGGAGGCATGCCTGCCGCCAACGGCAATTTGTTTCATGTCACCGCCAACGCGAGGCTCATCATTGAGGACATCGTAATTGACGGCGGCGGGTTCGGCAGAACGCCGGGTGGCTCGCTGATATTTGTTGACGGCATTAACGCCCGACTCACGATGAATGCGAATGCCAGGCTGTCGCGCAACTTTTTTAACGGCACCGGCGGCGGCGTATCAATCGGCGATAATGCCACATTCATAATGAACGGCGGGACAATCAGCGGAAATACGGCCAATAACGGCGGCGGCGTGGCTTTTGCCAATGGCACGCTCATCATCGGCGGCACGGCGGTAATTGAAGATAATTTGAAAATGATCGGCTCAACAATGGCCGGCGCTTATAATAATGTTGAATGCGGCATCGGAAAATTCATCACGCTTGGCAACGGAAGCAACGGCGCATCGCCCCCCGCTGCGGGAATGAAAGTCGGCGTTTACACGGCTACGCCAACCGATGTTTTCGTCAGCGCCGGCGCGAGTGCGGGTGACGCGCAATATTTCTTTGCCGATGACTTGCGGTTTATCCGGCTCAATGGCTCGCAACTGGAAATCGCTGACAGGCTTCCGATCGGCGGCACTGCGTCCATTTCCGGCACCAGCGCAATCGGGCAGGCTCTGACGGTTGACGTGAGCCTAGTCACAAACGCGGGCGGACCATTCAGTTATCAATGGCGGGCCGATGGCGCGAATATCGCCGGCGCAAACAGCGGCACTTACACGCTGACTGGCGCGGAAGTGGGCAAAACAATCACCTGTATCATAACCAACGCCCATTCGCTGGGTTCGCTGACCGCAACGCTTGGCGGCGGCGTGGTCCCATACAGCATCCAGGTCATTAACATAGGGAATGCGGCGGCGGATACGCCGGTTACGCTTTCGGCGGCCACCGGGCGGGCGGGGGACAATATTACCCTGAATTATGTTTTAAGCAACACGGGATCGGCGACAAGCACCTTGCATTTTACCGGTGCCGCCGGGCTGGCGAATTTATCGGCGCCGGGTCAAAGCACGGCCCAGAATTATCTTGTCAGTGCAAGCGATTCGGTCGGCGGCGTGATTACGATTACGGCAACGTTTACCCATTCGGATTTATTGGCGCGGACGCTTTCTTTCGCGGATACCGCGAAATCCGTTTTATACGGGGCCGGGAAATTCGTAAATATGGCAACCGCCAGCGCGGGCCTAGGCACAATCGTTTATTCAAGTGACAATACCGCCGTTGCGGCCGTACATGCAAGCACCGGCGAAGTGACCCTTGTAAGCGCGGGTTCGGCGCATATCACCGCAAGCTTGGCATCGGACGGCGTTTATGTCGCGGCGACGGCGCAATACGTTCTGACCGTAATCGCCCAAGCGCCGGGCGCGCCAAAAATCGGCACCGCAAAAGCGGGCAACGGCACGGCAACAGTGGCATTTAACCCGCCGTCAAGCAACGGCGGCGCAGCGATAACGGAGTATACCGTCACGGCAAACCCCGGCGGCGCTGCCGTATCCGGCACGAAAAGCCCGCTCACAATAACCGGATTAACGAACGGCACGAAATACACATTTACGGTAACGGCGGCCAACAGCGCCGGAATCAGCGCTTCCTCGGCAGCCTCCAATGCCGTGACGCCATCGGAATTCGGAATCGTGCCACGGACCGGCGTTCCCGATATGGCGGGGGTGCGGCGGGGGATGCTGGGGTTCATTGTTCTTTCGGCGGGGTTTTTTTCCTTTATTTTTTTCTTCCCGTATTTCTTTTCCTTATTTCATTTTTTATTTGTGTCCAATTTTCTTTCATTCTTTTTTCCTTTCACCTGCCCCATTAGAAAAGTACGGGTACCAGGCTGCCTGTACTTCAGTCTCTCTCTCTCTAAGCAACTGGTACTTATCTTTATTTATCATGTCTTTTCTGTTGTTTCCTTTGCTTCACGCATCTATCATTAGAATAACCCCATCAATTTCCCCCTTCCCTTCCGCGCAGTATGGAGACATTACGCTACACTCTGATACACAACTTGCGGTTACAGCCGGCTTCTTCCTTACAGAACACTTTGCTCCATTGTACTGACAGGACCGGGTAAGTATAAACAACTTAGAAGGGCAGACAAATGGCGAAGGAAGAGTAATTCTACTTTACAAACATTTGTCGTAGGGACCCGAGACGTACGTACGTAGTTCTGTACTGTGTTAGCTTCTGACACGAAGGGCCGGCTGTGTTAAAGTGAACAGAGAAATTTAGGTTTGACAATGTAAACTAGACAGTGTAGTCAAAATATAACTATTTTTTAAAATTAGCTAACGATGGTAAATAGCTAGCATCTACATGTTTCGGCCTCCATAATAGCCATCATCAGGGTGTACATCTTATATTATCTATAAAATATGCAAAGATTTATTTGTTTTGATGACGAGATCACGTTTACCATATCATATATCAAGCACTCAAGTTAAACCAGTGGGAAGCTAGTATAGTATGTACCCGGGGTGCTGGTAAGTCCGTAGCCCGACCAGGAAGGAAA
>Ga0082212_10014017_pt1 | contig 10003 bp, 5 predicted proteins | sample TergutNt197P3_FD_71548 | JGI IMG/M metagenome (GOLD analysis project Ga0082212, IMG submission 71548) | Neocapritermes taracua P3 segment gut microbial communities from Petit-Saut dam, French Guiana - Nt197 P3 | ecosystem: Host-associated > Arthropoda: Insects > Digestive system > Gut ... | reverse complement strand
CACCGATCCCTGGATTTATAAAATAGACCCCCAAGGAAAGGTTGTTCAGGATTGGGTAGATAAAGCGAATAGTTATTCTTTTTTTGCCATAGACATTGCAGTCAGCAGCGGCGGGGATGTATATGCACTGGGCATTGCTCTCGGCCAAGTCATCAGGATATGCAAAATAAGCCCTGACGGAACGGCGGATCAGTTTTGGGGCGGCCAGGTGGCGGAGATACTGCAATATCCCAGTAGCATCGCCGTTGACGGCGCGGGGAATGTCTTTGTGCTTGATATAGATGCCGGGACTACTCCAAAATCAAGCTTATATAAAATTACGCCCGCCGGAAATCTTGATACGGGCTGGAATTCTGGTATTGCCGACTATTCTTATGATCCCCATTGCATTGCGGCTGGCAGGGACGGCAGTGTCTATATGGCGGTTAGGGTTTCGGATGCAGGTGATTTTGGGATATGTAAAATCCCCTCGAGCGGAGAAATTTCAGTTGAGTGGAGTATTGAGTCAGATATTAGTGCTATCGCAGTTGACGGCGATGGCAATGTCTATGCGGGGGATAATGACCTTTCTCAGGCAAAGCATATACGAATAATGCGACCAGGCAGCGATGCTGCCGTCATGGCGCGGGGAACCACCTTCCCAGAGGACTACTTCGGCGATTATAGAGATGGATTTGACTATATAAGGAGCATTGCCTCCTATATCGATGGTAATGGAAAACATATCGTCTATGCCGTGGATACCGCGAGCAAGATTCTGAAACTAACGGAAGGCGCACGATGAAAAAAATATTTATTCTGATGATATTATTGAGTTTCGCCGCGCTTTCCCTTTTCGCGCAGACTGCGGCGGAAATGGACGCGCTTCTGGAAACGCGGGCGGTCAGCGGGGGTGCCGCCGCCCGCTTTGTGCTGGAGGCGGCGGAACTTTTGCCGCCGGGCCTTTCCGGCGCGGAAGCGGAAAGCGCCGCGTTCGATCTGGCGAAATCGCGGGGCTGGCTCAATGGCGCGGCAGCGGACCCCGTCAGCCTGCGGGACACGGCCTTTCTGGTCATGGGCGCTTTCGATTTCGGCGGGGGGCTTATGTACACCCTGTTTCACAATCCCCGCTATGCCTACCGTGAAATGGTCCACCGCAAACTAATCCAGGGCCGCGCCGATCCTTCCATGGCCGTTTCCGGCGCGAGGCTTCTGCACATCATCGGCAGGACGCTTTCCTGGTCGGGAGAAGACGAACGGCTTGATGCGGCGCGGGCCGGAGGAGCCGCCCAATGAAACGCAGTATGCCAGCGCTTTTGTGCGCCGCTTTGGTTTTGTGCGCTTTGGGGAACGGCTTTGCCGCCGATTTCGGCGCGGTGCTTTCGGGAGAATTTACGGCAAGCGGCGGCGACGATTCCAGCACCGCCGGCAGTATAGCCCTTGCCCCCTGGCTTTCGCTGCCCTTGGGCGATGGGGGACTGTACCTTTCCGCCGGAATCACCGCGGACTTTTCGGATGAAACTGCCGTTATACCAGAACTTCTTCGTTTGGAATTTTCTTATCCGATCGGGCCGCTGTCTTTCAGGGCGGGGCGCATAAGCTGGCAGGACCCTGCCGGCTTTACCGCGAAGGGCTTTTTTGACGGGGCGGACATTTCCCTCGACTTTGACCTTGTAAGCCTGGGCGCGGCGGCTTTCTATACCGGCCTTTTGTACAAAGGCACGGCGGAAATTAATGCAAGCCCCGGCGACAGCCGCGATTACTTCGCCGCGTTTGACTGGGGGGATTTTTCCAACACATACTTTGCCCCGCGCCGATTTCTTGCCGCACTGTACGGGAATTTTCCGGGCTACCCCTGGGGGCGGGGGAACCTGTATGCGGGGATTCTGGCCCAGTTCGATCTTTCCGATGCGGATGAGCAGTTTCACACCCAGTACCTCCTGCTCCGCCATACTCTGGATTACAAGATGTTCGATCTGGACATAGCGGGCGCCGTCGAACTGGAAAACACCGACGAAGACGGCATGAGGGCGGCCTTTGCCCTCTCGGCAGAAGGCGGCGCCGAGCTTCCTGCCCCCTTCAGGAACAGGCTTTCCCTGGGGGTGCGCTGGGCATCCGGCGACGGCCCGCAGACGGCGGCGTTTTTCCCCGTCGTCATGGAAGCCCAGGGGCTGGTCTTCAAGCCGTTCTTTTCGGGCACCATGGTGCTCGGGGCGGGTTTCGAGGCGCGCCTTTTGCCCTCGCTTTCGGCGGCTTTGGGGCTGCGCTATTTCCTGCGAACCGATAGAGCGACCATTGTCGACCCGGACATTGATCCCGATGCAAAATCGTATGCGCTGGGCCTTGAAACCTCCGGTTCCATCCTGTGGGCGCCGTTGTCCGATCTTTCCTTTTCGCTGGAAGGGGGGTTCTTTTTCCCGCAAGCCGGAGCCGCGATGCTCGATGACGCGCCGGTCCGCTGGCTGCTTACCCTTGGCGTGATTTTTTCGTTTTAGGAGGCTGGCATGAAAAAAATGTTAAAAGTTGTAACAATAAGCGCCGCGCTCTGCCTGTTGGCCGCTGTCGGCCTTTGCGCACAGCAGGCGGTAATTCAGGACTTTGCCGGAACGGTGGAAATAAAGCAGGCGAATTCCGATGTGTGGGAAAGCGCCCAAAGGGGCCAGACCCTCACAGGCGATATGATGATTTCAACAGGCTTCAGAAGCACCGCCCTGATCGCCCTGGGCGATTCGGTGGTAACGGTGCGCCCCCTTACCCGGCTTGCAATAACAGAGCTGTCCCGCAGCCAGAACGCCGAAAAGGTGGAAATCAACCTCCAGGCCGGCAGGGTCCGGGCGGAGGTTAACGCGCCCGCAAACGGCGAAGTTGATTTTACCGTTCACAGTTCTGCCGCCACCGCGTCGGTGCGGGGAACGGTTTTTGAATTTGATACCCTCAACCTTTCGGTTGCACAAGGGACGGTGGAATTTGCCGGCACCCGGGGCGTTCCGGTTTTGGTCGACACTGCAGGCTACAGCCACGTTGCCGAAAGCGGCGGGCGGCCCGAAGCCCCCCGCACGGCCGGAGAGTCGGCGCTGAAGCCCGATCTTCCCATCGGGGCGGGAACGGCACGGCCAGAAAGCGGCGGCAGTGGGGCCCAATCCCGGGAAGACGACACCGGCAGCATATCGGTCCAGGTGGGATTCTGAGCGTACCGGTCGGGAAAGGGCTGAGATGACTAAATACTGGCAAGGCGCGCTTATCGGTTTTTTGGCGGCCTTGCTCTTTGTCTTTCTTAACGCCATCGGCGCTTTTTCCAGCATGGAAAACGGCTTCTATGATATTTTCCTCCGCTTCCGTCCCAAAAGAGAGCGGACAGACCTGGTGGTTTTTCTCGATGTCGACAACCAGGCGATTGCGGCTAACGGCGTTTTTCCCTGGCCGCGCTCGGTAATGGCCGACGGGCTGCTGCGGCTCAAGGAATACGGAGCGGCGGCGGTTATCTTCGACATCGAGTACGTGGACAAAGGCCCCCAGGGGGTGGACACGGTCTTTCTGCGGATGCTACCCTCGGATTTTTCCCGTACCTTTTCCGAAATCAACAGCAGCATGGGCGATCTTATCAATTCCCTGCTTGAAGGCCGACTGAGCGTCGCGGAAGTATCCCGCTACCTTTCAGCCTACATCGAAGACGAGCACAGGAACCTGCTGGAAAAGGCCCTGGGCGTGGCGCGGGACAACGACGAGTACCTTTCCCGCGCGTCCGCCCTGTTCGGCAATTCCTGGGGCACGCTGAATTTGCGCAGCTACCCGCTGGAGGGCGAACAGGCTTCCCGACGCATCCTGGCCGAAGAACTTTTTTCGTATCCAGTTAACGCAAGCGGCGGCATAAAAAACGACGTTATCGCCGATGTGCTGCCGCCCATCCCTTCGTTTGCCCGGTCGGTCAAAGGCGCCGGCTTTACCCGCGCCCATGTGGACGGCGACGGGGTAAGGCGGCGAATCAACCTTGTGCAGGAATTTAACGGCTACTGGTATTTGCAGCTTGCCTTTGCCGCCCTTGCCGATAGTCTGGGCCGCCCCGCCATCGATCTGGAAAAAGACAAGCTTGTATTGCGGGACGCGGTGTTTTCCGATGGAACGGTGAAAGACATCGTCATCCCCCTGGACGCTTTGGGCTGCATGCTGCTGGACTGGCCCCTCACCAACTATGAGGAAAGCTTTCTCCATTTTTCGTTCGCCATCCTTTCCCGGCTGGAACAGGCCCAGACGGATATCGAACTTCTGGTGTCCAATTTAAGCGCGTCGGAAAATATTTACGCTTTTGTCTCCCGCGACGCTGCCCTCGCGCAGGCGCCCTTCATCCTTTACCGCGCCGGGGAACTTATCGCCGCCGCCGCCGGACAGCGCTCGCAGGCGGTGGCGGAATCGTCGGAAGAAGCCTTTGCCCGCTACCTTGCCCTGCGCGGCGAAGCGTGGGAGCTGCTGTACCGTTTCAGGGATTTGGATTTTGCCGACAGAATCGGCCTGCTGGAAGAAGATTTTGCGCGTGAGTTTCCCGCCGCCGCAGAGGTGATACGGGAAGAAAGCGCCCTGCTCCAGCAGGATGCGCGCAGCCTGGTTTCGTCGCTGGAAATTTTCGACGATATCAGCCAAACCCTCGACAATGCCCTGCGGGGAAAGATGTGCATCGTGGGACAGACCGATGCGGGAACCACCGACATCGGCGTTAACCCTTTCCACAACCAATACGTCAATGTGGGCACCCAGGGGGTGGTGCTGGATACGATCCTTTCCGAATCGTTTATCGTCTGGCTTTCCCCCCGGTGGGGCGCTGTTTTCTGCATTCTCACGCCGCTATTGATCCTGCTGTTTTCCGGTTTTGCGCCGGGCGTCAGGTTTGCCCTGGGATTTCTTTCCGCGCTGCTTGCCCTTATGGTTTCTTTTTTTCTGTTCCGCTTTTCCGGAATTTTCCTTTCCCCCGTCTGCCCGGTTTTTTCCCTGGTAACCGCCGCCGTCATCCGGGAAATCGCCGCCTATGCCGTCTCGGACCGGGAAAAGCAGTTCCTCCGCAAGGCATTTTCCACCTATGTTTCCGACGATGTGGTAAAGGAAATTATCGCCGATCCTTCGAGCCTTCATTTGGGGGGAACAAAGCGGCACATGAGCGCGGTCTTTACCGACATACGGGGCTTTACCGGCATCGCCGAACAGCTTGACCCGGAAGACCTGGTGCGGCTGCTTAACCGCTACCTTACCGTGATGAGCGACGTGATCCTCAAAGAAAAGGGAACCATCGACAAATACGAGGGGGACGCTATCATCGCGTTCTTCGGCGCGCCCATAGACCTGCCCGATCACGCCCTGCGGGCCTGCCTTTCCGCCGTCGCCATCAAACGCGCTGAGGCGGATTTAAATCATGCTCTGGGCGAACAGAACCTGTCGCCGATTCCCATTGTCACCCGAATCGGAATCAACACCGGCAGCATGGTGGCGGGCAACATGGGCACGGAAAACAAGATGAACTACACGATCATGGGAAATACCGTCAACCTTGCCTCCCGCCTTGAAGGGGTAAACAAGCTCTACGATACCTGCATCGTTGTCTCCAGGGCGACTCTGGACGAAACCTCCGGCCGTTTCCTTGCCCGCAGGCTCGACAGGATCCGGGTGGTGGGCATTCACGAGCCGGTAGAGGTTTTTGAACTGATGGAAACCGTTGAATCGGCGACGGATCGGCAGCGGGAAACGGCGCTTCGCTTTGAAAAAGCCCTTGCCCTGTTTGAACAGCGGGAATGGCAAAGCGCCGCCGCCGCCTTCCGGCAGGTGCTTGAATATGAAAGCAACGACGGTCCTTCCATCCTTTACATGAAACGATGCGAATCGTGCCTGGAAGCCCCGCCCCCCGAGGACTGGGACGGGGTATTCAACCTGGACGAAAAATAAGGCTCCCCGCTTGTCCAACTAATTACTTGCGTTTTTCCCGTTTTTAAGGTACAATGCCGACATCCTATCGTAATAAGGAAGAGTTATGTCTGAAAAAAACATGGTTATGATTGACGGAAACACCGCGGCGGCGCACGTTGCCCACGCGTTGAGCGAAGTAATCGCGATTTACCCGATTACCCCCTCCAGCCCCATGGGGGAACTCTCCGACGAGTTTACCGCCCAGGGCCGAAAGAACCTCTGGGGAACCGTTCCCGACGTTGTTGAAATGCAGTCCGAGGCGGGCGCGGCAGCGGCGGTACACGGAGCGCTGACCACCGGGGCGCTGTCCACTACCTTTACCGCTTCCCAGGGCCTCTTGCTGATGATCCCCAATATGTACAAAATCGCCGGGGAACTCACCTCCACGGTGTTTCATGTTTCTGCGCGGGCGCTGGCTACTTCAAGCCTCTCCATCTTTGGCGACCACCAGGATGTTATGGCCTGCCGCCAGACCGGCTGGGCAATGCTGGCGTCCAACAGCGTCCAGGAAGTAATGGACCTGGCGCTTATCGCCCATGCCGCCACCCTGCGCTCCCGCGTCCCCTTCCTCCACTTCTTTGACGGCTTCCGCACCAGCCACGAACTGCAGAAGGTCGAGGAAGCATCCTTCGACGTAATGCACCAGATGATCGACGACGATCTGGTGGCGGCGCACCGCAAGCGGGGCCTGAACCCCGAAGACCCGCACATTCGCGGGACGGCGCAAAACCCCGACACCTATTTCCAGGGCCGCGAAGGGGTGAACAAGTACTACCTCGCCGTGCCCGGCATCGTGCAGGCGGAAATGGACAAATACGCCAACCTCAGTGGCCGCGCCTACAATGTCTTTGACTACTACGGCGCGAAAGACGCGGAAAAGGTGATCATCATCATGGGGTCCGGCGCGGATACCTGCGAAGAAACCATCGACTACATGGTTTCCAAGGGCGAAAAAGTCGGCATGATAAAAGTACGGCTTTTCCGGCCGTTCGATGCGAAGCTCTTTGTGCAGGCGCTGCCCGCGACGGTAAAAGCCATCGCCGTGCTTGACCGCACCAAGGAACCCGGCTCCCTCGGCGAGCCGCTGTACGAAGACGTATGCACGGCAATCTGCGAGATGCAGGCCGCCGGCCAGTGTCCCTTCTCCGGCAGCCCGGCAATACTCGGCGGACGCTACGGCCTTGGTTCCAAGGAATTTACCCCGGCCATGGTCAAGGCGGTGTTCGACAACCTTTCCGGCAAGAAGGTCGCCCAGTTTATCGTGGGCATCAAGGACGACGTGCTGGGCAAGAGCCTGGAATACGACGAGCATTTTGCGCTTGCCGAAGAGGGCATGAACGAAGCGCTGTTCTACGGACTCGGTTCGGACGGCACGGTCGGCGCGAACAAAAACTCGATCAAGATCATCAGCGAGGCGAAGACCGAACTTAACGCCCAGGCGTACTTCTCCTACGACTCGAAGAAAACCGGCGGCTTTACCGTCTCCCACCTCCGCTTCGGCAAGGGAAAGATACGGCGCCCCTACCTTATCACCAAGGCCGACTTCCTCGCCTGCCATAAATTTTCCTACATGGAAACCTACGACATGCTGGCCAAAATCGGCGAAGGCGGAACCTTCCTCCTCAACAGCCCCTTCAAGGCGGCGGACGTGTGGAAGCACATCCCCGTGGAAGCGCAGAAGCGGATCATCGACAAGAAGGTAAAATTCTACGTCATCGATGCCGCCGAAATCGCCCGGAATACCGGCATGGGCAGCCGCATCAACACCGTCATGCAGGCCGCCTATTTCAAAATTTCCGGCGTACTGCCCGAGGCCGAAGCGGTTAAATTGATGAAGGAACACATCGAGCATTCCTACGGCAAGAAGGGCGCCGACATCGTTGACAAAAACAACAAAACGGTGGACGCGTCGCTGGGTGCGGTGGAATTGGTGAATTATCCTTCGGCGACGGAGGGAAACATCCACATGAAAAAGCCCTTCGTTACCGCCAAAGACAGTTGGGTTAAGGACGTTTTGGGAACCATGTACATTCAGGAAGGCGATACCCTGGCGGTGAGCAAGATTCCCGAAGACGGCACTTTCCCCACCGCCACCACCCAGTACGAGAAGCGGAACGTCGCCGAGCGCATCCCCGAATGGAACCCCGACTCCTGTATACAGTGCGGCAACTGCGCCTTTGTTTGTTCCCACGCTTGCATCCGCATGAAGAACCTCAGCGACGCCGAGGCTGCAAAGGCCCCCAAGGGCTTTAAAGCCGCCGCCATCAAGCCCAAAGCGGCAGACGGGCAGAAGGCAACGCTGGCAATTTCTCCCGAAGACTGTATGGAATGCGGCCTTTGTTTTAATGCCTGCCCGATGTCCGGGGCAAATAAAAAGGATCAGAGCAAGGGCGACGCCCTTACGTGGAAGTCCTATTCCGACGATCCCGATTACAAGGCCCAGCAGATAGAGATATGGGACTTCTTCAAGAGCCTGCCGGAAACGCCTGCCGGCGAACTTAAGACGGCAAAGGCCCTTGCCTACAAACTGCCCCTGTTTGAATTCTCCGGCGCATGCGGCGGCTGCGGCGAAACTCCCTATATTAAGCTTATGTCGCAGCTCTTCGGCGACCGGGCGGTCATCGCCAATGCCACCGGCTGTTCTTCGATTTACGGCGGCAACCTGCCCACCACCCCCTACTGCCAGAACGCCGACGGCTGCGGGCCGGTATGGTCCAACAGCCTCTTTGAGGACGCCGCCGAATTCGGCATGGGCTTCCGGCTTACCGCCGACAAACTGGCGGTACACGCCCGCGAAATCGCCGTTAAGGCCAAAGGCGAAGGCATCGCCGCCGCCATCATCGACAAGCTGCTTGCCAACAACCAGGCCGACGACGCCGCCATCGACGAGCAGCGGAAGAACGTGGACGCTCTGAAAGCCGCCCTGAAAAACGACTCCAAGCCCACGGCAAAGCTGCTGCTTTCGCTCGCCAACTACTTTATCAAGCAGTCGGTGTGGATATTCGGCGGCGACGGCTGGGGCTACGACATCGGCTACGGCGGCCTGGATCACGTTATCGCCTCCGGCAAGAACGTCAACCTCCTCTGCATGGACACCGAAGTCTACTCCAACACCGGCGGACAGATGTCCAAAGCCACCCCCGTCGGCGCAATCGCCAAATTCGCCGCCGCCGGCAAGGAGATCTCCAAGAAGGACCTGGGCGCGATGGCCATCAGCTACGGCTATGTATACACCGCCAGAATTTCGCTGGGCGCGGACATAAACCAGACCATCAAGGCGTTCCGCGAAGCGGAATCCTACGACGGGCCTTCGCTGATCATCGCCTACTCCTACTGCCTCCAGCAGGGCATTGGCTGGGGCAAGGGGCTTGAGCAGGGCAAAGCCATTGTCACCAGCGGCCTGTGGCCCATGTACCGCTACGACCCCCGGCTTATCGCTCAGGGCAAGAACCCCTTCCAGCTTGACTCCAAAGACCCGACCACGAGCCTTGAAGACTTCATGTACAAGGAAGTCCGTTTCAAGAGCCTCAAGGCCGCCCATCCCGATCGCGCCGACGCCCTGCTTGCAAAAGCCAAGGCCCATGCGGAACGCGTGTGGAAAGAGTACAAGTACCTGGCGGAAAGACCCTTTTAGTGATTAGAGATTAGTGGTTAGTGATTAGCCCGGAGGCGCTGCTATTGTTGGCGGTGCTTCCGGGCTTTTTTTGATGTTTATCCAGAAATTTCAGCATGGCATATAGCTACTCAGTATCGCTCCCCGCCAGATAATGTTCCTGTATTTTTTTGACCGTCTGCGAAACTGCGGCAACAACTTCCTCGCTCCATTTGTCCAGGGCAACCGCCATAGACGGCGGCAGAGCCTCGGCGGGCTTGAATAGCTCGTGCGGTTCAATCCCTAAACCGTCGGCAAATTTGACCAGCGTGGCGGGGGAGACCCATTTTCTGCCATTTTCGACATCGCTGAGAAACGGGATGGAAATATCAAGCTTTTCCGCCAATTTTTCCTGCGATAGCTTGCGATATGCCCGGTATCGTTTCAAATTGGCGCTTAAAATGGCCCGTAATTCGTGTTCTGTCA
>Ga0082212_10014016_pt1 | contig 10003 bp, 7 predicted proteins | sample TergutNt197P3_FD_71548 | JGI IMG/M metagenome (GOLD analysis project Ga0082212, IMG submission 71548) | Neocapritermes taracua P3 segment gut microbial communities from Petit-Saut dam, French Guiana - Nt197 P3 | ecosystem: Host-associated > Arthropoda: Insects > Digestive system > Gut ... | reverse complement strand
TAACAGCGGCGGTCGGGATGATGGCATGGTGGTCGGACACTTTTTTATCGTCTATGAGCCTGTCGATGTCTGGCGTGAAGCCAGCGCCGTCCTTATACCCCATGTCCTTCTGAATCCACTCCACCAATGATTTCACAGTATCGCGCATATCCTGGGTCAGATATTTTGAATCCGAGCGGGGATAGGAGAGGAGGGCTTTTTCGTAGAGGGATTGGGCGTAATCGAGGGTCTGCTGCGCCGTGAACCCGAATAGCCTGTTGGCTTCCCGTTGCAGCGAGGTCAAATCAAACAGCTTTGGCGGCGCTGCCGTCTTTTTCTGCTGTTCGACCGAGCGGACAACGGCGGGCTTGCCGTCACAGACGGCGCGCACTGCTTCGGCGGCTTGTTTGTCTTTCAATCTGTCGCCGGAAGCTGTGAAAACATCCATATCAATCATAGGCGTATAGAACGGCTCCTTAACGAATGAATCTACTCCGGCTTCGCGTCTTACGAGCATGGCGAGCGTAGGCGATTGCACCCGGCCTGTGTTCAGTGTCGCACCGTAGAGGACAGAGAAGCCCCTCGTGCAGTTCAAGCCCACCAGCCAGTCGGCGCGTTCCCGGCACAAAGCGGCGGCATAGAGGTCATCGTAGTCCTTGCCGTCTTTCATGTTGGCAAAGCCGGCCTTTATTGCCGCGTTTTCTAATGACGAAATCCAGAGCCGCATCGTTTTCTTAGTACAACCGGCATGGCTGTAGACATGACGGAAAATGACTTCGCCTTCGCGCCCGCTGTCGCAGGCGTTGACGATTACGCCCACATCCGGGCGGTTCATCAGGGCGGTCAGTATCTGTAGCTGCGCTTCTTTGCCTTTTGACGGGATGTGAAGCCATTTTTCCGGTATGATCGGCAAATCCTCGTACCGCCATTTGGCGTACTGTTTGCCGTATGCGTCGGGCGCGGCGAGTTCCAGCAAATGGCCCGCACACCAGGAAATCAATATATCATCGCCCTCGATATACCCGTTCCGTTTTTTATCAGCGCCGAGCGCCGACGCGATGCTACGGGCAGCCGATGGTTTTTCGGTTATTACCAGCGTGGTTTTCATAAAACACCTGCTTTCAAAATTTAGTATTGACATTGACGTAACGTAAAGGTTTACAATATTCAGCGAGGGGGTGCGTCACATGGAGTACACCATAAACAAATTGGCTAAGATGGCCGGGGTAAGTACCCGGACGCTTCGCTTTTATGACGAGTGCGGTTTGCTGCCGCCCCGGAGGATAAGCTCAAACGGCTACCGCGTGTACGGGCAGCCGGAGATCGACCGCTTGCAGCACATATTGTTCTTCCGCGAGCTTGGGGTCGAACTGTCGGAGATCGGGCGCATATTGTCGGAGAAAGACTTTGACGGCCAATCCGCCCTTGAAAGCCATCTTGCCGCGCTCCGGGACAAGAGGGGGCGCTTGGACGTGCTGATAGCAAACGTGGAAAAAAGCATCAAAGCCATGAAAGGGGAAATTGATATGACTGATACAGAAAAGTTTGCAGGCTTCAAACAGAAGCTGATCGACGACAACGAGCGTCAGTACGGCGACGAAATACGCGCCAAGTACGGCGATAAAGCCATTGACGGTTCAAACGCCAAAATCAAGGGCATGACGAAAGAACAGTATGCCGAGGTCGAGAGTCTGTCCGCAGAACTAAACGAAACGCTCAAAGCCGCCTTTGAGCAAGGCGACCCGCAGGGCGAACTTGCCCTAAAGACATTTGAACTTCACAAACGCTGGCTCTGTTATTTTTGGGATGCTTACAGCAAAGAAGCCCATATGGGCGTCGCGCAGATGTATGTGGATGATCCGCGCTTTACGGCGTACTACGATAAAATCGCCCCAGGCTGCGCCGTGTTCCTGCGCGATCTCGTGCATCACTTTTGCGCTTGACCAAAAAAAGACGAAGGCGCGTGGAGTTAAATTCATCCACGCGCCTCAAACCCTTTGCTATCTACCGTTTCTCCTGCGTACCGCTTTAACGATAAGCATAGCGGTAGTAGCAAGCAAAGCCGCGCCCGCAGACGCGATGACTAAACGCTTCTTCATTCCCTGTCTCCTCCTTCCTCATCATCGTTGCCGTTGTTATCATCTGGCTCGTCCTCGTAGCCGTATTCATCCTCGCCGGGATCGTCGTAATCGTCGTCGTCAACCATTTCCTTTTTGCCTTTGACGATCTTGAAGTAATACGCCGCGCCGCAAGCACCGGCAAACGCGACGCCGAGGATGATAAACATTGTGTTGTTGCCTGACTTCTTGGGCGGTTCGTCCGGGTTCGGTGGGCCGGACGGATTCTGCCCTTCCTCAGCCGTCTGGCCTTGGGGCGGCGTCACCGTTACCCCTGCTGGAAGTTCGCGCTTGTTCTTCGCCGCCAGCGCCAGTAAATCCAGTTCGGTGACTGCGTTGAGGAAGTACACGTTATGCGTGTTGCGCTGCCGGTCGATGATCAGGTAGAAAATATCGCCTTCATCGGTGGCGATGGTATAAAACTCCTTACCGTCGCCGTCGATGGCGTTGTCAACCACCGTGCCTGTTCCGGGTGGGGCGAAGGGGCGAAAGCCGCTGCCCACGGGGATAAGCGATTCAGGTTCCGGCTCTGCCGTTTCCTCAACTGCTTCGCCATCCGCGTCCGGTTCATCATCGCCGATCAGGGGTTCTTCCAAACCAAATAAACCGCTTTCAAGGTCGGCGGGTTCCATGCCGCCTGTAAATCCGGGCGTTTCCATATCCTCTGTGATCTCCGTCGCATACGCCGGGATATAGAAAGCGCTCATGCAGAACATGAGCGCCACAAGCGTCGCGAAAGTCTTGAACCATTTAGTTTTCATCTGTCTTTTGCCTCCTTAATCATACATACGCCCGTAGGCGAATAATTTGGATTGCCAGTATGCCGTGTTGATTGATGCGTACCCGATGGGGTTGCCGCAATGGAGCATCATGCCATCGCCGACATAGATTCCCACATGGGAAACGCCGGGGGTATCGTATGTGCCGACGAAGAAGATCAAGTCGCCGGGTTTCGCGTTCGACGCGGACACTGGGCTGCTGATGTTGTAAAGCCCCTGCGCCCCCAAGCGCCCGAAGTTCCAGCCGCATTGGTTGTAGACCCAGGACACGAACCCCGAGCAATCGAACGAGGTGTTGGGGTTGTACCCTCCCCAAACATAAGGATAGCCGAGGTATTTCTCGGCTTCTTTGATGATCGCTGCGAAGGTTTCATCCGCGAAGTATTCGGGCGGGATGTCGTGCCGCCCGTAGTCCTGATAATAGGAAGCGTCCGGGAACGACGCGACCGGAAACAGGTCGGGGCGGTTGCCGAGGGTACTCATAAACAGCGCGTACATGCTCAACTGCATTTCGCTCATCATGTAAATGGGGAGATGGGAAAGGTTGAAGTTGTCCAGCGTGACGTAGATGATGTAATAGTTATAGTAAACTGTTTCGGAGTAGCTGTTGCCTTCATCGTCCGTGTATGACACTTCGTAGCTCCTAACTTCCACCACGACCGTTTCGGTCAGTGTGTACTGCCGCTCAAAGAGCATGGCGAGCGTACCCTGCACCTCGTCCAGCGTCCAAGCGCCTTCATGGAATGCGCTTATAATGGAAATCAGCGAATATGGATCGTGCCAAATCCTGTCGAGATTGAAGTGATACTCGTCATATCCTGGATTTAACGAAGCATAGTTATCAAGGCGGTTTTTCAAATCCGCTTCCATCGCGGCGTATGCTGCCTGCGCCCCAACGATGTCAGCATCTTCCGAAGGATAGGTTGCGACCGACAAGCCGCCGATCCCGCCTCCCATCAGTCCGCTGCCTGCGCTGCACATCGAGAGTATCAGGAGCAGCAAAAACCCCAACAGGAGCAATACTATCGTTACCTTTGGGTTCTTAATGATGGCTTTGCCTGCCTTCACCGCCCCGTCGCCAGTTTTCTTCACCGCCTCTTTTGCCCGTTCAGCGGCTTTTTTGGTTTCGCGTGCTTTCTTGGCGTAATCCTTCTTGATCTTCCGCTTTTGCCATGCGCGGGAGAACATATTGCTGTTCAGCTTCGGGTTTTTCTCAAGGTTCTGCCGGTATGTCAGGTCGATCTGCTGCTTCACCGCTTTTTGTTCCAACTTGGCGGCTTTCCTGTACGGCGCGGTCTTTTTGAAGCGCAGTGCGGTTCGGACGCCGCCTTCGGCGAGCATCTCGCCTTTATGCACCGCTTTGATTTCCACGTTATCATCTTCGACTTGGAATATCTTTTTGTGGCCGTAGACGATGGCGGTATTCAAGCCTGCCTTGACCGGGCGGAGGGGCAAAGCGCCTTTTAGATGCTCTTTTTGCGTTTTGACTTCATCCTCAAAGCGCAGTTTCCGCTTTACCGGGAGGTTTTCCCGTGCCTGCTCCAATTTGCCGCTGGTCTTTTCAAGCCTCTGCTCGGCCTTTTCCAGCTTACGGCTTTTCGGTCTTTCGGGAGCGTTTTCATCGGCGGCGAATCGCAGCCTGCCATTCCTGCCGCTTGCCGGGGCAGCCGGCGTCTCGGCGGCGGTTTGGGCAGATATGCCGTTATCGCCAAGCGAAGCATCAGTCGGTTCGGAGCGCGGTTCATGTGTGGAATAGGCTTCATGGAGGGCCTGCGGATCAACGTCTTTTGGCTTCATGCCCTGAGCGACAGGGTGCAGACCAAATAGGCTGTGCCGTTTATCGGCAACAGGAGTTGACGGTTGTTGTATCGGGTCGCGGTTGTTTTCCGCTTCGCCCTTAACCGCTGTCACCGCTGCCGGTATATATTTTTGGTTTGGCACAACGTCGGTTTTTTGCGGTTCCTGACGCAGCACATCCGGTTTTTTATGACGATATGTGCTTGTTTTTCGGACGTTTCGCTTATCGTCATGGGATATAGCGGTTTTCTGGTCAGCCTTTCGTATTGCGCCGCCAGTTGTAACGGATGCCTGCGTTGTTCCCGGCGCATTTAACTGGTAAGGCGCGGCGGCGGGCTTCTGTGCCTCCTGCCGCGATTCTTCCTGTCTATGATGCCGGTAGGTGCTTGCCTTACGGATGTTTCGTTTATCGTCAGGCGACACAACGGCCTTATGAACTGCATCGTGTTCAACACTATCAGGTTTTTCAGCAACCAGAGCCGCCACTGATACATCCGCAGCAGCCGCGACATGACCGGTTCGGAGCGCCGGTTCAGGTTCGGGCCTATGCTGCAAGGCTTCCGGCTTTTTCAAACGCAAGCCATAATCCTTACTATGGCGGTAGGTCGTGTCTCTCCGTGTCTTGAGTTTGCCTGTTGCATTTTGCTGTGTCTGAGGTTTGTCAACCTGACCGTGTATTGTAACCGGCTGTGCCTGTTCAACCGGCGATTCCAGATCGGCGGCAAGCGGTTTTGGTTCGATATGCGATGCCGCCGTTTTTTGCTTTCGCAAAGGCGGAGCCGGCACTTCGCTGACTGGTTCTTCATGCCGCAGTTTCGATGTTTTGGTTTCCTGCTGACGGTTTTGGGTAAACGGCGCGGGAGAGGGGGCGTCAGCCGGTTTGCTGTAAGGTTGCGGTGTTGTCGCCGCTGGCTCGTATACCTGCGCGGGTTGCGTATCGCGCTTGGGCGGGTCATGCTGAATAGCTGGGGCGTCAGTCCTTTGCTCATCGTAGAAACGCCGGTATTTCTTTCTTTTCGCCTGTTGCGGAACAGCTTGCGGCACAGGCGCTTCAAGCTGGCACGCTTCTATTTCGCGCACAGGGGCGATTGTCGAGGTTTGTTTTGGCTCAGACTGCGTTAAACCGTAAGATTGCGCTGATTGGTGAAACCGTTCCGGCTCCCGCTGCGCTGTATACGAAAGATGTTCCAACTCCGACTGAGCCGAATACGGAAGGTGTTCTTGTTCCACCTGAGCCAAAACCGCAGTATCATCCGTCCGTGATGGCGGCGTATCATGCTTTAATTTATCGTACTGCTTCGCCGGCGCTTCTGTTTCCTGTTGCTGATGAAACTGCCGGTAAGCCTGATTGTAGCGTTTGCGGTTGGCAGGCATATGACCAGTGCTATTCCCAACTTGGGAATAGCCGCCGGCTTCCGGCGCTTCGCCGCGCAAGTCAAAGTCCGCTTTGCGCTTACTGATACGGTTATCGCTGCCGGTGGTTTCATTACGCTCAACAAGCCCGTCCCGCGTCATTTTTTGGGTGATCCGTTCCCGCGCCTTGAACCGTTCCCGGCTCATACCTCAAGCCCCGGCGTTCTGACACGCTCCGGCGTCAGCCTTTCCAAATCCTTCTGCTTGATAAGCTCCTTGTTCGATTTGATTTTTTCCGCGAGGGTTGGCTTATTGTCGGCTGGAGCAGCAGCCTTTTCTTCGCGTTTCGCAACCATTTTCTGCTCAAGCTGCTCCAGTTTGGCAATCATTTTGTTCACGACAGACTTCATTTTAAGCAGGATAGCCTTATCCGCCTTATACGGCGCGCTGACGGCTTTCGCCAGCTTGCCCGATTCCTTAACCGCGTCGATGGGCGGCTTGCCGATCAGGACGCGCCCCATGTTTTTCAGATGTCGGCCTGTTTGGTGGTACTCCTTTGAAAAGGCTTCGATTTTCGCCATAGCCTTATCGTCCAGCCTGGTACTGGCGTCGATGTTTTTGTTTATCGACTGCAAGCTGGGCTTGATATTGAAGAACGAAGCGAGCCTGTCGAGTACGGCAGCGCCTTTTTCCTTGAAGGCTTCAATAGCGCTCTTGCAACCCTCGGCTATGTCCAGTCTCAGTTGCACGATCTGCTCCTTGATTTCCGCGACCTTTGCCTCAAGCGCTTTGATCGTTTTCTGGAGCGCATTTTTGATCGGGTGGTCTTGAATTTCCTTCATGGCGTCAAGCTGCGATTTCATTTCGGCAATCCTGCTTTCTGCCAGCTTGACGAAGCTCTCCATTTCGCCGACATGGTTGATAAGGGCGGTCAGCCCGGAAGCATCCTTGTCGTTATCGTTGAGTATGCCAAGCAGTTCCTTGACGTATTTGTTCTCAGCGAGCGGGGCATGACCCCCGCCCGTATCGTTTGGCGTAGTTGTGCCGGTCATAATGCGCTTTCCCCCTTTCCTTTGCTGCCCCGGGCGAGTTCGGGTTTCGCTGGGGCAGCGTCAAATTTAACTCCTGTAAAATGTTCTGCATCGAGGATATGGACTTGGCTATCCCATTCGTCCTGCACCATTTCCTCAGCTTCGCATTGGTTTCTTGCCATTACCGTTACCACTTTTTCAAGCGTTTCGGTTATCGTGACTTCGAACTCGCGTAGCGCGGCTTTTTCCTTAGCCGCTTCCAGCTTGTCTTTCAGGCTCATTTTTCGTCCACCCCCTGCATTTCAGAGGGCTTCGTCGTGAGAAGCGAATAGATTTCCCCGCTGTCCTTCGGGAACTTATCGGAAAACGGGATGATCGTATTGCCGTAGAAAAGCAAGCCTTCTCCGGCGTTTGAGTGAGTCACATACGAAAGCTGGTGCGAGGATATGCCAAGCTGTTTGGCTAAAATCTGGCGGTCGCCGCCTGCCTGGTTGAGCATATAGATGAAGTCTGAGTTCTCAAAAATGTTTTCGATCTCCCTCGAAGCCAGCAAATCCTTGACGTTCTGCGTCAGGGCTGAGGGGATGCCGCCCCATTTTCTGAACCTTTTCCAAATCTCCACCGAATAAGCCGCTGTCTGTTCCTCTTTCAACATCAGGTGAAACTCGTCCTGATAAAACCAAGTCGTGCGCTTAGCGGCGCGGTTGGCGGTGACGCGCCCCCAAACCTGGTCTTGCAGAACGAGCATGGCGATCTTTTTCAACCCCTTGCCGAGTTCTTTGATGTCGTAGCAGACCAAACGGTTCGTGATGTCCACGTTGGTACGTCGATTGAACACGTTGAGCGAGCCGGTGACGTAGATTTCGAGCGACGTCGCTATCCGCTGCGCTTCAGGTTCGACTTGCTTGCGGAGCAGATTGTACAAATCCTCCAGTATCGGCATCTTCTCAGGCCGGGGGTCGGACAGGTAATCCCGGTAGACAAGCCTGACGCAGCGGTCAATGATCGTCTTTTCAACGGGTTCAAGCCCCATCTTGCCGCCGATAATGAGTTCGCAAAGCGACAGGATGAAATCCGATTTCAATGTCAATGGATCTTCGTCATCCGCATAGTCGGGGTTGATGTCCATCGGGTTGATATACTGCGTGCTGACGGGCGACAGCTTGACCACCTGCCCGCCGAGCCGGTTCACCAGCGGAAAATACTCGGCCTCCGGGTCTGATATGATGATGTCGTCGCCGGTGAGCAGGAAAACATTGATGATCTCGCGTTTCGCCGCGAAGGATTTGCCGGAACCGGGGGTTCCGAGGAACAGACCGTTTGGGTTCTTTAGCTCCTTGCGGCTCGCCATAATAAGGTTGTTGGAAAGAGCGTTCAATCCGTAATACAGCGCCTCGCCCTGCTGAAATAGTTCACAGGTTGTAAACGGTACGAAGATCGCAACGCTCGAAGTGGTCAGCCCGCGTTTGATTTCGATCTGGTTCAGGCCGATGGGGAGGGAGGACATGAGCCCTTGCTCCTGCTGGTAGTCGAGCCTTTTTAGCGCGCAGTTGTACTTCTGCGCCACGCCGGAAGCGGCGAACACGTCGTTTTCGAGTTTCTGCCGCTTTTTCGCCGTGTTCAGGACGAGCATGGTCACGAGGAACATCCGCTCGTTGCGGCTCTGCAAGTCGTCAAGCAAAGTCTTGGCTTCGCTGCCGTAGGTGATGAGATCAGGCGGTAGCACGTCCATATCGTACCCGGCGCGAACCGCCTTCTTCTGTTCCTCGATCCGCATTTTGTCGAGGTCGGACAGCTTACGCTTAATCATCTTGATCGCTTCGCTCTGGTCGATGGAGCGGACATGGAGAGTCACAGTCACCGGCGAATCCAGGTCGATGAAGTCGGCGAGCATCCTGTCGGTAAGCTCCGGCGCGAGAATTTGCAAAAAACTGACCGCGCCGTAATGCGTACCCATGCGGAAGGTTTTGCCGTCACGGAACTCGAAAGATGAGGGGGCGATGCAGTCTTTGGTGGACAGTCCCGATTCAGTCAGGTCTTTCCAGTTAAAGCGGAACTTGTCCGTACCCTGCGGGTGAAGCTGTTTATACATGACTTCCAGCCGCTCCGCGCCATTCAGGGCGCGAGCCGAAACGCCCAACACCTTGAAGTTGTTGAGGATGTCGGTTTCTACGCGGAAGATGCGCTGCTTCGCCGCCGTCAGGTTGTCGGCTTCGATGCCGAAGGTGATATATTTGTGGCGAACAAGCCCGTTGTTGCCTTTAGCCATCTGGTTTTTGAGCATGTCCGCGTATTCGCGCCGAATATCATCGTAACCGTCGTCACGGGAGGGTATGTCTATCGCTTTGTTGAACTCCTCCGGGTTCCCGTACTGGCTGATAAACGATAACTGCACGGTGACAGAGGAATCGAAGTAGTTGAGCAGGTCGCAGTATTTCTCAAAGATCATCGTTTTATCGTCGTTCTGCGCCAAATGGTAATTGATGTCGCTGAACTCGATGGTCTTGGTGTACAGCTTCCCGCTGACGCGGCAGATGCCGTCTTTATACATCTCCCTGAATGGGATGGACTGCTGCGCCGTCTGCGGCTTGTCGGCCCTCCCGAATACCTTTGCCGCCAAAGAAGAAGCGCCGCCCGGTTTTGACGCGGACGGCGCTGATGCGGTATTCCTGTTGTTCGTTGGGCTATTCGTCTGGCTGACGCCCTTTGCCTGCGGCTGCCGACGCTGCGGTTGAATCTTGTTCTGCAAGGTTTTTGCCCTCCTTCTCAAGTAGTTCGTACAGGTTTTCCGTCCTGTAAGGACGCTTGCCCGGAAAGTAAATCCGAGTGCGGATAAAGTTCCGCAGGACTTTTTCGGCTGGCTGCCCGTCCTTTTCGTACATGGCGAAGAAGAAAAACGGCAGCATCAGCCCAATCATAAGCAGGGCGGCGGCAGTTCCTCCTATGG
>Ga0082212_10014015_pt1 | contig 10004 bp, 10 predicted proteins | sample TergutNt197P3_FD_71548 | JGI IMG/M metagenome (GOLD analysis project Ga0082212, IMG submission 71548) | Neocapritermes taracua P3 segment gut microbial communities from Petit-Saut dam, French Guiana - Nt197 P3 | ecosystem: Host-associated > Arthropoda: Insects > Digestive system > Gut ... | reverse complement strand
CATTGGACGCATCACTTCGGCCAATGTTTATTGGAACCAGGGGCATTTTGACTTTCGTCGTCGCGTCCCCGGAGAGACAGACATGGAATATATGCTCCGCGACTTTTTCAGTTGGAACTGGCTGTGCGGAGACCATGTAATTGACCAGTTAGTACATAATGTGGACGTTTTTACATGGTTCTCGCATCTGAAACCGGTACGGGTTATTGGCATGGGCTCGCGTCTGCGCAGGCTTACAGGAGATATTTTTGACAATTTCAGCGCTGATTTCGAGTACGAAGGTGGTGTACATGTACATGGCATGGCAAGGCAGATAGACAATTGTGACAATCGTGTAGCCGAAATTATACAGGGAACGAAAGGTTCATGGAACAGCCTGAACGATCAGTTCACCATCCTTGACCTTGGCGGGAATGTGGTTTGGCAGTACGATAAGGAAACCGCCAGAGAACAATTCAAACAGCACGACCCGTATGTGCTGGAACACATGAATTTAGTCAATCATATCCGTAACGGAAAAGTAATCAATATTGCCGAAACGACCGCTATTTCATCTATGGCCTGCATTATGGCGCGCGAGTCGGCTTATACGGGCAAAGCGTATACTTGGAATGAAATGACACAGTCTGACTTGAACCTTATGCCTACCGAACTGCATCTCGGCAACGTAGATATGAGCAAGTATGCTATTCCTCTTCCGGGAACATCGCCTAAAATGTAGTAAAAAAATAATGAAATCCATCCAAATTATACAACTGGGAGAAATGAGAGTGACGAACATAACCCAACCCTCCACACAACCGGATGAGGTGTTAGTAAGAATCAACTACGTTGGTTTTTGCGGTTCAGACCTGAATACTTATTTGGGAAAGAATGTGCTGGCGAAAATACCGGTCATTCCTGGTCACGAAATTGGCGGGGTGATTGAAGCCGTTGGTGAAAAAGTTCCCGCGCATTTGATTCCGGGAACGCCCTGCACCATCAACCCGTACACAGCTTGCAGTAGTTGTTCGTCGTGTCGCAACGGGCGCCCCAATGCCTGCCGTTTCAATCAGACGTTTGGCGTACAGCGTGACGGCGCCATGTGTGAATATATGGCTGTACCGTGGACAAAAATCATCGCCGATGCAGGCATAACACCCAAGGAATTCTCCTTGGTTGAACCTATGAGCGTGGGATTTCATGCGGTTGACCGGGGAAAAGTATCTGATCTGGATGTCGTAATGGTGCTGGGATGTGGAATGATTGGCGTTGGAGCGATCATACGTTCCGCACTGCGTGGTGCACGGGTCATTGCCGTGGATGTGGATGATGACAAACTGGTGCTAGCAAAACGTTTGGGAGCTACGTTCACCATCAACTCTCAAACCGAATATGTGCACGAACGCCTACAAATATTCGCAAACAATCATGGCCCTGATGTAGTGATTGAAGCCGTAGGCGCTCCTTCCACCTACCAGATGGCTGTGAACGAAGTTGCTTTTACCGGACGGGTGGTTTGCATCGGTTATGCCAAAAACGATATTGCTTTTGAGACGAAACTTTTTGTTCAAAAAGAATTGGATATACGCGGTTCGCGCAATGCCACACCCGAAGATTTCCGTGCGGTAATGGAATACTTGAAAAAAGGAACTTTCCCGAAAGATGAAATCATCAGCGGAATATATCCTCCCGAAAAAGCACAGGAAGCGTTGGAAAAATGGAAAGCAAATCCCGGCAGGGTTTTTCGGATATTGATTGAGTTCTGATGTGTTTGATCAATTTCAATGTAATAAAATTATCCTTTGAAACGGCTTACAAAATATTAACCGCTATCCACCTAGAACAAATTACAGCAACGAGCGAAAGATGGCGCTGCTATCTTTGGATGTTTTGTTACATGATAATCGCTTGGAAAATGGAACCGCTTTAATATCGTACATGAAGAAATATGAGCACCAATTTACTGTCAGAATTCTGGAAAACCAAACCAGTTGGCAAAGAAATACGTTTTTTTTCGCTTCTATAATCATGGATTTATTGCAAAGACGCCAACAGTAACCATTAGTATTGACTTAGTGAGAGGCGGAAACGCTGCAAAGCCCCTTATCGGCGACACTTTGATACGTTCCGTTACAGAACAGTGCGATAAAGGATGGCAGAGTAATTTCTCTCATCCACAAATATCTTCGCAGCGGAGTAATGATTGGCGTTCGCCACGAAGTCAGCGATACCGGCGTACCGCAGGGCAGTCCGCTCAGTCCGTTATTAGGCAACATCATGCTTGATGAATTGGACAAAGAGTTGGAAGTTCGGGGTCATCCCTTTGTACGCTACGCCGACGATGGTTTGATTTTCTGTCGCAGCGCCCGCGCCACCGCCCGAGTTCAAACAAGTATCACGCGCTTTATAGAGACCCGTCTTTATCTTCGCGTAAACAAAGAAAAGACTCGGAACGGAGAGGTGATGGGCATGAAATTTTTGGGTTATTCATTTTACTATCGCAAAGGCGAATGCCGTCTGTGCGTTCACCCCAAAAGTTCGGACAAAATGCGAACCCGCTTGAAATCACTGACCTCACGGAGCAACGGAATGGGTTACGAAAGTCGGAAGACCGGTCTGAAACAGTTCATTCGGGGCTGGGTTGAATACTTCAAATTAGCCGATATGAAGAGACTTTTGCAACGGACAGATGAATGGCTTCGTCGTCGTATACGGATACCGAACGGTACGTACGGTGGTGTGAGAGGTCGGAACGGGAAATAATCCCGTTCCTCCTACTCGATTATTTTGTGACAATCAGTGATTTACGATTTTGTTTATGGGGTGTTTGGTAACGTTTTTTTGTCTATCTTTGTCTTTTAATGTCTTCTATTGGCAGTGATAAACTTTTTCAAAACAGAATCGCCAATGACAACCTGAATGTATTATTTTTCATTTCAAAATCCTTCACGCTTGATACGTCCTGCAATCCCCATGTATAGCGTGCTCCGAATTGAATTTTTCTTATTTCGATACCGCCGCCTATCCCTACGCCCCAGTCGAATCTGTCAATACGGTCTTTTAGCTCATCGCCGTCTATATGAATCGCATAGCTGAAATACGGGCCGGCCATAATAAACGGACGCATAATCGCAAGATTGAAGCTCCACATTAAGTTGAGCGGGACTTCCAGATAATTGATACTGTTTGACACATCATTGGCAGTTGCATCGCTCACCTTTGCGTGGAGCACCGTGTATAGCAGTTCGGGCTGTACGCCTATTCCCACAACCGGAGCTTTAAACTGCAACAGAATACCGGCTTGCCATCCTATCGATTGGTCAATGGTCAACTCTTTTTTGGCATCCTTGTAATTGAAATTTTCAAAATTGATGCCACCCTTGATTCCAAAATGAACCTGGGCATTGATATGGCTCAAATAGCAAGCCATAATCACAACGGATAAAAAAACTTTCTTTATACTTTTACTTTTCATTTTATTTTACTTTATATATTAAATTCATTGTACTTACCTTGTTCATATATAAACGTAAATTACCATAAAATGTTTCTAAAACACGAAAAAAACTTAATTTCCATACCTGGTCGCGGCACAGACCTATTGTGCTCCCTGTGAGATTTTAAAATTGTAAATTAGTGTATTACAGGAATATATGAAATTTCTTTATTGAATTGCAAGAATACTTTTAACACTTTTTGTGAATAAAAATTTGATGAACCCAATAACATACTTTACTTTTGTCCCACAGAAATTGTACTTATAGTATCGAAATAATGTTCAACACAGTTGGTCCTGTCAAATCTTCGGAACGATATGTGATTCTGGATGTTTTAAGGGGAATCGCTTTACTTGGAATCTGTCTTGCCAATTATCCCGAATTTTCATTGTATTCTTTTCAAACAAGGGAAGTGGTTGAGGTAATGCCAACTGCAAACATGGATTTGATCTGGAAATACGTCCATTATATTTTTATTGAAGGAAAATTTTACAGCCTGTTTTCACTTTTGTTCGGAATCGGCTTTTCGATCATCATTTCCAAAACTCAAACCGGATTTGGCGTTTTTTACCGGCGAATGTTCTTTTTAGCGCTCATCGGGTTTCTGCATCTGATTTTTTTGTGGGCGGGCGACATCCTCTTGTTGTATGCGCTTGTTGGCTTGTTGCTTCCGCTGTTTCGAAATACTCCCAACAGAAAGTTACTCATCATATCGGCAATACTCCTACTGTTCCCGATTGCTGCAGATTCTTTCAAGGTTTTGACCGACAACCGCTTCAGCCTGATGATTCCGGTTGAAAAAGCGTTGCAGTATTTTAATGTAAAAAACGGTATCACGGATGAAAATTTCAGCGTTTGGCTGCTGGATGGCAAAACCTATTCGGATGTGTTGAAATTCAATTTATCAGGAGCTTTCATACGTTGCCGGGAGTTTATCGAAGGTAACCGCGTGGTCAAAGTATTGGGATTGTTCATACTTGGGTTGTTCATCGGAAGAAACAGAATGTATGCCAGCCTGGACGATTATGCGGCCATTCTGAAAAAGATACGGTATTATGGTTTTCTCTGGGGGCTGCCCGTTTCCTGCCTGTTTGCATGGAATGAAGTCAATCAGCATCCGATGGGATTGATTGCAGGATCAGCCATTTATGCGCTGAGTGTTGTTCCGTTGAGCCTTGCCTATATTTCGACATTATGCTTGTGGTATATGAAACATAAGGACAGGCATATTTTTAACATATTAGCGGCGCCGGGCCGTATGGCGCTTAGCAATTACATCGGACAGTCGGTGGCAGGAATGATTATTTTCTACGGCATCGGTTGTCAACTGGCTTTGATAGGGCTGGTATATGTGGAATTGATAGCAGCCGGCGTTTTTATTTTTCAGATTTTATGCAGTAACGTGTGGATGCGCTATTTCAGGTTCGGACCGATGGAATGGATCTGGCGTATGCTCACTTACGGAAAATGGTTAAAAATAAGTAAGTAGCAATTAAGTAAATAAATATATATGAAGTTAATAAGCGACAAATTTTTTGAGGGCGAACGGCCTCTTTTCGCAACAAATGATTTACGGCTCGAAAACGTAAAATTCTACCCCGGCGAATCGGCCATTAAGGAGTGTAACAACGTTGAAGCACACCGTTGCACGTTCATGTGTAAATATCCGTTCTGGCACAACGACGGTACGTTGATTGATAACTGCCTGTTTACGGTTTACAGCAGGGCGGCCATCTGGTATTCAAAAAACATCCGCATGATCAATACGCAGGTCGATGCGCCAAAAATGTTCAGAGAAGTTGACGGACTGTACCTCGAAAACGTGAAAATGCCGAATGCCGCCGAATGTTGCTGGAATTGCAGAAATCTTGAATTTAAGGATGTCGAAGTCAAATGCGGCGATTACATTTTCATGAACAGTGAAAACATCAAAGTTGAAAATTTCAAATTGGAAGGCAATTACTCGTTTCAGGATGCAAAAAATGTTGAAATACGCAATTCGTATCTCGACTCTAAAGACGCCTTTTGGAAGACCGAAAACGTGACGGTGTACGACTCGGTTATCATCGGCGAATATCTCGGCTGGCACTCGAAAAACCTGCGTTTGGTGAACTGTACCATTTCCAGTACGCAAGCCCTCTGTTACGTCAAAGACCTGATCATGGAAAACTGCGTAATGACGCCCGAATGCGACCTGTGTTTTGAATACAGCACTTTGAACGCTTCTATCAACAGCTCGATTACCAGCATCAAAAACCCCGGCGCCGGACATATTACCGCCCAAAGCGTCGGCGAAATCATTATTGACGAAAATTGCAAAAACCCGGGAGCATGTGAGATATTGATGAATAATTAATTTTGTTTCTCAAAAGAAAATCCTATTTTTGTAACAAAAAAATAACAACAATGGATACATTAGTTGCATTACATACCAAAGTTGAAGCATTGCCTCCGAATTTGAGGGAAGAGGTATTGTTGTTCATTGATTTCCTGTTTGAAAAATCGGGAAGAAATCGTCAAAAGACACAACGCAAATTTGGAAGCGCAAAAGGGAAAATTCACATCTCGGAGGATTTCGACGAACCTTTGGACAACATTTTTAAGAATTACGTATAATGGAGTATTTGCTTGACACACATACATTTTTGTGGTTTATTAACGGAAGCACTGAATTATCCATACAAGCAAAAGATATCATACATCATCCTAACATAAGATTCAAACTTTGACGCTTATCCCGTGAAAATTATTTGGTAACAGACCATGAAATACAATTTTGATGAAATCGTTCCGCGCAGGAACAGCAATTCCTACAAATGGGATTCGGCAACCTATGAACAGGTATTGCCCATGTGGGTGGCCGATATGGATTTTCGCACGGCCCCGCCTGTTATTGAGGCGCTTGAGAAGAGAGTAAGGCATGGCATTTTCGGTTATACGAAAGTACCGCAAGCCTATTTCGATGCGGTTACCGGATGGTTTGAGCGGCGGCATAATTTTACATTTCCTAAAGAGTGGACGCTTTTTACCACCGGTGTAGTACCTGCTTTGTCGGCGATTATCAAGGCGTTGACTGTTCCGGGAGACAAGGTAATTTTGCAGACGCCCGTATATAATTGTTTCTTCTCTTCCATTCGCAACAATGACTGCGAAATCGTTGCCAACCAACTGATATATAAAGACGGTACATACCGAATTGATTTCGACGACCTCGAAGAAAAAGCCTCCGACACACGAGCGAAACTGCTTCTGCTTTGCAGTCCGCACAATCCTGTCGGGAGGGTTTGGAGCAGAGAGGAACTGACGCGCATCGGGGAGATTTGCATGGCAAACGACGTTACCGTAGTGTCGGATGAAATACACTGCGATTTCGTTTTTCCGGGACACCGGCATATTCCTTTTGTTTCCGTCAGCGACGATTTCCTCAGCCGCACGGTGACGTGCACCGCGCCCAGCAAGACATTCAACCTGGCGGGCGTGAAAGTGGCCAACATCCATGCTGCCGACGAGACCATCCGCAAAAAAATCGACAAGGCGCTCAACATTAACGAAGTGTGCGAAATCAGCCCCTTTGCGGTAGACGCGCTGATGGCTGCCTACAACGAAGGAGAAGAATGGCTCGAAGAACTGAAGAAATATCTTCACGCTAATTACCTCTACCTGAAGGATTTTTTTGAAAAACATCTCCCGCATCTTCCGGTTCTGCCTTTGGAAGCCACTTATCTTGTATGGGTGGATTGTTCTGCCTTACGTCAGTCATCGGCAGACATAGCCAAAATACTGCTCGAAAAGGAAAATCTGTGGGTAAACGCCGGAACGATGTACGGCGCCGGCGGCGAAAACTTCATCCGCCTCAACATCGCCTGCCCCAGAGCGTTGCTTGTCGAAGGACTACGGAAGATTCAAAAATTCAATGATTTAAAAATTCAATGATTCAAAAATTTATAAATTCAAAATCTTGGAATCTTGGAGTTATTAAATCTTTAAATCTTGGAATTGTTGTTGCGTATTTTCTGATTTACGTGGTATGGGGCTCTACCTATTTTTTCATTGGGGTTGCCCTGAAAGGTTTTCCGCCGTTTCTGCTTGGCGCCTTCCGCTTCACGGTTGCCGGTCTGTTGTTGCTTGGCTGGTGCTGCATCAGAGGCGAACCGGTATTCAGGATAAATCTCATCAAGAAATCGGCTATTAGCGGTATTGTACTGCTTTTCATTGATCTTGCAGTGGTGATGCTGGCACAGCAATACCTGAGCAGCAGTCTGGTAGCGATCATTGCCGCTTCTACGGCCATATGGATTATGGCATTAGATGTACCGATGTGGAAAAAGAATTTCCGGAATCCAGCGACAGTGATCGGCATCATCGCCGGCTTTCTGGGTGTGTTGATGCTTTACGCGGAGCAACTTGAGCCGACAGGCGCCGCCCATGAACACAGGGAATACGGCGTTCTTATCCTCATTTTCGGTTGTATTTCGTGGGCGCTGGGTACACTTTACGCGAAATACCGTTCATCTGCCGCCGAAGAAGTCAATGCTTTTGCAGGATCGGCTTGGCAAATGCTTTTCGCGAGCGGTATGTTCTGGTTATGTTCCTTTATTTTCGGCGATATTCATGCTGATTTAAGCATGGCGCCTGCTTCGGCGTGGTTGTCGCTGGCTTACCTGATTGTGTTCGGCTCCATATTTGCCTATTCGGCTTACGTGTGGTTGCTGAAAGTCCGTCCCGCAACGGAAGTAGCCACACATGCTTACGTGAATCCTTTTGTTGCCGTCTTTTTCGGTAGAACCTTCGGCAAAGAACAGATAACATGGGTGCAAATCTTTGGACTGTTGATTATTTTATTCAGTGTGATGCTGGTGAACAGAAGAGTTGGCGAAAAGCGACATTTATTAAGAGATTAAAAGAATCGTTCATTTATGCAGTAGAAAACTTATTACCAATAATTTCAATTTTTCAGATGAAGATTTTTATCAAAAACAAAAAAAAGTATCCGCTCATTTTTATGATTACCTTGTTGGTAATGTGCGGATTGTATTCAAATGCACAGGATTGGCCTCAGTTTCTCGGGCCTGACAGAAACAGCAAATCCCCTCAGAAAGGGTTATTAAGGAGTTGGCCTGAAGGAGGCCCCGAAGTATTGTGGGCAGTAAATGTAGGCATAGGATATGGCGGCCCTGTCGTCAAAAACGGCAAAATATATCTGCTCGACAGGGATGACGAGGTGGGTGATTTCATGCGTTGTTTTAACCTTCAAACTGGCGAAGAGCTTTGGAAATTCAGTTACAATGCTCCCGGAACACTTCCGTTTCCCGGTTCGCGCAGCGTTCCGGTTGTTGACGACCGCCATGTATATTCCTGCGGTCCCAATGGCGACCTGTATTGTATTGATATCAATACCCGGCAACCGGTCTGGAATAAAAATGTATGGACAGACTTTGGCGGAACAGATCTTCCAACATGGGGAATAGCGCAAAATCCGGTTATTTACGGCGAATTTCTGCTCATAGCATCACAAGCGCCACAGGCAGGCGTAGTAGCCTACAACAAACTCACAGGCAATATTGTATGGCAAACTCCTAATCTTGGCGTTGTAGGCTATTCAAACCCCAAAATAGTGAAAATTGATGGCAAAGACCAGATCGTATATATTACCTCTTCCATTCCAAGTCGTGGCGGAAGTCAGGCAACTATGGGTAATGTTGTGGGAATGGATCCCCGCACCGGAAAAATCCTTTGGCAGTATTCAAACTGGGATTGCTCAGCTCAGGTACCTTGCGCTGTTGATGCAGGAGAAAACAGATTGCTGATAGTTGGCGAACAGCGGGCAACCATGTTGAAGGTGAACAGCAAAGCAGACGGTTCTTTTGAAAGTTCGGAAATTTTTACGACCGATGAATTTGGTGATGAAACCAAGACGCCCATCTTGCATAACGGCTGTTTTTACGGAATGCATCGTACGGTTTCTAAACGCGAAGGTCTTGTATGTATGGATATGGGCGGAAAAATCTTATGGAAAACCCGCCGAAACCCTAACTTTGATTTTGGAAGCATGGTTCTTGCAGATGGTTTACTGCTGGCTACCGACGGATTCAAAACGCTTTATCTGATAGAGCCTGATCCGACAGCGTTCAAAGCAATTTCAAAAGTGGAATTACTGGGACAGGGAGGCGCAAAAGAAGAATTTGCAGGATTGGTGGAAAGTACGCAGAATTACGCTCCCATAGCGCTTGCTGAGGGCAAACTTTTGATCCGCGACCAAAACAGGATGCTCTGCGTAAAGGTTGTAAAATAATTAATAATCAAAAAGATAATCAAATAAAAAAATTAAAGATGAAGCAAAATAGTAAAAATAATACTTGGCTACCGTTCACGATGATGGTTGCCATTCTGGTAATGAATGTGATATATTCAAGCGCACAAGACTGGCCGCAATTTCTTGGGCCTGACAGAAACAGCAAATCCCCTCAGAAAGGTTTATTGAGGAGCTGGCCTGAAGGAGGCCCGACGGTGTTATGGACGGTAGAC
>Ga0082212_10014014_pt1 | contig 10004 bp, 6 predicted proteins | sample TergutNt197P3_FD_71548 | JGI IMG/M metagenome (GOLD analysis project Ga0082212, IMG submission 71548) | Neocapritermes taracua P3 segment gut microbial communities from Petit-Saut dam, French Guiana - Nt197 P3 | ecosystem: Host-associated > Arthropoda: Insects > Digestive system > Gut ... | reverse complement strand
ATCGACTCGGCTATGACCGCGGCTTGGAAACACTCATGCAAGACGATGCGTATAACGCCGATTGGAAAGAATGGTTGACCATTTTACGAAAGCAAATTGGACTCGTTGATCTTGCCGAAATGATTTTTTACCGGAGTGATTTTTATCGGATGAAAAATGCCGAAGCGAATGTCGTGCCGCTTTTCGGCGAGCGGGAGGGACGCATTGCTTTTGCGAGCCGGCATCGTGATCCGGTGTTTTTGTTTTCGGCACTTTCCCGGCATTTGGGCTATCCGAGCGTACCGCGGCAGAAGCGGGCAGTGGAAGAGGAGAATCTCGTTCCGCTGTTGCAACGGCGCATCGAACATTTGGAAAACCGATTACAACTCTTGGAAGAAGAACAGCGTGGCGGCGTGAATTTGAACCGGTTCTATGTGGGAGATGGTTGACGGATGATACTTTTCTCCACGGAACTTCGTCTTTGTGGTAAAATGACAGCATGCTTGTCAGGACTGTCTTTACACTCGTTTTCGGTTGTTTTTTTGCGGCTTCCATCTCGGCGGAGCCGCAACTTGCCGTACAACTTGACCGATCCACCCTTTACGAAGGAGAAACTTTTTTCTATCAACTCGTTGTGTCCGATACGAGTCCTCTCAATGAGAACATTACACCGGACACTTCCGCTTGGACCGACTTCAGCGTTCAACTGGTCGGCAAGCAGGCACAGCAACGAGGCGGAAGTTCTTTCACCATGATCTTCAATGGACAAACGATCCGAGATAATCGTTCCGCCGTGACTTATTCGATGCAGTTCAATTATGTTTTGATTCCCAAACGTACCGGTACGTTGACGATTCCGCTCCCCCAAGTTGCCGTGAACGGTACAACGTTACAGCCGCAGTCCTTTTCGGTTGGCGAAGGCGAGCGGCAAATACTGGCGAATTATTCCATTGCCGTTCAGGTTTTAGGGGCAGAGGCGCAAGACATCGTCTTCCTGACGATTGAAACGAACCGGAATCGACTCTATCCGTTGCAGCCGCTCGAAGTAACGCTCGTGATTCAAATCAAAGGCTTGCCGGATCGTTATGCCGGTACGGATCCGCTGACGGTACCGCGCCAACCGTGGCAACCGCCGCAGTTGCAGATTCCCTGGGCAGAGGAAAACCCAAAGGGATTTCAATCCAACCAAAAATTGGAGAGTTGGCTCACCGGTTTTCTGATGCGAACCCAGCGGGGCGGCTTCGCCATTAACGATTACGTCGGCAACCGAGACCTATTCAGTTTCTCCACGACTCCCTTACTGTTTTCCAATACGCCGCAGAAAATCCAACGTCCCGACGCACTGGGCAACGAAACAACCTACTGGGAGTACCGATTTACTCGAACGCTCATTCCGCAGGAATTCGGCAATCATTCCTTTGGTCCCGTAACACTCAAAGGAACGTTGCCTCTTGTTGATGCAAATGCTCCCGATAGAGTTTCTTGGCAAAAGATTTACGTTCTCGCAAAACCGGTCGCCGTTGCCGTTGTCGATGTCCCGCAAGCAAATCGCCCTGCCGATTACATCGGAGCGTTCGGTTCGTTTCGCTGGGAAGCAAATCTCACGCCGAAACAAGGGCGGGTGGGGGATCCGCTCACGCTCACGCTTCGCCTTTCCGGTGAAGGTTCGACGACGAATGTTCGACCGATTGACTTGTCGGCAAATCCTGACGTTGCCGACAATTTTCGGATTCACATGCCGCCGACCGAAGAGATTGACGACCGTTCTTGTACATTTACCTACACGATTCGCCCGCTGACATCGGGAGACATCGAATTTCCGTCGATTTTCATTTCGGTCTTCGATGTGCATACCGAAAGGTTTGTGCCGCTACGGAGTTTGCCAATCCCGCTGGACATTGCCGAGTCGGAAGTACTCGAGTCGGCAACGCTTTTTGGGAATGTTCCCAGCGATGCTGGGGAATCACCACCGGCAGAAGAAGAATTGCTTGCATACACGACGGTACTGCTTGAAATGTTTCGGTCGATCACTTTCGTTCAGTGGGCAATTACAATTGCGCTGTTGGCGGGGGGTTATGCGGCGATTGCCCTCACCCTCTTTTTGTTGCGGTGTCGGCGGTTGAATCCCAAACAACAACGGCAACGTGGAGCACTGAACCAGGCAAAGTCCCGACTGGCAAGCATTTCGTCGATGCTCCGAATGGGGGATTCCGCCCATCTCGTTGACATCAGCGGCGAATTGCAGGGAGTCTTTTTCGGCTACATTGCCGACAAAACGGATAGCATTGAACAAGGCATGACGACCGACGAAGCATGTCAGCAACTTTTGGAAAGCCAGGTACCGGAGTCATTGGTCGGAGCGATCCGAGCGGTTCTGGAATCGTTGGATGCAGTCAAGTACGGTGGAATGGACATCCCGGCGTTGGATGAACTGACGACAAATGCCGGAACGCTCGTGCGACAACTGGATAATTTTAATGTATCCAAAATGTACGGCTTCCCATCATAAGATGGTATTGTTATCAATAGATCATCTTTCGTTTCGTTGTGGCATAATATCAAGTCCACTGGTTTTGTCCCATTTCCTCATGGAGGAGAGGACGACGGCTCATCGCCACTTAAAAACTGCACATAATTTTGTAGGTACATCCGAGTATCCGTCCGCCTGAAAATCGGGGGTACATTCTTGACTTTTTGGAATTTTAGCGCATAATACCCCTACTATGCGTGTGAAAAGCCAGTCGGAACGGGAATTTGTTTTTCTTACCGGAGCCACAGGGTTGCTTGGGTCGTATGTCCTGCATAATCTGCTCAACCGGAACGAAAATGTTGCCGTTTTGGTCAGACCTTGCCGAAAAGAGACTGCCGAACATCGGATTTCAAAAATTCTCGCCCATTGGAAAGGGAAAAAAGCGGAGACAGTTCCAATGCCCACGGTCTTCTCCGGCGACCTTTCGCAACGTGAAGGACTACAAAAACTCTATGGTCGGTGTAAATCCGTCATTCATTGTGCTGCCAGTTTGACCTTTTACGGGGCTCCCGGTGAGGAACCTTGGATTTCTAACGTCGAAGGGACAAAGCGGATACTTGACTTCTGTGATACTGCCGGTGTTACGGATATGCACTATGTCTCGACCGCATACGTTGCTGGCTCCAGTAAAACGTTTTACGAACAAGACCTCGATATTGGACAGGAGCTCCGAAACGATTACGAAAAAAGTAAATTTGAAGCCGAAAAAATCGTCCGCCGGGCGGACTTCTTGAAACGGCTCACCGTTTATCGTCCCTCCATTGTTGTCGGAGACTCTGCGTCGGGATACACGACCACGTTTCATGGTTTTTATGCCGTGCTGAAATTAGCCCACACCTTGGTTTCGCGATTGCCGATGGGCTCGACCAGTGGACGCAATCTGCTTTCGGCACTAGGAATGAACGGTTCGGAACGGAAAAACTTCGTGCCAGTCGATTGGGTAACGGATGTTTTCGATCATATTTTTTCGCATCCCCAGTTGCATGGACAGACGTATCATTTGACGACACCGAAGCCGCCGCTTTTGACCGATTTTGTCGATATGGTGCAGGATGCGGTCGAAACATGGTCAACACTTGCCGATGAGCGTGATCCGCAGCGGGCAGACGAAGAGTGGTTCTTCAAACATTATGCCAATGAGGTACAGATCTACCGGGCGTATTTGCAGGATGACCCGCATTTTGATTCTTCAAACACGCAAACGGCGGCTCCTCATTTGCCTTGTCCGACAATGGATCAGGAATTGATGTTGTTTCTTGCCAGATATGCGATTCTGTCTCGATTCGGCAAGCGAAAAGTTCCACCGAGCATTGTGCGCGGCAAAGGAGCGAATGTTCACGATGATGAACCAAGCACTATCGTCGTTCCCGCTCGTGTAGGAACTTAGCGAATTTGTCTATCAGTGTCAATATGAAGTCATACCGAGAAATCATTTCCATCCATATTCCGCAGCGAATGGATTTTATGAATATCACGCCGCAGGTTGCCGCCGCTGTAAAAAAGAGCGGCATCAAGGAAGGATTGGTTCTTGTCAATTCGATGCACATCACATCCTCGGTATTCATCAACGACGACGAGTCGGGGTTGCATCAGGACTACAAAAAATGGCTCGAACACCTTGCTCCTTTCGACGCATCTCCACAACGTTATGCTCATAACCGGACGGGTGAAGACAATGGCGACGCTCACCACAAGCGGCAAATTATGGGACGCGAAGTCGTGGTTGCCATTACTGAGGGAAAACTCGATTTCGGAACGTGGGAGCAAATTTTCTACGGCGAATTTGATGGTCGGCGAACAAAACGGGTACTCGTAAAAATCATCGGGGAGTAGATTCAAAGAGCCGGAGTCTGAGCGGTACTTCACGAAAATCCCCGGATTCATACGCCTTTTCTCGCATTGACATTCTCCGAACTTCCTGCTAAAATGGGGCGGTCAGTAAGTTGTTTTTTCCCCCGTAAAGTGCCATGGATCAAGTCCCGATGGTGATGTATCAAATCTACGTATTTGCCGTACCACTCGTCATCCTTGCAGCCTTGGGCGGTTTTCGCTGGAGAGCCGGTTTGTGGGGAAACAGTCTCGCACTAGGGGTCGTTCTCTTTTCCGTTCTGATTGCTTTCGGCTGGTGGGAAGACATCGCCGAATTGCTTGCCAAGCAGGCTCCGGCGACGCTGTTTGTTGCCGATTGCATTGCCATTTGGGTGCTATTTATCGTTTCACTGTTGATCCTCGATACGGCGACACGGTATATGTCCACCGTAAGAGTCAAATACAACGATACGGTCGAAAATGTCGGCAATGGAATCGTTCTGCTCATGCTTTTTGCGGTATTGTATGGATTCTTTCTCTTTGCCGAAGAGGTAGGACCAGTCGGCGATAATTTCGATGTTGTGGAGCCGGGCAACTCGGTGCCAATTCAAATGTTCCGCCTACTCTCCGCACCGGGACAGGGGAATTTGTCCGCATTCACCGAAGGCAACCAGTTTGACAACAAAGGGGAGTTTAGAAAGTTACATCTGCAACGCCGACAGGCTATTATGGCTAGCATGCTGGGAGGCGAAGGTATTCAAGGGACAGACTCGCAGGTCGGTCAAATGAAGCGGGGAAGGTAACGAAGACTGTGTAATGTCAATATGTCGCCCCCGATGGAAACCGAGCGAAGTGTGCCAAATTCTGTGACGAAACAACAGGAATTAGGTGTCAGAAGAAGAGGGTGTAAAAACATCGTTACGTATTAGTCGATACCGCTCACTGGTAAAACCGCAAACGTTCCGATACAATGCTCCTTTATGCTGGGCGGTGAAATTGCCGAAACAATTTTTCGATGGGGGCGAATCCAAGACAACAGCGATTGGCTGTTGCCGCTCGTCGTCTTTGCCTTCCTGCTCTTCTATTTCGTTCGCCGATACCGAATCGATGCCGTCGATCTCAAATCGTGGCAACGCACGATTCTGCTCATCCTGCGAATCACTGCCCTGGGCGGACTGCTCCTCTATTATCTGCATCCGCAGTGGGCATACCTTGTGGACAGTTCCCGCATTGTCGTGCTGATCGACACCAGTGCAAGTATGGGCAGTCGTGATATGAAGGGGCGTGATGTCGAAGAGAAAACTCGGCTCGATGCCGCCGCCGATTGGCTCGAACAAAGCCAACTTGCCGAAAAATTGTCCGAAAAACATGAAGTCATCATGCTCGCTTTCAGTGAAACCTTGCAAGAACTTTCCGACGAGAAAATGACTGCCGACGGCAGTGCGACCGCTCTCGGTGATGTGCTGTTCGATACTCTGCAACGAGAACGGGGGCAACCGCTTGCCGGGATCATTCTGATTTCAGACGGCGGACACAATGCCGGGCGCAGTCTCGATGTCCCATTGGAAACAGCGAATCGGTTGCGGATTCCGATCTATCCGATTGGCGTAGGAGAAACGCATCCGCCGCTCAATTATCGAGTTGGCATCATGAATCTGCCGGAGCGCATCGTTCCCGATGATCCCTTCATCCTGAAAGTTCCCATAGAAATGATCGGCGGGGCGGAGCAGACGGCAGACGGCAGACAGCAGACGGCAGCAGATCGTGTTGTGCAGGTCGAACTCTCGTTGGACGATGCAAAAATCGAGAGCAAAGATATTACTTTCACCGCTGACGGTGCGATTGAAACCTCCTTCAACGTTCGGATTGCCGAGCCGGGTGTACATCGGTTGACCGTCGAAGTGATTCCGCCGCAGGAGGATGCCGTTCCCGAAGACAATCGCCAACAAGCCGAAGTCAATGCAGTGGATCGCAAAGACCGGGTGTTGATTTTCGCCTCCGCACCGAGTCGGGATTACCAATTTTTCTGCACGCAGATCAACCGGGACAAAACGATGGAAGTCGATGTTTATCTCCCTTGGGCGCAAGCGGGCATTTCGCAAAGTGCGGACAAGATTCTCGACAAGTTTCCCTCTTCCCGAAATGAAATTGCGGAGTACGACATCGTCATTGCGTTCGATCCGAACTGGCGGGAACTTTCGCCGGAACAGATCGACCTGCTCGAATTTTGGTTGGCACGACAAGGGGGCGGATTGATTCTCGTGGCGGGACAGGTTCATCAAGCCGACTTGATTACCGGCTGGGTGATGGATCCCATGATGGATACCATTCGGACATTGTATCCTGTCGAATTTTTGGCACGGACGGCATCGTTCGATCACCGCTACCGGAGCAGTGCGGTGCCGCATTCGCTCAAATTTACGAGAGCCGGGGAGAGTGCCGAGTTTTTACAAATTACGGATGAACCCAACTTTTGGAACCGCTTCGCCGGTTATTACGGCTATTTCGCCGTCAAAAATGTGAAGCCGACAGCAACGCTGTTGGTATCCTCCGGCTCTCCCGAAACGTTGGGCAAAGACGAAAGCGGAGCGTTGATCGTCGAACAATTTTATGGAGCAGGACGAGTGATGTATTTCGGCAGCGGCGAACTGTGGCGATTGCGGCGTGTTGACGACAAGGCATTCGAACAGATCGTTGCCAAAGTCATTCGGTATGTCAGTCAGGGTCGGTTGCAGCGGGAGTCGGATCGGGGAACATTGGCAACGGACAAACAGCGGTACTCGATGGGGTCGATGGCGCAACTTCGGATTACGGCAAACGATCCGCAGTTGAATCCATTGACGGTGCCAGCGTTGCCAGTGGAAGTGCTGTCGCCGTCAGGAACGCTCCGCATGTTGGATGTTGCGCTCGATCCGAATGTGCCGGGTTCGTACCTCGCCTATTTGCCGCTCGATATGGAAGGAACGTGGACGGTGCAGTGGACGATTCCTGATTCGGAACAGCAGATCGTGCGGACGATGCAGGTACAGATGAGCGATTTGGAGCGGGAAAATCCGAATCGGAACGAGCCGTTGTTGCGGGAGATTGCGGAGCGGAGCGGCGGAATGTATTTTGACCATTTCGAGTCGGCGGAGAGTTTGCCGGAGCGAATCGGCGTGAGATCACAACGGGCGGTCGTCGATGAATCATCGCAAGAGAACATGCTCTATTATCTTTTGATCGGAATTTGTGCGGTGCTGTTATTGGAATGGACGCTCCGCCGCTTGATGCAGTTGGCGTAAGGCGTTCACAGAACCCGCCGCATGAGCAAGGTGAATGCAAGCCAGGAGCGCAACGAAGCGGAACGACCGGATAAAGATCAATACACAAACATTCCGTTAGGAATGCGTCACAGGACCATGCAATGATTTATCGCGATAGAGAATTTCAAGCCCGTTGAGGGCGGTGTCGTCGCCGCCTCTTCGATCAGGTTCAAAACGAACCCGAAATCCCACGATACGGAATCCTTGAGGGATCATAACCGGATTGTGCCATGTTCCCCACAATCCTGATTCGGCTTCCACCATGATTTGGTCGGACTCTGCCGAGACATGCTGACCGCTGCTCACAAGTGCAAAACCGGCAACTGCGAGCAAGACTAAAAATTTTGAAAAACTATCTCGTCGGACACGTCCTTGCCAATTCTTTGTTGATGCGGCGATTCTTCGGAATCGGAATCGACTTCTTGCCGCCCAAATACGGTCCCGTTACCGAACCACGCTGCTTGCTAAGAGCCGTCGGTGAACCCTGGGCAACGATCTCGCCGCCGTGCACTCCCGCCTTCGGTCCGAAATCCAAAACGTGATCCGCACTCGCAATCACATCCCTATCATGCTCCACTACCAAGAGCGTGTTGCCCAAGTCCCGCAGTTTATGCAACGCCGACGTGAGCCGCTTGTTGTCGCGAGGATGAAGCCCAATCGTCGGTTCATCCAACACGTACAACACGCCGACCAATCCGCTGCCTATCTGCGCCGCAAGCCGTATCCGCTGCGTTTCGCCGCCGGATAAACTCGGTGCCGGTCGAGAAAGCGTCAGATAATCCAACCCGACATCGACCAAAAATTGCAGACGATTTTTGAGTTCGTGCAGCAAATCCCCGGCAATTTTGCGTTCCGTTTCGTTCGGTTTCCAACCGTTTAGGAACGGCAACAGTTTGCCGAGCGGCATGCGACCGATTTGGTCAATCGTGTGATCCATGAACCGCACTGCCGAGGCATCGTCCCGAAGTCGGCTGCCCATGCAGGCTCCACATTCCACTTCGCCGATCAACTCTTCGTTCTGCATACGCAATGTTGGGACTAGCCGCATTGCTTCTTCCAGTGCGGGGTACAGTCCCTTGTATTGGAATTCGAACGTCTTATCGGGGGACTGCGCTGCGCTCCGTCCCCCGCTCTTTTGTTCGTTTTTGTTGTTCGATTCGTATTCTGTCCGATACCACGTGCTGTCCGTACCGTGAAAAATCAGCCGCCGATGTCGGGCATCGAGTTGATCGAACGGTACATCGAGCGGAATATCCGCCCCTTTGGCGAATGCCGTCAACATTGCCTTGCCGAGCGGATTTTTGCTCGACGGAAAAAGTTGTACTGCTCCTTCCAACAGCGTCAACTTCGGGTCTTCCAAGAACAGTGCCGGATTGGTTCCCCATTGCACGCCCAATCCTTCGCAGTTCGGACACCAACCGAGCGGCGAGTTTGCCGAAAAATTGTGCGGCGTGAGACGTTCAAAACTGCGCCCGCACTTGCCACACGAGAGATGCTGACTATGCACCGTCCGCTTCCATTGCTGTACCGGCAACGATTCGTCTGCTTCAATGACGTGAACGATGCCGCCACCGAGCGACAGTGCCGACTCAACGCTTTCGGCAAGCCGGGAACGCTGAAACTCCGATTCCATTTGTCCACCGAGTTGGATACGGTCAACGATGACTTCGGCATCGTGTTTGCGTCGGCGGTCGATTTCGGGTGGAGTTTCCAACGAATAGATTGTGCCGTCAATTCGGACTCGATGAAAGCCATCGGCACGAAGCCGTTTCCACAGGTCATCGTAGTTGTGTCCGACATCGACGATGAGCGGAGCGGCAATGAGGATGCGTGCCGAATCTTTCTTTGTGTCCTCTGTGTATTCTTTGTGTCCTTTGTGGTTAATTTTTTTTACCACAAAGGGCACGGAGGTTTCACAAAGGGCACAAAGGGGATTCTCGTATTCCGCAACAATCTTTTTAACAATATCATCCAGCGTTTGCGTGCTGACGGGTATCCCGCATTCTGGACAGTACGGAACGCCCAGGCGAGCGAACAAGACTCGAAGGTAATCTTGAATTTCGGTGATCGTTCCCACGGTACTGCGCGGCGAATGCGAAGCGGCTTTCTGCTCAATCGCAATGGCAGGGGACAGACCTTCGATGTGTTCGACGTGCGGTTTTTGCAACTGACCGATGAATTGCCGAGCGTAACTGGACAAACTTTCGACATACCGCCGCTGTCCTTCGGCATAGACCGTATCCATTGCCAGCGACGACTTGCCGGAGCCGCTCGGTCCGCTACAAATCGTCATCTTGTCGCGAGGAATTTCCACGGAAACGTTTTTGAGATTGTGTTCCGTTGCTTCGCGGACGATGATTGACGATAAGGTCGGTTGCCGACCG
>Ga0082212_10014013_pt1 | contig 10005 bp, 8 predicted proteins | sample TergutNt197P3_FD_71548 | JGI IMG/M metagenome (GOLD analysis project Ga0082212, IMG submission 71548) | Neocapritermes taracua P3 segment gut microbial communities from Petit-Saut dam, French Guiana - Nt197 P3 | ecosystem: Host-associated > Arthropoda: Insects > Digestive system > Gut ... | reverse complement strand
AATCAATCAACCAGACCAAATCGCCGCGGCTGTTACCTTCTTTTTGGTAGCTAACATTGATACCTTCGGTCAGCATCCTATGAAAAGTTTCATTATTGGTAATTTGATCCGGTGAGTTTATTCGATGAATTTGTCTTATCGCATCCTCTCGCGCATCTTCCGGTATGGCTGGATTTATTCTGGCAACGGCGTTTTTAAGCCGTTCCAAAAGGAGAATATCTTCAAAAGAGGAGCGTTCCGGCGTTTCACTGTCAGGAGCAATATCCGGGCCGTAGATGTATTGGTAGCCCTGCTTTTCGAGGAGTTCAATGGCATAGTTTTCGATGGTGGATTCTGTGAGCTTGGTTGTCATTGTTTTGATTTAATTTTTTCTTCAACCCATTTTAAACATTCTTGTGCTATTTGTATGCTCTTTTCGTATTCTTCTTTTGAAATCTCATCATATTCACCGGGATATTTCGTAAAAACAGCATATTTTGTTAGTTTTACAGCTTCCTTTAGTTTTTCTGGAATTTCTGCAAATTTCTTAAGTTCATTTATCAGTATTTCAATATTGTGAGTAAACTCCGGTTCAACACCATAATAAATTAAAAGACCTTTTAATGCCTTTTCTGCAGATTGTTGAGATTGATTACACAAATCTTCATAATAAATTATGGGGCTTGTTTTTGCTTGTGCCAATTCCAGATTGCTTTTTGCTCTATTAATCCATTCCTCATATCGAGCCATAAATAACTTTCCCTTGTTCCTTTATTGTTTTATATACATACCCAATTTCGTTATTTAGTTCTAAATATCTGTCATAATCAATGGTAAGTAAATCAACAGGTATCCCTATATTATTTTCCAAAAAAGCCATGTAAATAGAATCAATAATTTCACGCCCTTTTTTTAGCCCTCTTTTTAGAATAAGCAAATCAATATCGCTCTTTTCTCTATTGTCCCCCCGCGCATAAGAACCGAAGAGTATAATTTGGTCAGGCGATGCTATGGATACAATGATAGGGATAATTTTGTCTATGTATGGGATATTATCCATATTTTCATGTTAAACTGGTATTTTGCCAATGTCAAGTATTATGTGAGTGCAATAATTGAATATATATCACGTAAAGACGCAAAGAACGCAAAATTTTAATCAGGTGCTATTATTGGCCTTGTTTTTCGAGGAGCTTTATTACGAAAATATATATGGTGGGTTTAGGCATTTTTGTCCTTCCTTCCAAGGCAACGATTGCAGATTTCTCCACGTAGTATTCACAATTGAACTACCATTGGATAATTCCATTACCCATATTACGTTCAGCATATAATGACATAATCTCTGGGATAAGCGTAGAATTTACAGTTAAAACTTGAAGGAAATGATCATGTGGCATGATTGGTCTCATTTGTTTAAATTTGTATTCCCTATAATCAAAAAATAATCTTTCTTCCCCTGAAGCTATTACCATCATAGTTTTATAATTTAGTCCAATATAATTACATAATTCTAAATTTCTGTTAGTATAGCCTCCCCATGTTAAAGAAATTAAATATTCATCGATACCACCTTCCCAAAATTTATAAAATACGTCTGTTAACGATAAGTTATTTATTTTTCCATCTAAATATCCTATATACATACGCTTTTCACCATGTAAAGTAACTTCAATTTGATATGATGGAACAAACAAAAACCAGTCCGGTCTTGTCAAAACGAGGTATATTGTTTGTATAATATTCATTGGGTTAAAGACAGAACATTTTATTTCCTTGGCATTATCTTTCGACAAGGAATCCAATATTTCAAATATATGGTTTTTCCATACAATATTGTCTGATAAACAATTGCTTATTTCATTTTTTACCCGTTGGATGCTTGCTTTATTAGAAAGATCAATAATCGATTTAAAACTCTCACCAGTTGTTCCAGAAGCACCTAGTATTTCTTCTTCAATTTGGTTATCTGTTAATATTATATTTTCTGCAAGGGATCCAAATCTCTTTATTTCAATTAGTTTCCATCCTTCAATTTCACGAAATTTTCTATATTTTGCCGGTGTACCAATTTCAACATAATCTGCATCTGGAAATGGTTTGGTTTCGGTTAACATATCATTTAAATGCTCTAGTTTATCATATAAACTTAATTCAGAATCATCAGTAACTTCACTAATCAGCTCATCTTCTATATCATCATTATTTGACAATAAATCTATATATTTATGCAATGGAAGAAGTTGATTGGTTGAATATATCATATATTTGAAATCGTAAAATTCTTTAATTTTTCTTTCTACGACATGCTCATCCCCATTTTTTTCTGATATGAGGTCTTTAACTGATTGAAGTACCATATCACAATAATTTTCTGGAGCTTTTAATATTACCAGTACATAGCTCTCAATTCCATGCTGTAAAAAGAAATCCATGTGATTTGTAATGCCCCTGGATAAAGAATCATCAGAAAGATAATATCTTGCCATTTGTATAGCACTTAAAATTCTATCTTCACTAATTGGAATTGTCTCTATTTGTTTTGCTGATATGCTATTCTTGCTAATATATAACTTATATCCAGAAGCTTTTAAATTGCTATAAGCAATAAAAGATGAAAAAGGCTTAAGCAATTCGCCCCATTCAGTTGATACTACTACAAGTTCAATCTCATCTGTTTTTACAGCTAAATTCTCTTTAACAGCTTCCAAGTATTTAAATAATTCATGTATAGCTTCTCTTGCTGAGGTATCAGATTTTTTCAGTTCAATAATAATAAATTTCCCTTTATCATCCTTTGCAAGAATATCAATAAAACTTCTTGTACCAAGATCACTGGGAAGATAAGCTCCTTTTTCGAGCAATTTATAAGACGGATTTATAATTGATAAATTTTTTATCAACAAGTCTCTTATTTCATTTTCTGTCATATTTATCTTCCGCCTCTCCTTCATAGCAGAATAAATTATTTTTCATATCCACCTTATTGCATATAAACACTCTGAAAAAGCAAAAAAGTCACTCAAACCCCCACCCTCACTTCACCGCACATCAGTTTCGGCAATAGGGTATCGCGGAGCTTTTCAAGGGTATGGATTTGATGTTTGTTTAAGTATTGTTTGTCAAAATATGGTTTTATCTTATTTTCAAACTCACAAATTACAATTTGCGGTGGGATTTGAAATTTGGTGTTACCGAATGTTTGAGTTGTTATGGTATCAAAAACACTACCATAAGCTACTGATTGTAATTCTTCAACAATATGATTTATCAATAAATATGTAAAAAAATAGGAAGCTCCTATTTTGGGCAATATGCCATAGTTCGATTGACTAAATGTCATTTCTTTTGCCAAGATACAATATTTACCGACAGTTCCTCTTGCTGAAATTACTGTGCTATACTTTGGTAATAACTTTGTAGCACTATTATCTAACCCGATTTGTGTTATATTCTTTTCGGAGTTTAACACAAAATCTTTGTGATTATTTGCAATATCTCCACCGGAAAGCCAAGGAATATCACCGTTCCAATATTCACTTACAGATGTTTTTGGAGTGCCGCCACCGGCTAAATCAATTAATTCAAGTAAATTTCCTTCCTTCCAATCAAGCTGTGCCTCCTCCACAAACCACTGCCTAAACAGCGCCTCCGTCATAGCTTCCAGCGTCTTATTCTGGCGGTGCAGAAGGTCTATCTTATCATCCAGACTGGAAAGTACCTCGGCAATGGCTTTTTGTTCGGGGAGAGGGGGAAGGGTTATATCAAGGTTTTCAATATCGGAAGGTTTTAATGACGGGTAAGCGGAGGTGGAGCCTTCGGCAATAGAATCAAGAAATTCTACGATATCATTTGACGAAAGAAAATAATATATAAATAGTGGATCGGCTGACTTCTTAATAGTTTCTATTACAGTAAAACCTGTTGAAACTACAAGGTTTACCGGCGGAGATTTCATAAATCCATAGTGTCTTTGAATTGGACGTACAGTAGAATAGACAATATCTCCATCTTTAACGAGTCGTTTAGCTCTAGAGGGAGCTTCATTTATTGTAATTTTTTGATATGAATCTAGTTTGCCCGATGTAATCGAACCAGTATCAAGATATAAAATATCTGTATATGGATAAATTGATGTTATGCTGTTTACATTTGTTTGAACAACATCTCCCAGTTTACATTCCTTCCACTCACTCATCGCTGCCGCTCCCGGCTTTCAATTTCTTCTGCATTTGCTTTAGGGTGTCCAGATATGCTTTTTCTACATCGGTCAAATCGTTCTGGTTTCTTTGCGCGGTAACCGACCGCAAGAATGACATCGAGGCTATAAAACACCACGGGTTTGTCAGAATTTGCAATGTGCATATTTTGCACATTGCTTTTGATAATTATATTGGCATTATCGTCCATTTGTTGACATCTCCACCTTGCTGAGATTTTTAAGTATCACCTTATTCAGCCTCGCTTCTTCCTTCAACTGTTCCTCAAATTCTGCTTTCAGGCTGGTAAAACGATCAGAAAAATTAAAATCGTCTTCTTCATCGGGAAGCCCAACATATCTGCCCGGCGTAAGCACATAGTCCAGTTCTTTTACCCGCTCAATACTTGTCGAATTACAAAATCCTTTTATATCTTTGTACTTGCCTTTTGGCTTCCGCCATTCGTGATAAGTTGAGGCGATTTTCTGAATATCATCGTTTGAAAGTTCCCGTGTTCTGCGGTTAATCAGATGGCCTTCGTTACGGGCATCAATGAATAAAATTTCATCAGTCCGGTTACGATAGCCGCCAGCGCATGCTTCGCAAGCGTTCGCTTTATTACGGGATAAAAACCAGAGACAGGCGGGTATCTGCGTATTCAAAAAGAGTTTGGCCGGAAGATTAATAATACAATCAACGAGCCGCGCTTCGATCAAAGATTTGCGGATGTCTCCTTCGCCGGAACTTTTTGAAGTAAGCGAGCCTTTTGCCAGTACAAAACCGGCAATACCGCCGGGGCTTAAATGGTACAGGAAGTGTTGTATCCATGCATAGTTCGCGTTTCCTGTGGGGGGAACGCCGTATTTCCATCTGCCGTCCCCCCGAAGCAGATCGCCCGACCAGTCGCTGTCATTAAACGGCGGATTGGCGATGACAAAATCGGCCTTTAAGTCCCTGTGTGCATTATTCAAAAATGAGCCTTCGTTATTCCACTTCACCTGTGAACTGTCGATACCGCGAATGGCAAGATTCATTTTCGCCAGCCGCCAGGTTGTCTGATTGCTTTCCTGCCCATAAATTGAAATGTCGTTGATTTTTCCCTTGTGTTCAGAGACAAACTTTTCTGATTGTACAAACATACCGCCGGAACCGCAGCACGGATCAAACACACGGCCTTTGTATGGTTCGAGTACTTCAACAAGAAGTTCAACGACACTTCGGGGCGTATAAAACTGGCCTCCTTTTTTCCCTTCCGCAAGGGCAAATTCACCAAGAAAATATTCAAACACATGACCGAGTACATCTGCGCTTCGGGCCTTCGCATCTGTCAGAGCGATATTTCCAATCAAGTCGACCAATCCGCCAAGGTTCGTGGGGTCCAAATTCCCCCGGGCAAAAACTTTAGGCAACACATCTCTTAACGATGGATTGTCTTTTTCAATGGCATCCATTGCTTTGTCTACTTCTTTCCCTATGGTTGGTAGTTTTGCCCTGGATTGAAGGTACGTCCATCGGGCGATTTCAGGAACAAAAAATACGTTTTCGGCCTTGTATTCGTCTTTGTCTTCCGGGTCTGCCCCGGCGTATTCGCCTTTTCCGGTTTTTAGTTTTGCGTGCAGGTCTTCAAAAGCGTCTGAGATGTATTTCAGGAATATTAAACCAAGGACAATATGCTTATATTCGGCGGCATCTATGTTTTTTCTGAGCTTATCGGCAGATTTCCAGAGCTGTTTTTCAATCGGCTCGGCGCTGTTTTCTTTGGTTTTTGCCACTTTCCATTCCCCTATTGCCTAAAGAACGAGATACCAATACCGGTAACACCTGCGGCAGTGGTGCCTAAAATAATCGAAATTATGAGAAGAAACAACATTCTTGACCTCCAGAACAGTATACAACATAATGGTCTTGGGTGTAAGTTTTTGCTATATTATAGGTATAACAAAAAATCAGGGGCGGAACATGGACAACAAAAACGATACCGGCTTGACAAAAGTACGGTTCTCAATCGGTGCAAAACTGATAACGATTATCACCTTTATTGTGCTTATGTCCCTTGGTTCAATTATCGCTTTGGTGTCGTGGCTGGTGCGCGAAGACCTGCGGATCGCGGCAGAAGAAAACAACTTTGAGGTAAACCGGTACTCGGCGCTGGCGGCGGAATCGGCCTTTGAAAACATACATTCCCATTCCCGGATGCTCATGCGAACCATTACCGCCGTAGGAACGGGGAGCGTCATTGCAGCCGAGTCGGTGGAATTTTTCTTTGAGCGAAATCCCCAGGTTGCCTCGCTCTTTTTCACCACAGGCAGTCAGTCAGGCGAACTTTTGACAAACAGGAGTTTCTTTGAATCCAAAGGCAATGAGGCGCAGATGGCGGACTCATACTGGGATTCTCAACAGATAACCCTCAGGCGTGCTGCTGCAGGGGAAACGATACTTTTGAACGCCGCGAAACATTTTGGCGCGCCGCTTTTGGCGCTGTTTTTTCCCTGGCAGAACGGCGGCGGTGGTATCCTGTTTGAACCCTCCGATCTTAATGACCTGTTTGGGGCGGGGATCAATCAATCCTATCTTATTAACGATAAAGGCGATATTCTGGTTCACGGCGATTTTGAACTGGCGCGAAACAGCGAAAATGTGGCGGACAGGGAATTCACACGCTTCGTGTGGGAGAATCCGGCACGAAATGCCCAAACGTTATTCACCGGCGAAAACGGAGTGCGGTACTTTGGGGCTTTTACCAAATTAAATACTGCCGGCGCCACGGTGATTACCCACATTGAATACGACAAGGTTTTTGAAGGGATCGCAGCTACCACGAGGCGCAACATATACCTTACCATCGCGGTACTGAGCATTTCGATCATACTGATCTGGTTCTTTTCAAAAACAATCTCCATCCCCCTGAAGATGCTGGCCGCTGCTGCACATACTATCGAAGGCGGCGCATTTGAAGTAGCGCTAAAGCCCAAGGGGCATGACGAGATCGGCGTGTTAACCGCCAGTTTCCAGCGGATGTGCACTGCACTGGGAATTTTCGGCAGATTTACCAACCGCGAGATTGCGGTAAAGGCCATGCGCGGCGAAATCAAGCCGGGCGGTTCACCAAAACACGCCACGATTTTCTTTTCGGATATTCGGGAGTTTACGGCAATATCCGAAAACTTTGCAAAAACCTTCGGGGATGAATCCTCCGACCGCATTGTCCAGTGGCTCAACAATTATTACACCCAAATGGTCGATTGCGTTGAAAAAACCGGAGGTGTGGTAGATAAATTCATCGGAGACGGATTGATGGCGCACTGGGGCACTGCCTTTTCCACGGGCAGCGTAAAAAAAGACGCCTACAACTGCATCAGAGCGGCGCTTCTGATGCGCAGCGCACTGTACCGCATGAACAAAAGCCGCAAAAAAGGAGACCCGGGAAGTCCGCGCATCCGTATCGGCTGCGGCATCAACACGGGAATTGTTACCGCAGGGCAAATCGGCTCCGACCTGCGAATGGAATACACCGTAACGGGCGATCCTGTCAATGTTGCCTCCAGGCTTGAATCCCTAAACAAGCTTCTGGGTACTGACATTCTCATAACCGAAGATACCTGGCATCACGTAAAAAAGAAATTTATCACCGAAGAAATGCCGTCGGTAACGGTGAAGGGAAAAGAAAAGCCCGTGCGGATATTTGCCGTTATTAATATTGCCAAAGCCAAAAAAGGGCCGCGATCCCTTGCAAAAGTACGCAAGCTCCTGCGCATCAAAGTCCCGAATCTCTCAAAGGTAGATCTCGGCACCGATGAGCAAAAATCCACGATCATCGGGATGAAAAACCGAAACCCGCCGGGTGGGCGGGAAAGAACACCGCAGACGAAAGTTCACGAAGTTCCCCCGGGAAACAGAAATGAACAGTAAAACGGCTGCGCCGGGCGGCATTAAGGTTTTCGGCATTATTGATATCCTTGTGATTCTGGTTTTTCTGTCTACTGCGGCGGCAAGCATACACCTTTTCAGACTCGATCTTATGCGAACCATCGATTCTTACGATGAAGAGCCGGCGGGGACTATTATCATCAGGAACAATGTCATACAGAGGCGGCATGCGGATCGGGTGATCTGGGATCGGATATTTGTAGATTCGCCTGTGTATACGGGAGACTTAATCAGGGCGGCTGAACTTTCCGCAGCAACAGTTCATCTGGACAGTAATCAAATCAATCTGAATGAAAATACGCTGATACGAATACAGCAGGCCGCTGGCGGCAAAGGTCCTTTGCAAATTGAACTTGAGGGAGGAAACCTGAGTTTTACTGCCGGCGCGGAAGGATCGGGGCTCATATTGAATATGATGGGCCGTCAGATACAGGCAGAACAGGGGGCGGTGATCAACGCCGAAATGGGGGATGAAGGCATTATAGTCCAGGTAAACGAGGGAAGTGCGACATTTATCGAAGAAGGACAAAAGCGGAACCTTGACGAGGGTACGATGATTGCCCAGGATGCCAGCGGCGTTGAACGGATAATACCGGCTGCGGTGGTAACAAGTCCGCGTCCCAATGCGCGCTACTTGAAAAATTCGCCTGCCCTCCTGCCCGTAGATTTTGTGTGGCGCAGTTTTAACATTGAGGAAGGAGAAACCCTGCGCCTTGAAATTGCCGAAGATCCGAAATTCACAAGGAATGTAAAAGTAATCGAAGACCTTGACGGCAGGGCGCAGGCAGATTTTGACGCCGGTCTGTGGCACTGGCGCCTGGCTTGCGGTGACACAATTCTGCGCACAGGGCAGCTTACCGTTGCTGACGCATCACCTCCTGAACTGTTAAGCCCTGTGACAAACAGCGTGTTCCGGTATTTCAGCGATTTGCCTCAGCTGCGTTTCCAGTGGTCGCAGCGATCCGAAGCTTCGAATTATACTGTTGAGGTTTCTGATACGCCGGACTTTGCAAATCCCCGCATAAGCAGGCAGGTGTCGGCGGCTTCCCTTATTCAGCCGGCACCGGGACCGGGAACGTGGTATTGGCGGGTGCAGCCGGTCTTTTCTTCCGTTTACGAAGGCGGCGCCAGTTATTCATTTGCCGCCTCTTTCCGCATTGAAAAGACTAACGATCCGCAGGCACCGGCATTTGAACTATCCGAAGCGCCGCCGACAGTTACACGCGCCCCGGCGGGCAGCCCAAGCCCCGGCGGGAACTATGCCGTCCGCCCGGGCGATACGCTTGTAGACATAGCATGGCGGGCATACGGCATTGCTGCGTACTGGAGAATTATCGCCGAGGCGAACCATATCCTGGATCCCAATTTGATCGAAGTCGGCGACATGCTGTACCTTCCGCCGGTAGAATGACACGAAAAAGCAGAAATGTATGCCTAAAGCAACCGGAAAACACCCAAAAATAATACTTTGGGGCCTGTCAGAGGCCAAGAGCACCATACTAGATGGCACTCTTGCCTCTGACACCCAATGTTACATATATTGAGGGTGTTTTCCGGGTCCATGTGACCTGTTTTTGCATACATTTCTGATTCCATTGAAAATTATCGTCTATTGCCCGACAGGGCGGGCAGCGCGGGGGCGGCGCGCCCTGTCGGGTATTTACGGTTATAGTACTTCCCGGCCGATGTCGGTGCGGTAGCCCATGCCGTCGAAATGTACCGCCGCCATTCCACGGTAGGCGGCGGCGTAGGCTTCATCGGCATTTGCACCGTAAGCAGAAACCGCCAGCACCCTGCCCCCCGATGTCCGCAGGGATAAAGTGTCGCCTAACGCTGCGCCGCCCACCGCAGCAGCTAAAGCTTCTGCGCTATTACTCGGTTTACAATTGACATCATTGGG
>Ga0082212_10014012_pt1 | contig 10005 bp, 6 predicted proteins | sample TergutNt197P3_FD_71548 | JGI IMG/M metagenome (GOLD analysis project Ga0082212, IMG submission 71548) | Neocapritermes taracua P3 segment gut microbial communities from Petit-Saut dam, French Guiana - Nt197 P3 | ecosystem: Host-associated > Arthropoda: Insects > Digestive system > Gut ... | reverse complement strand
GTTACACTTCAGAGGGGTATCCGGGAGATGCTTTTTTGAGGCTTCTACGAATGTTCCAGGGTACATGAGCAGTGGCTACCGCCTCCTGCTATAAGTTCAGCCTCAAAAAAGGCAGTCTCCCGGATACCCCTCTGAACTGTAACGTTGTGTGTAAACCGAAGACTGCTATGTCTAAATTGCCTATGGTAATCCTGTTTCGTTTGTGCTAGTATAGCGTACTGTATAGCGTAGCTCCGGAGAGGTTTAAACCGGATAACACGCTATGCGGTCGCCGCTTCATGATTTTGACGCGGATTGAGGAAAGGACTGGCGCAGATGATATACTACGACAAAGAAAAAAACATGCTGATGGAGTCTGAGTACAGATACATGCTCCAGGATCGCGAAGATCCGAATCTGTACCGTGAAATGTTTCCGTATGACGAGGTGCCTAAACTCACGTTTAACAACCGCGTCAACCCGCACGAGCCGCCTGACGATATCTGGATAACAGATACGACGTTTCGCGACGGGCAGCAAAGCAGAGAGCCATACACTCCGGATCAGATAGTTACGCTGTATAAGTATCTGCATAAACTTGGCGGCCCAAATGGCGTCATCCGCCAGACTGAGTTTTTCCTTTACAGCGACAGGGATAAGGAAGCCGTCGAACGCTGCCGTGAGTTAGGCTATAGGTATCCCGAGGTAACAGGGTGGATACGCGCGCACAGAAACGACTTCGAACTCGCAAAAAGTATGGGGCTCGAAGAATGCGGGATACTCGTAAGCTGTTCAGATTACCATATATATAAGAAACTGAAAAAAACGCGCGGCGAGGCAATGGAGGATTATCTTTCGATCGTGAAATCTGCGATCGAAGTCGGGATCCGCCCGCGCTGCCACTTTGAAGATATTACACGGGCGGACTTTTATGGTTTTGTCGTACCGTTTGCGACGAAACTGAGCGATCTCGCGAAAGAAAGCGGAGTCCAGATAAAGATCCGTGCGTGCGATACGTTGGGGTATGGTTCGCCGTTCTCCGGAACGTCTCTGCCCAGATCAGTTCCGGGCATAATATACGGACTTAGGATATACGCGGGATATCCGTCAGAAATGCTTGAGTGGCATGGGCACAACGATTTCTATAAAGCGGTCGTCAACTCAACTGCCGCGTGGCTTTACGGCGCTTCAGGCGTTAATTGCTCTCTGCTTGGAATAGGGGAGAGGACAGGGAACACGCCTCTTGAAGCAATGGTGTTTGAGTATGCCCAGCTTCGCGGTACGCTCAACGGTATGGACACTACAGTCATCCGCGACATTGCCGATTACTATTCGAAGGAACTTCGGTATGAGATCCCTTCACGGACGCCGTTTATCGGGTCGGATTTTAACATGACTCAAGCCGGGATCCATGCCGACGGATTGCTGAAAGATGAGGAGATCTATAATATCTTTGATACGGCGCTGTTGCTGAAAAGCCCTCCGGGAGTCGCAATAACTGCGACGTCCGGTGCGGCGGGGGTGTCGATGTGGCTTTCAACCCATGTGTTCTCCAGTGAAAAGATAGATAAAAGCGACCCTCGCGTCACAAAGCTTAAGGAATGGGTCGACGACCAATACAATAGCGGAAGAGTGACGACGATTAGCTACCAGGAGATGTGGCAGGCTATACACATGCTGAACATTGTGTAGCGGGCTTGTCCCGGCGTTAGATTTACATGCGCTGATTACATGCGCTGATTACATGCGCTAGCTTACTTGCGCTGATTACATGCGCTGATTACATGCGCTGGCTTACTTGCTCTGGTATTATTACGCTGGTTTGATCGCAAAGTGAATGGGGGCTTGAAATGGTTATTCAAGCCCCCTTATGCATGCGCCTTTTTCGGCAGTGATTTCACTTTGTCAACCGGAATTCCGCTGTGCATATTCCAGCATAAGCGAGTCGATAAGCGCATCCGCTTCTTCATATTCGCCGGTAAAGACGTTTTGCAGTATCTTTTCAATTGCGGCGCCTTCGCTTGTTGCTTTCACGTAGTCCCGGAGGATTCCGGAAGCCTTACTGATCATCGCGGAATCGAACGCGTCAAGCGCTTCCTTCAAAGCAGTGAGCTCAGGCAACAGCTTCGCCAAATCAGGCGGATCGTCATGCGTCCCATGCTTTTGAGCCACCGTGCTTAAGCTGCTGAGCAGAGCTTCGAAATCCGCCAGAAAAGCATCGTTATTAGCCAGAATAAACGGATAATCTTTCTGTTTACCGGCAGTCTCCAGCTCTTTTGCGATCTCTGACAACCTGGTTGCTCCGATGATCATCAGAGCGCTCTTAAGCGCGTGGACCTGTATCGTATAAAGTGGTATATCGTCCGATTCCAGACACTTTCGCAGGCTCCCTGATTTTTGCAGTCCGTCTTCATAGAAAACCGAAAGCACGTTCATATAATCTTCCAACGAACCGCCGGACAAAGCGACTCCTTTATCAATGTCCACGCCTGCTATCTTGATGATCTCAACCGGGTCGCATTCGTGACCGGCTCCGTCCGGCACTGCCTTTTTTTCTGAAGCGATCTGTTTTTCTCCGGGGATCCATCTTTGGAGTATGGCGTTGAGTTTTACCGTATCGATAGGTTTGCCCAGAAAATCATCGAATCCATTTTCCAACAACATTTGCTGAGTACCGATCACAGCGTTTGCTGTCAACGCGACGATCGGGACGATCTTATAATATATGTTTTCTTCGCTCAGAGCCCTTATTTGCGCTACGGTCTCGACGCCGTCCATTTCAGGCATCATGTGGTCCATGAAAATTAGGTCGTAACGTTTATCCTTGACTGCGCGTATGGCTTCAGCGCCGCTCTTACATAAGTCGACTTGAAACCCGTACGGTTTGAGCAACCCTCCGGCGACTTTCAGATTAGTGTTGATGTCGTCGACTACGAGAACACTGGCTGCAGGCGCTGTGAATGAAGCTATCGTATCGGTATATGCAGCATTGCTCCGAAAATCATCGAGGCCGTTCAAAACATTTGCGACGGGTACGCAGTAGATCGGGGTGGTCAGTGTGCTGAAACTTTTGTCCGTAATAACTTCGCTGTATTCTGTCGCCAGAATGATTTTTGCGGCGGAGTTTGTTTTTTCATACCTTTCTTTTGCCCGTTCAAACAGAGCGGATGAGACTATCACGAACGCATATGCATTGCTCATGCTCTCTCTGATGAACTCTGACTCCGTCGCCACGTATGTATAGCTCACGCCCAGCCCGTCCATTGTGCTCATAATTGAGTGTAACAGCATTTCACGGCGCTCATAGATCAGGCACTTTTTGTCACCCGGATTATCCACAGCCGCAAGTTTTTCATATGACATTACCTTCTGAGGCAGCATAACGGTAAAGGTGCTGCCTTCTCCATACGTTGAAGAGACGCCGATACTCCCGTCCATTGCCCGAACGAGGTTTTGCGTGATAGCGAGGCCCAACCCAGTCCCTTCGATGGATATGTTACTTGTTAAGTCGACACGGGTAAACTCGATAAACAGCTTATCTATGTCTTCCTGCTTTATCCCCTTGCCGCTGTCTTCGACGGTAATCTTGAGCATGATCGTATCGCCGTCCGCTATTTCTCCGCTTATCGATAAAGCGATGAAGCCCTTTTCTGTATACTTGACCGCGTTATTCAGTATGTTCAGTATGATCTGTCGGATCCTCGTGGAATCCCCGCACAGCGCATTTGGGATGTTGTTATCAATATTTACGGCAAATCTCAGGCGGGATTCATATATCTTTGCTTTGAAAATGTTTATTAAGTCATTGATAAAGGAGGAGAACGTATACTCGGCCGGAACGATTTCCATTTTTCCGGCTTCGATTTTTGAGAAGTCCAGAATGTCGTTGATAATTGATATCAAGCTTGTGCCGGACTGCTTGATCGTGATGATGTGTTCTCTGACGGCGGGAGAGATGTCTTCCTGCAGCGCAAGATCCGTCATGCCGATGATTGCGTTCATCGGAGTGCGGATCTCGTGGCTCATATTGGCTAAAAAAGATGATTTTGCGCGGTTTGCGGCGTTTGCCTCCGCTTCCTGCTCAGCAAGCCTATCTAATAGTTTCTCAAGTTCCGTAATATCCTGGATCACTTCAATATAACCTGTGAACTCGCCTGATAAGTTTATAAGCTCGTTAATATCGACCTGATAAGATAAGCCGCCTGCATAAAAGCGTGTTTGCTTAACTCCGCGTTTCGCAGCGACGATAGCGCAATCGTCTGTATTGCAGATACTGACGTCTGAACTGCTGCAGAGTGTACCGATCACGCTCTCCATGTCTTTTCCGAGAAAATCCTCGGCGGCTGCGTTAATGAACGTCCATTTGCCATCCGTGTCCTGGACATAAATGATGAAGGGAATAGAATCAAGAATGGATTTGTACCAGTGAGCCATTTCCTGGCGCTCAGTGATTATCAGGTTCAGTTTCGCCGTAAGCCTGTTAAACCATTGAGCCAGTTCACCGATCTCGTCCTTCTGACTGACCGGTAACTGTTCGATAAGGCCTGCGCGATCTTCCGCGATATCCTGAATTTTCAGTTTTATTGTCCCCAGGGGGCGAGTAGCCAGTGCGCGTAACCGCAGGATAAGAGCAAAGGTCGGACCAGTCGCCATGAAAGCGAGCATTACAGCCATGACGATAATCGCTGTGCGCGCGAGATTGGATATTATTGCTGTATTCATCGCGCATACTACGACTCCGACCTGCTTTCCCTGATAATCAAGCAGAGGGGACATCGCCATCGAATAGTGGCCGGAGTTCGCGTAAAATGATTCGCCCTTTGCTCTGGAGAGTAATTCAGGTGTGATCAGCGTTTCGATATAGCTGTCCTTCGCTTCGATGACCCTAACGAAATCACCTTTTGGCGGGTATCTTTCCGCGTCCTGCAGCTCCACCGAAAAATCAAGCAGCTCGACGTTAGCGTACAGAGATATAAAAACCTTGCCTTCCTCAGTTGCGGCTTCTAGTATGGGGTAGAAATCCTGCAGGGTTTCCGCCGAGCCTAACAGACGGCCGTCAGGCGATATAACAGGAATTACGCCGCGTATCGCAAAACCGCCGCTGCCCGGTTCGAGCCCCCGCGCGGGTTCGCCGCTCTCCAAGACGTTGAGTACAGTGGGCCTGTACGAGCGCAGGTCATCGGATATATCCACCCATTCTCCGTCGACCCGGGTGTTTTTTTCACGCCACAGACGGACCAGGCTGAAACCGTTAGGAAGATGAAAATGAAGTTGCAGCCTTTCTCCAAGTATATCGGAATAGCTGTCGATCATAGGTGCAAGCTCTACTCGCAGCAAATCGCGCGCAGCCTGCGACTCCGGCGAGTACGGATCGTTGATATCGCCGCTTAAGGCGAGCTCATAAGCTTCCATGACAGCAGGATGGCGTGTGAACAAAGAGGTTTCAGATATTGACTTCAACGAGCTTACTTCGATTTGATTGATTATAAAGCTGTATCGGTTGTCTATAACATCCCTGACGTGCTCTTCCCGTAAATCCATGATTAGTGAGTTGATCACGAAAAAACTGATCAGGCATAAGCATATAACGATACAAATCTGAGGTATGGCCAGTTTCCATGCAAGTTTCACGGCCGATTTCCTTTCTCGTGCAACCCGCCGCAAACTATCAGAGAACTGCGCATTGTGGACGGATTCAAAGTAAAAACATATATGAAAACCTATCAAAAAATCCTACCACAAACGGAGCGGAACGTCAATAAACGTTGAACTAGACATAAAATGTTTAAATGAGCAAGTTACCGCGAGGGTTGCAAGCAAGCAAGGGGCAAGCAAGGGGACGCAAGCAAGGGGACGCAAGCAAGGGGACGCAAGCAAGGGGACGGTTCATTTGCTTGACATGTGAAAGCTAAAATGTAAAGCTGTGCGTGGGGGGTGCGTGAATATGCCCAAAGCAGCAAGAAAAAAGGGCTCCAGGAATCTATATCTGTAATCATCAAAGCAGATGAACCGTCCCCTTGCTCTCATGAACCGTCCCCTTACTCTCCGCGTTTGACAGTACGATAGATTGGCGGGAGACGATTGCAAAAATCTATAACGCCGGCTACAAGGGCGTAATAGCTCTTGTACCGGAAAATCAAGGCTATGAAAGCATGAAACCGCTTGAGTTCTTGCACATTGCCGCAAAGCGCGCAAGGGATCTTGAGGATCTTGCAGGTACCGTTATTTGCGCTGTGCTTTCTTGTTGCAAGTCTTCCTATGCAAATGCCTTGACTTTGTTAGCTCTCTATTATAAAATGCTGAAACATGGTGCTAAACATATAGTTTCAGCATTTTACTCGTTTATCGAAGCAATCCTCTAAATCCCGGGAGCCTGTGTACGCCCTTGGTAAGCGCGCCGCGCAAGAGAGTGATTGCCTGATCGGTGTATGATTTCCGGAGGTATGATATGGTTGGGCGAAAAGAAGAACAGCGGCTTCTGCGCGAACTGGCGCAAAGCGGAGAGGCGGAGTTTGTGGTCGTTTATGGCCGCCGTAGAGTCGGTAAGACCTATCTTGTGCGCGAAACGTTCGGGGATAGCTTCTTCTTTACCTATACAGGAATCGCCAACAGCAACGCAAAACAGCAAAGAGGGGAATTTACCAAAGCGCTCCGCGAGTGCGGCTGGGAGCCTGAGCGCGGTTCAGCTGATGTACCGGCGAACTGGTTCGACGCATTTAACGCTTTGCGCGCCCTGATTCTTAAGGCGGACATCGACAAGCGACTGCTGATCTTCATTGACGAGATTCCATGGCTGGACAATAGAAAATCCGATTTCGTACCGGCTTTTGAGCATTTCTGGAACGGTTGGGCGTCCGGAAGAAAGAATATCATGTTGATAGCTTGCGGATCAGCGACCTCATGGATCACGAAGAAAATATTCCGAAACAAGGGCGGCTTGTATAACAGAACAACGAGACAAATAGCACTGAAACCATTCACGCTGGCAGAGTGTGCTGAGTATTACGACAGCAGAGGCATAGTTATGAATACTCAGGATATTATTGAGAGTTACATGATTTTCGGCGGGATCCCCTATTATCTCCGAATGTTTGAGAAACGGCACAGCCTTGCGGTAAATATCGACAGAATCATCTTCGATGAGTCAGCTCCGTTGCGCTATGAATTTGAAAGACTGATGGACACGCTGTTTGCAAACCCTGCAAAGCATCTTGAGGTTCTGGAATCTCTTCACGTCAGGAAGAAGGGCCTGACGCGCGAAGCAATAGCTAAACACATCGACTTTGGAAATGGCGGGAACTTGACGAGGATCCTGCATGAGTTGGAGGAATGCGGTTTTATTCGCATTTACAAGCCGTTCGGGAACGAAAGAGTCAGATCGCTGTACCACCTTTCAGACCCATTCGTTTCCTTTTATATGACCTTTGCGCGAAAAGCGGACAGCGGGGATTATTGGAGCTCATTCACAGACAGCGCAATCCACCGCGCGTGGAGCGGTAGTGCCTTCGAACAAGTGTGCCTCGCCCATGCCCCTCAGATAAAGAAAGCGCTTGGGATATCGGGCGTACACACCGATGTTTCATCATGGATCAGCCGGAGCGATGAGGGCGGAGCGCAAATCGATCTTGTAATCGATCGCGCTGACAGGGTGATCAATCTTTGCGAAATAAAGTACGCAAAAGGTCCGTTTGAGATTGACCGTGCCTATGATCGTGCCCTGCGCGGTAAGGTTGAAACATTCCGCAGCGAGACGAAAACCCGAAAAGCGCTCCACTTGACTATGATAACGACGTATGGAGTGAAGCCCGGCAAGTACTCCGGAGTCTTTCAGTCTGAAGTAAACATGGACGAGCTTTTTTAGGGCAAGCAAGGGGACGGTTCATTTGCTTGACATGTGAAAGCTAAAACGTAACTCTGGGCGTGGGGGGTGTGAATATGCCCAGAACAGCAAGAAAAAGAGTTCAACAGGTATCTATCATGTAATGCTGAGGGGATAAACAGACAGTCAGTATTTTCAGACGATGAAGATAATGAAAAGTTTCTGCAAACACTTAAGGAATGTAAAATCGTAAGCGAGTTCGAGCTATATGGCTATTGCCTGATGGGAAACCATGTGCATCTATTACTAAAAGAGGGAAAAGAAGACCGATGCGCTTGTGTTTAAGCGCATCGGTGCAAGATATGTATTCTGGTACAATTGGAAGTATAGGCGATCCGGACACTTATTTCAAGACCGGTATAAAAGCGAACCCGTTGAATCCGATCCATACTTCACAGTAGTGCTAAGATACATTCATCAGAACCCAATAAAAGCGAGATTATGCGGAAGCATTTGCGAGTACAAGTGGAGCAGCTATAAAGAGTATATCCATAAGAATGGAATCGTAGATTATGAGTATGCGCTGGCTATAATTGGAAATGACAGTTTCGAGAAGTTCATGTTCGAAACAGTCGATGGACACTGCCTTGAATACACCGATTCAAGCAAGCGGATGACAGATGAAGAGCTGATGGCGGTAATAGAAGAAACCTTTAAGATCACAGCAACAATGATCCAATGCGAGCCAAAGGAGAGCCGAAACCAACTTTTGGAGTCCATACTGAGGATGGAGGGAGTTTCAACAAGGCAACTATCAAGAGTGTCAGGGATTTCAACCAATATTATCTGGACTCTTCAAAGCAGATGAACCGTCCCCTTGCTTTTATGCGCGTCTTACGAAGACTGGTGAAGTCGAGGCTGCGATAAACATTCTATGCATGAACGTCGCCTACGTCCTCAAATCTCTTTTGCGGCTACTGTTTCATCGGTTAATTTTGAGATTTTTCGAGGGCTACGAGCGCCGATGTGCGTACTACTGAGTTTTTCCGCAGACTCTAAGTTAGTGTTTTGTACCAACCCGCGCTCCCAAGTCGGTATTCTACGATAACATAGAACAACTTGGTAGAGAGATACGCCGAATCCTTGCACCCCAACGATTACTAAAGCCCTAAATAATTATATCGCCTGAGTTTTCTTTCTTTCTGCGGTGTTCTGCGTTTATTCAGGAGTACCATACTTTTCCATGTTTGCTTTAAGGATTTTCGTATGTACTTCTCTCGCTTCATCCATATACTGCGATGTCTTTGGATCGGTGTTAAACTCCTGCATAATATACTTAGTGCGGGATACAGCGAGTTTAGCATCTTCAAATGACGGTCATTTGACATGTTTTTGGATCGTAGCCCGGATTTGTATATATTTATATTAAGCACTTTTGCCTTGCATTCATCTGATAGTTTCACTACCGAAATCACATCTTCGAGTAATGGTTCCAGCTCATATGAGTTATCATAAATTCTATCGTAGCATTGTAAAAACCCTTTCAAGGTTTTCTCAACGGCTTGAGTACAATGCCATACTGCAATATTTTGACTTCCAATAATCAGGCGCTCTGCCGCCCAGATATCTTCATATGCTTTGAAAAAAGTACAGATTTATTGTTTATACTTACGTTCATACACAACCCTGCCCTTCTCAAGAGCGTCTCTGCACGCGCCGTCTCTTTCCGCAATGATTCTAGCCTGTTCGTCCGTTCTAAAGAATATATCGTACCTCATTTTAATTTTCCGTTGTACTCTTGCGTCAAATATTGCAACTGCAAATTTAGTTTCATCATCAATTGTGATGTCATTTCCGTTCTTAATTACAAGCAAATCGAGGTCACTTTTATCATTTGGTTCACCATAGGCATAAGACCCAAATAGAATGATTCTATCCGGATCAGTGACTTCGGCGACGAGACTCACAAATTGCGTTATTTCTTCGGTGCTGTACATTATAAACTCAACCCCTAAACCTGTCTGATTATATCACGCGCCAATGGCTAAAGTAAAGGAAAACTGTTATTTAGTACTTTACCTGATATATGTGAGAGCAGAAGGCGCATATGTCAGGCGCGGCATCGTGGCGGCGGAGTGCAAAACAGTGATGGTTTGCAGTCGGGCGGTGCGGTGACGCGAACCTATAAAAAGTGATGTTCCGCATGG
>Ga0082212_10014011_pt1 | contig 10005 bp, 10 predicted proteins | sample TergutNt197P3_FD_71548 | JGI IMG/M metagenome (GOLD analysis project Ga0082212, IMG submission 71548) | Neocapritermes taracua P3 segment gut microbial communities from Petit-Saut dam, French Guiana - Nt197 P3 | ecosystem: Host-associated > Arthropoda: Insects > Digestive system > Gut ... | reverse complement strand
TGGAAATGGCCGACCTCGTAACCGAGATGAAAGAAGTGAAACATTACTATACACAGGGCGTTCAGGCGCGAAAAGGGATTGAATGTTGATGAAATAAGGTGGTATCTTTTCTCTCAGTCTTACGATAACATTTTAACCGATGAGTGGTAACATTCGCGACCGATGCCGAAATACTGCAACGATACCCACACCTAAAACCACAAATACCAACAAACATATCCACCAATACTGTATCAAAAAAATCAATATAATGTTCCTTTTCATGATGAGCCGAAGTGGTTTTACCGATTGTAATACCTGTTCCTTAATATGCGGCATTTCATAATAATGTCCACCATCTTTAAGTTCATTCGCAAGATTCAAAATACATACGTTTTCAAAATCAGCATTTGAGTACACATATATATCTTTTGTTTTTAAATCATATACAGTAGAATACTTTGTACCATATTCTCCGATTTGGATGCAACTACTCAATATGCTTTTAGCATTTGATAATTCAACAGAACTGTTTTCCGATAGAAGTTGATTGAATGTATGTTCGCCATACCCTAAAACTCTACTTTTGTTTGTAATTAAAAATTCTAATGTTCCGTTATTGGCTTGAATAATGACAGAGTTTCCTGATGAATCTGCAATGAAAAGTTTTGCATAAGAGAAAGAAGGTTCTCTATATTTTTGATAAAAAAGAACTGCTTCATCAACTGTAGCACAAGTTTCAAGCATTCGGTGTGATGGATTTCCCAATACTCTGTGTAAATTGGGTGATGGATGATAGTCTAACAAATAACCTGCAACCCAATCATACGCTAATCCTTTTTCATTAAGACCTCCCTGCCCCCATCCGTTATTAAATCCTACATACATGCAGCCATAAAAATTTTTTCCGTGAGGGATGAACCAAATTCTTGTTTCGGGATTAGAATAATCTTCATTATTGCTGAAATAAATCTTTTTTGAATCAGTCAAAGTAAAGATTGTACAGGCATTGGATATACAAAAAGGAAAAACTAAAGCAAGTATAAGCAAAATTGAAAAATGTGATCTGTTCATTTTGGACATCCTGACAGCGTCAAACTTTTTATTAAAGAAACAATATGAAATATTTCGTGACAAAAGTAGTGAAATTATCTCAAAAAGTCACTCCATTTGTAGAAATTTCTTACGTTGCGTATTCCGGTGATGTTGACCCCCATTCCGGCGATATTGACCCCTCTGTGTCCCGAAGGGCAGACCGTAGGTCAATCTTTTTTGATTTATCAAAAAAGCGGGTACAAAATTAACATTTTTTTCTTCTCATTGATTCTCCTTTCAAAATTATTTTATAAGAAGTAGTGAGTAGCCGATCCAAAACGGCGTCAGCCACTGATTTTTCTGTAATAACCTCATACCATTTTTCCAAAGGTAACTGTGAACCGATGATGATGGATTTAAGGGCAAACCGGTCTTCGATGATCTCCATCAAGGTAAGTGAAGCCAGGCTGTCAAGCGGCTGCAGGGCAAAATCATCCAGGATCAGCAAATCCTGCTTTTCGATTTTTTTCATTTCTTTGAGGTACGATCCATCGACCCGCGCCAGTTTCAAAGCATTAAACAGTTTTTGTGTGTTGCGGTACATCACTCGATAGCCCATCATACATGCCTGGCTACCCAGGGCTGAAATGATATAGCTTTTACCTAATCCGGTAGCTCCTGTCACCAGGATGTTCTCTGCTTTTTTTAAGTAATTACAATCCACAAACCGGAGCATCTGATTTTTGTCTAAATTACGTGGATGCAGGTAGTCAATCCCTTCCAGCGATGCCTGGTAGCGGAACTTTGCATTTTTCATCAGTCGATGAATCTTGCGGTTTTCATGGTCTTCCCATTCAGCCTGAACCAGCATGGCTAAAAGCTGGTCGGTGGTGAACTCCCGGCAAGATTTACTTGCCAGGATACCCTTAAACGATTCTTGCATGCCAAAGAGCCGCAATTTACCCATTTTTTCTAATGTTACTTCATTCATACGTTTTTCTACTTTTTAATTGTTATTGTTACAAATATCTTTATAATAATCCGCGCCCCGCAAGTTTTCGTGATCGGGAAGCAAGGACGTCATTTTTAAAATATCACTCTCAGTCAACAGTTTATCGGTTCCATTGCTGAGGGTTCTTGATATAAATCCATAGTTGTAGGTGTTCATTTGAATCCCCAGCTGGCAGGCTTTTATCAATCGTTCCTTCCCCGCTTTCTTATTCATTGACAGCACGCCAACACAACCCCTGTAGAGGGATTCAGGATAGGAACTCTGGGAAAGGATGCCTTCAATATAAGCCTTCACTATCGGATGGATTCCCGCAGCCCAATTGATAAATTTCTCCGGATTCCAGTCCGATACAAACCGGTGGTGGGTGGGAAGATGGTCTTCCACTGTCGTGTATTTGTATGGCTTCCTGTTTCTTAAATGACAGGCGATCCGCTCTCCCTTCAGGAAAACACTCACGTCCTTCGAGGTGTATTCTATTTTTACTTTCTCCCCTATATAACGGAAGGGGACGCTGTAATAGTGTTTGTCTTCACCGAGCCTGACATACGAGTTTTGCATAACAGTTACCATATCTTTTTTCTTCAGTTCGTAACGATCGCAGGGTAGAGCCTGTAAGGCTTGCTGTTCAACTTCCTCAAAAGCCTGTTTGCGTGAATAGTCTTTCCCCTGGAAAAGCATACCGTTATGAATCTCAATACAATGCAGGATGGCTTTATTCAACTCCTCCAATGTGAAAAATTGTTGGTCGGATAGTTCTGCATATACACGCGTGTACATGATCCGAACGTGGTTCTCTACCAAAGATTTGTCCCTCGGTTTTCGGCTACGACAGGGCAATACTGCACACCCGTAATGATTGGCCATACCTAAAAAATCCTCGTTCACGCAGGGGTCGTAACGGCAACTTTTGTCAACTGCGCTTTTCAAATTATCGGGTACCAGAACCTTGGGAACGCCTCCGTAATAGTGCAGGGCATTTTGTACGCTCGCTATAAAATCTTCTTTACGCTGGCTTATTGAGGCTTCTACGTATGTATATTGACTGTATCCCAGTACCGCTACAAAAACCTCACATTCAACAATCTCACCACTGCCATAAATTACGTATGACAGTTTTTTTCCTGCATAATCTAAAAAAAGTTTGTCCCCGGCTTCATGCTCAAAATGCATAACAGCATTTATGCCGGTTCTGTACTTTTGGAAGTGAAAACAAAATTGGGAGTATTGATAACCCTCCGGATGAGCCAGCTTGTACTTGCTCCACAAATAATAGAGCGTAAATCCCGTTTTCTCCAACTCACTGCTGATCGTCGGAAATAACGCTTCTACCTCCTGCATCTTCGCTTCCTGATTGGAATCCTTCCCCGATAAAATGAACGCTAACGCGTCATCACTTTGAAGCAACAATTCTGATACTTTCAGTCCCAGTTGCTCTACCTGATGAACATAACCCTTTACGGTGTTCCTCGAAATCCCAAGGGCGCGGGCAATAGTCTTATGACCCGTTCCCTGTTCGTTCATCCTTAATACCTGTTTAATCATACTGATTTCCATCGTTTTTCCAGCCATAGCTTTTTCTTCGTTTAGTTGTTAATAATAACTGCTAAACGTATCAAAAAAGACTGACTTTATTTTTGCCTGTAAACAATATGTAAAAATGGCAGGTCAAAACTCTTTCCCTGACATTCCGGCAATATTGACCCCTTTAACGTGCTATCAGACAATTGCTTGTCTGATTTTAACAATATAGGGGGGTCAACATCACCGGAACAGGGGGGGCAGTATCGCCGGATTAGGGGGGCAGCTTCGACCGGAACAGGGGGTCAGGATGAAACGGAATTTGCAAAACCGCCCTATGCGATTCGGAATTGTTGCAATTAAACAAAAATACTGCCGACTTCGACGAGTTTTTCGTCTGTATTCACTTTAAGGACGAACGCCTGGCCTATGTGGCATCAATCATCAATCAACACTTGAACGACGCGCTTCAATTAGGCTGATAAACAGATGGATACGTTTGACGTTGTAGTTCGAATCGTAAAAAACAGGGGAACTGTCTATGAACTGCTAAAAGACATATCAGGGCAATCCGGTTATTTATTTATATACGACAGTCAAATCATTGAAAACGACAAGGTTGTAAAAATTGCCAAAGGTGCATATCCTTAACTCCCCTATCGGTACGGTTACAAATCAGGATGGCGGTTTTCAACTGAATATTCCCGACTCGCTGCTCCATCACAACATACTACCTGACATCATTCTACCGCGAAGGCATTGTTCACAATGACCGAAATATTGACCTGACCGAATCGGTTATGCAGGTTTATAAAACCGGCTATCAAAAAAATTCCGAACTATCATCCCCGAAAAAGACCTGAAAAATGCTATTTTACACATTCTTCGCGAAGTGATGATTACCGAACAGTAGTACTATATTTTTACTGAGTATTTTCAGGAGGTCGGGCAATAATAAATTACTGATTCCTCTTAACATGATTATCTTCTTTTCTGACAAGGGGTTATGCCTCCTTGTTGTTAATACGTTCTGCTTTTTGACCGGTGTTCGTAATAGTCCGGACTATTGCCTAACTTTTTAAGTGTCGGCAGGCTGATTTTGTCTATCAATGCTTCTATTTCATCGGGAATATCCAACATGGCAGCACGAACATTCATTTTTAGATTATCGACATTTGACGTTCCGACAAGCGTGGAAGCAATGAACGACTTTTTAAGTATCCACGCGATGGGCAGTTGGGCGGCAGGGATTTTTAAATCGGCGGCTATTCTGCGCAGCTGACTGACTACTTCGAATATTTCCTGTTCGGCGCCTTCTTCGTGGTGGCGCGAGGTCTCTTTTCCGCGATGGTTGGCAAAGTGGCGAGAATGTGCCTGATGCTTGGGGACATCGTCGGCATTTTGGTAAATACCTGCCAGTAAGCCCTGCTGTAATCCCATTGAGCTAATAATGCTGATATTGTGCTCTATGCAGCATGGAGTTATTTCGGCTTCAATAGCGCGTGATACAATATTGTAAGTCAGTTCGTTGACGTCAATCTGAACACCGGTTGCCACCACTTCTTCCATCTGTATCCTTCCAAAATTACTGATACCGATGGAACGAATCAATCCTTCCTTTTTCAATTCATCCAATTGCCGGCAGGCGTCTTCGATGGCAGGGGTCGCTTCGATTTGCTGTGTATTTGTAGCAAAATGCTTCACTGACAGCGTGTTGATAGGCCAGTGAATCATGTATACATCTAAATAGTCCATGCTTAGCCGCTGCAGGCTTTCTACACATTGACGGCGTACATGGCGGCAGTTCGACGGACTGATTTTCGATATAACGACTGCCTTGTCACGGAGTCCCCTGAGTGCGATACCCAACGATCGTTCGCTTTCGCCGCTGTTATACACTTCGGCTGTATCGAATGAGTTAATGCCCATATCCAAGGCAGCGCTTACAACATTATTTGCCTCCTGCTGCGAATGGCTACCCCAATAGTCGCCATTCCCAAACTGCCAGCAGCCTACGGTCAACGGAGTCACGGATATGTCTGATTTTCCAAGTTTTGTTGTTTTCATATGGCTTCCTATTTGATCATCGTCATACCAGTTTATTTGTGACATTGCCATTTTTTCATCATACCTATACATTTTCAGGTATCACATATCCTTGTCTATACGTGCCTCTTGCGAGCGCGTTTGCTTTGTCATCGTTCAGGATTTTTTCTGTTTGACCGTCGAATAGGAGTTGTTTGTTACCTGCACGATAAGCAATATTTCCAAGATGAACAAGTGTTGCGCTTCGATGACATTCTTCTACGTCGCCGTTGGGTTTCTTGCGGGTTCGAAGCGCTTGTATAAAGTCAATTTGATGCTCCTTATCTGGAAAAACACCGCCATCCTGAGCGACTATTTCATTATTTGGTCCTAATACCTGCCACCCGCCGCCATGCCGACCCAAATACATCAATCCTTCTGTACCGTAAATCTCGGTTCGGGTGGAATTGTTGCGCCAAGTCGGGAAAAGCGTTTTATCCATCCGTATGTTACCGGGCGTTTTAGTCATGTAGTTGGTAGCATAAGCGTTATCGCAGGATAGGGAAAAATCGCCAAAATCGTATACGATAGACTGATATTCAGGCGTTTCGCGTGTTCCGTCAAAAACGTGGTTGCCTCCCCAACCATAGACGGATATTGGGTGCGGCGGGTCGCCGATAACCAAACGCGCAAAGTCCATCACATGCGAAGCGTCGTCGGCAAGTCCTCCGCCGCTGTATGCCCAGTAGCAACCCCAATCGCCCCGTCCGCGTTCAGTGACAATGCTTGGATTAAAGGGCCGGTTGGCTGCAGGTCCCTGCCATTTATCCCAATCAAGCCATGTAGGGACCGGCGCTTCGGGTTTTTCCGACCACTTTCCGCCCCCAAGCATGTTATAACATTTGACAGTCACAACCTTACCGAGTTTACCGCTTTTGATGTAATCACGCGCTGTAAAGCCATACTGTGCGCTTCGGCATTGGAATCCAACCTGCACAATACGGTTGTACTTATTGGCTGCCTCGACCATCTTGCGACCTTCCCAAATATTGATGGTCGGGTTCTTTTCAACATAGACGTCTTTTCCAGCCTGACAGGCCCATACGGTAGCCAGTGCGTGCCAATGCTCCGGAGTCGAAATCCAGACGGCATCCACATCTCTGTCGTCAAAAATCTCTTTCATATTGGCCGTCATGGCCGGACAATAGCCAAATGCTTTATCAATCGTTGCTACCGCATTGTTCAACTTTGAACTGTTGACGTCGCATACGGTTTTGATTGTCACATTGTCGTTTACTTTGCAGCAACTGATAATGGTATCCATTCCACGGTCGCCTGTTCCGATAAGCGCCAGCACGATTTTGTCGTTAGCGCCCTTAACGGATGCTTGTACTAATGAATTGGAACCCAAAGCTATACCTACTGACCCTGCAATACTTTTTTTAATAAATTCACGTCTAATCATTTGTAATTCGTAATTAGTAATTAGTAATTAGTAATCAAATATACTACCACATTGAACATCAGGTTTCGGAAACTTTCTATTTGCCAGTCATCCCAATGACCGAGCGAAGTATATATTACATTATTATTATTGATCCACATGACCGGTTCGTCAGGCACATCTGGATTACTGCCCAATAGCAATACTTGAATGTTATCAGAACGCAAAGGGCGGTTTTTATAAAGCCAGTTGGGGCTATTGAATTTCGGTTCAACGCCTTTCAACAACGGATGATTTTCCAAACCGGGAACAACAGAAACATCGGTTCCCGTGTTCAAGTGTCCATAATGCCCCTGATAATTACCTCCCAACACATCTTTGTCAAATTCTTTCCATTGGGCAAGAAATGCCGACGCATTTTCCTTAGTGGCTTCGATACCGCCACCTTCGCGGGGCACATTGGCGTTTGCATCAAATGAATGAGAAGCGGTACGGATACCGAGAACCGGTCGTCCACTGGCAACATAATTTTTTATCATGTCCATCTTTTCATGTTCCAAGGCCCTTCGCCGGATAAAAAATACTGCCAGGTCTGCATCTTCAAGTATCTGAAGGTTTTCTATGTTATGGCGTGTAGGTGATACAGTGATTTTCCCCTGATTATCAATGGGCATACCATAAGCGGCATAGGCGGTTTTCACTTCGGGTTTGGCGTCTTTTTGGGCATCTGCCATGATGGAAATACCCAGTGCAAAATCGCTGTGAATATTATGCTTCAGAGCAAGTTCGAGCGCAAATTCGGGCAATCGCTGATTGGCGCGGTATTCACTCTCGGCTGTCAGAAAAGCGATACGGGGACGGGTATCGCCTTTGAACCTGAATTGTTTTTTTCCTGTAAAGTCGGTAGATACAATGGACGGGCAGACGTATGTTTCGATATAATCAACGATCAGGTCAAGTCCTGTAAAGTGGTTGACATACGGCGGCATTTTGCTGTTATACATCAGGTCTGTCATATCGCGCATCAAAACCACGTTCATACCCATCCGCATCATGGCGCGTAACCCAAACGAACGGCCAATCACGCACATATTGGTATGTACCCCCATTAGGATCACGTTTTTTATGCCTTTTTTCTTACAGTAAGCGCCGATTTCCGATCCCGAATCACTGATCAAATCTCGGTCGGTAATGGTCAATGCATCAATTTGTTTCGTCCAGGCCTTGTGTGGTTTACAATCGTCGTTCTCACAACCCTCGTCGGATTGATCTACCGGCCAGGACGCTTCCTTTTCAGAGGGAAGTTTGCTACCGTTAGCCAATACCGCGATTTTCCGGTCTGTGTACTTCATGGCCTCTTTCCTACCGGGGTAGCTGGCATAATAATTCATGCAATCGCTCGGTGCATGTACAATTATCACACCTTTTTCGCGGGCGATGGCGATCACTTTGTTCATTTCCGGCGCAATCTCTGCTACGCGTGCTGAAGCATCGTCACACCAGTGTTTATCCCACATATCGCAAATAATAATGGCTGTCTCGGAAGGTATCCAGGCTTCAATACGACTTACCCTGTCCCATGCACCTGTTTCCAAAGCAGATGCCACTTTCAACTGTTTAGAAATACGTAAAGGGGCAACATCCTCTTTCTTAATGTGCATACCCATGCACAGAAAAGATAATAATGTAGTAATGAATAGGTTTTTCATTTTTCAAAGTATCAGTGTTTTCAAGCACAAAGATGACATGGATTTACACTAATTAATCAGTGTAAATCTGTGTCATCCATGTTATCGTGTGTGCTTTAAAAATTACAAATTCCTAATCCAGATATTTCTGAAGGCTATTTCCTCCCCATGATCCTGCAAGGAAAGCGGCAAGCGTCCATGCGGTGTATATCTGGGCAGACCGGTATACGGCGTATGCCCCTTCAGGATATAATTGTTTTGTATTAAAATTCCATTCAGCGTCACAGTGATCATTGCAGGCGACACCAATCCGTTACTGTCGAAAACAGGCGCTTTCCAATACACATCATAAATCTGCCATTCGCCATTTTTGGTATAGGCGTCGGCTAACGGAGCGCTTTGTTTATAGATGCTTCCTACCATTCCATTGACATAGGTGTGGTTATTATCACCGTCCAATACTTGCAATTCGTATGTGTTTTGAAGAAAAACACCGCTGTTGCCCCGACCCTGTCCGCTATTATTTCCAGGAGGCGGCGATTTGAACTCAATGTGCAACTGGCAGTCGCCAAAATATTCTTTCGTTTGAATCCCGCCCGATCCCGGAACAATGCGCATCTCTCCATTTACCACTTTCCAGGGAGCAGGTTCGGGTCGCTGACCGCGTTCAGGGGTTTTTTGTGATTCCCACTTCGATAAGTTAGTACCGTCAAACAGGATAATCGCATCTGATGGCGGCTTTGTACCAACGCCAGGCGTTACTTTTGGCGGAACCGGGGTATACCATTCCGTACTTGCCGGATTCCAGCTTTGGGGACGCTGATCCTGTGCTTGTGTTTGTTGTGTAATAACAATTGCCATATAGACAATTACTGTAAAAAATAAAATTACTTTTTTCATGTCGCTTTGTAAATTAAATTGTTAACGAATAAATGATTGTTAAGATGGCCACAAATATACAGATTTCAATCAAAAAAAGAAAATATGGAGCAACTTTTCAGCGATTCAGGAAGAAAAAAATACTGTTTTCATTATTACCCTATTTAAATGATACTACGTACCTTATTCCACAAGTAAACCATGAAGACCCTTTGGTACCGCCGCCAAGACGGTTGCCGAATGCACAATCCAATTGCAACTGTTCGCTGAAAAACTGACGTATGCCTAATTAATTCATCTTCCTTTCGTTTGTCGTACCGTGCTAAAAACAAAACGCTGCATGTATGCCTATCATGGCGTGTGAATCGTTTTTTAACAGGGAGTAGTCCAAAACCGTTCCGAAATGGAAATCTTTCCAGTAGAAC
>Ga0082212_10014010_pt1 | contig 10006 bp, 7 predicted proteins | sample TergutNt197P3_FD_71548 | JGI IMG/M metagenome (GOLD analysis project Ga0082212, IMG submission 71548) | Neocapritermes taracua P3 segment gut microbial communities from Petit-Saut dam, French Guiana - Nt197 P3 | ecosystem: Host-associated > Arthropoda: Insects > Digestive system > Gut ... | reverse complement strand
TGCGCGTCCCTCGAATCTGATTTTGCGTTGATTTACCAGACGGGACGCGCAGGGGCGCGTCCCCTACAATCGAATTCCATACGTTAAATAAAATTATTTCAGCGCGTTCTCTAATTTCGCAAGTTCGTCCGCTAATTCTTTCGGCAGTTTATCTCCGTATATTTTATAATTTTCTCTTATAGATTCAATCTCTAAAAGCCATGCGTCTTTATCAACTTTCAAAAGCTCCGCCATATCATCGTCGTTTATATCAAGACCCGCCGTGTCAATATCGCCGATTCCCGGCATATTGCCGATTGCCGTCGTCAAGGCTTTGCCTGTGCCGGATATTCTCTCTACTATCCACTTTAACACACGGCTGTTTTCGCCGTAACCGGGCCATATAAATTTGCCGTCGGCGTTCTTTCTGAACCAGTTGACGTAATATATTCTGGGCAGTTTTGTCATATCGCTCTTTTTGCCGATATTCAACCAATGCTGCAAATAATCCCCCGCGTGATACCCCATAAACGGCAGCATAGCAAACGGGTCGCGTCTTACCTGCCCGACGTTATCAGTTATAGCGGCTGTGGTTATCTCCGAACCCATGATAGAACCTAAGAATATGCCGTGATTCCAGTCAAGGCTCTCATTAACTAACGGTATAGTAGTCTTTCTGCGTCCGCCGACAAGTATCGCCGAAACCGGCACGCCTGCCGGGTCTTCCCATTCGGGCGCGATAACCGGGCATTGGCTTGCGGGCGCGGTAAATCTCGCGTTCGGGTGAGCGGCGTTTTTGCCGCTGTCCGGAGTCCAGTCGTTGCCTTCCCAGTCGATTAAATGCTCAGGAGCGGGAGTGCCTATGCCTTCCCACCATACGTCGCCGTCGTCGGTTAGTCCGACGTTTGTGAATATAGTATTTTTCTGTATAGTTTTCATTGCGTTGGGGTTAGACTGCATAGAAGTCCCCGGAGCTACGCCGAAGAATCCCGCTTCGGGATTAATCGCGTAAAGCCTGTTGTCTTTGCCGAACTTCATCCATGATATATCGTCCCCCACAGTCTCGACTTTCCAGCCCGGAATAGTCGGTTCCATCATCGCGAGATTGGTTTTCCCGCATGCGCTTGGGAACGCTCCGCAGACATATTTTGATTCCCCGTTGGGATTCGTGAGCTTTAATATAAGCATGTGTTCGGCAAGCCAGCCCTCGTCACGAGCTTGTACCGCGGCGATTCTGAGAGCGAAGCATTTTTTGCCGAGCAAAGCGTTTCCGCCGTATCCCGAACCGTAAGACCATATCGTTCTTTCTTCGGGGAACTGGCTTATATATTTCTGGTCGATTGACGGGGCGCAGGGCCACGATACGTCTTTTTCTCCCGGAGAAAGAGGCTTGCCGACCGAGTGCAGGCATTTGACAAATTCGCCGTTTTCGCCGAGTTCTTCTATAACTTTTGTGCCTATTCTTGTCATAATTCTCATGTTGACTACGACATATGGGCTGTCGGTTATCTCGATGCCTATTTTTGATATAGGCGAGCCTATCGGACCCATCGAAAACGGTATAACGTACATAACCCTGCCGTTCATGCAGCCGTCGTATAAAGCTTTCATGGTGGTTTTTAATTCTACAGGGTCAATCCAGTTGTTTGTGGGACCCGCGTCCTCTTTTTTTACAGACGCGATAAACGTCCTGTTCTCAACCCTCGCGACGTCTGACGGGTGGCTTCTGAAAAGATAACATCCGGGTCTTTTTTCAGGGTTTAACGCGACAGCCGCGCCGGATTCGACCATTTCGTTTAATAATCTGTCGTATTCTTCCTGTGAGCCGTCGCATATATAAACGCTGTCCGGCTTGCACATTTCTTCGATTTCTTTGAGCCATAAATCAAGCTCTTTGTGTTTCAAATTCAATTCTGCCATATTTACAATTCTCCTTTTATCAAAAAATAATATTTTAACCCATTATACTAATATTATATACCGATTAAAATTTTATTTCAAGAATATAAAGTAAATCTTTTATTAAAAATAAAAACTGAGATTTTTATCTAAAGCCTCCCTTGCTAAAGGGAGGGGGACCGCCGCAGCGGTGGTGGGATTCGGAATCTGATGCTGTTCGGGGTGGGAGAGACGAATCCCTCCGTCACGCGGACTAACGCAATCCTACATAACCAACGCAATATATTGCGTGCCACCTCCCTTTAGCAAGGGAGGCTTAAATTAATTCCGTGCGTCAAATAAAATAAAACAGCAGATAAAACTATATAAGTTCTATCTGCTTTACGTACCGCCCTATTGGGTGATACACAAGTTCTGGCATCGACCTATTTTCCCGGACCGTCTCCAGTCAAGTATTTTCGGCGATGGCGAGCTTAACTTCCGTGTTCGGAATGGGAACGGGTGGGACCTCGCCTCTAACGACACCAAATATATCTGTTTTTTCTGACAGTAATAGTTATTATATCATATAATAAACTGTTTGTCAATAGTTTTTTGAAAATTTTTTTATTTTTTTTGTAGGGCGCGGTTTCCATGCCGCGCCGTTGAAAAACGACACGTTGAATCGTTAAAAAACGACACGTTGAATCACTGAAAAACGACACGTTGAATCATTGAAAAACGACACGTTGAATCGTTCGCGGTCGGGCATGGAAACCCGACCCTACTTATTGACAAATTTATGTGCATATAGTATAATTTTATATATTATAAGTTCAACAAAGGGGGAATAACACGATATATAAATTTTTTGATTATAAATTAAACATGAGATTAATAAAAGTTTTTTTATTTCTGACTATAATAATTTTTTTCCTGCCGTTTTTTTCCGTTTCATGCACTGCTCAGGACAAAGGCGTAAATTTCAGCGGGCTTGATATTTCAACGGGAAAAAATATCGGGGAATATTCCCACGACGGGAATCTTTCCGGGTTTATATTAATTATCCCTCCGGTTATTTTGCTGATATTATCGTTTTTTATTCACAAAATCAAAAGCGATATAATAAATAATATCTACAAAAACATATCGTTTATCTTCCCGGTATTCGATATTTTCGCCGTGTTTATTGTCAGGTACGCGTTTATTATCATCGTGAAAAATTTATTCGGGGATATTCCCGTTTTGATTAACATAAAATACGGGTTTGTGTTATATATAATCTTTAACGTCTTGATTTTTATTCTTGCGGTTATGAATTATTTTGTTAAACGGGAATAATTTATTGCGTAGGGGACGCGCCCCCGCGCGTCCCGTTGATAAAAACCAACGCACAATGACACAAACTTGCGGGACGCGCAGGGCGCGCGTCCCCTACAATTAAAATTCTATTCTTTTTCTATCTCAGCCAGAATTTTTTTCTCGTCGAGACGCATAAATATAGGCTCGGCTTTGTTTATTTTCACGCCGGATTTTAACCCGCCGAATTCGAATACTGTCTCGTAATCCGTTACGTCCGTGTTAATCTGCGCGAAAATTTTCCCGGACGCTTCAGGGATTATCGGGCTTAATAAAATCCCCGCGATTCTTATACTCTCCAATAGATTATATAAAACCGTTTTGAGACGGTCTTTTTTTGTCTCGTCTTTTCCTAAAACCCACGGCTCGGTTTCGTCGATATATTTGTTCGCCCTGTATAAAATCGCGCTTATCGTTTCAATCGCTTCGGAAATTCTGTATTCGTTCATCAACGCCGCGTAATCTCCTGATTTGCTTATCACGGTTTCTATTAAATCAGTATCAACATCTATTTGCGGGACGTCGGGGACGCCGTCCCCTACAACAGCCCCCTTTTGAAAGGGGGTGTCGGCAACGCCGACGGTGGTTTGCGGTTCGGGAATCACGCCCTCAAAATATTTCTCGGTCATGACGACCGTCCGGTTGACAAGATTGCTCAAAGTGTTGACTAAATCGGCGTTGTATTTTCTTATAAAATTCACGTAAGTGAAAGAAGTGTCGCGGTCAAACGGCATTTCGCTCAATAAATAATATCTTACGGCATCGGCTCCGAATTTTTCTATCAGTTCATCCGAATAAACAACGTTGCCTTTTGATTTGCTCATTTTTTCGTCGCCAAACAAAAGCCACGGATGACCTAAAATCTGTTTAGGCTGTTCAAGCCCTAAGCTCCACAGCATGACAGGCCAGTAAATCGAATGAAACCGCATAATATCCTTGCCGATTATATGCAAATCGCAGGGCCAGTATTTATTAAATAAGTCCGGCTGTTCTGTATTGACGGGATTATAGCCTAATGTCGTGATATAATTCGATAAAGCGTCAATCCAGACGTAAATCACATGTTCAGGGTCAAACTCGACAGGCACGCCCCATTTTACAGTCGAACGGGAAACGCATAAATCCTGTATGCCGGGCTTTATAAAATTATTTACTATTTCGCGTTTTCTTTGCACCGGTATGATAAAATCCGGATTTTCCTCTATATATTTTTCGAGTTTTTCCCGGTATTTTGATAATTTGAAAAAATACGCTTCTTCTTTTTCTTCCCTCAGATTACCGCCGCAGTCGGGGCAAACTCCACCCGCGTCCTTGATTTGCGTCGGCGTGAAACGCGATTCGCACGGGACGCAGTATAATCCCTCGTAATAATCTTTATAAATATCGCCGTTTTCATAGAATTTTACGAATATCTTTTTGACTGATTCGTTATGGTCGTCGTCGGTTGTTCTGATAAACCTGTCAAAGCTGATATTCAGCCGCTTGTATGTATTATAAATCATACCAGTAATTCTGTCGGCGGATTCTTTGGGCGTAACACCTGCTTCTTTCGCTATTTCTTCTATTTTCTGACCGTGTTCGTCCGTCCCGGTCGAAAAAAACACGTCGTAGCCGTTCATTCTCTTGAACCTTGCTATCGCGTCCGCCTGAACCGGGTCGTAATCGTTGCCGATATGCGGCTGTTTCGACGAATACGCAATCGCCGTCGCTATATAAAATTTATTTTTATCGTTTTTGTTATTATTATTCATGTTATTTTTTCTCCTCAAAAATTTATTGATTCAAATGATTATATTTATCCGTAGGGACGAACTGTGTTCGTCCGCAATATTTTGCCATGTTTTCACGGACGAACACAGTTCGTCCCTACATTATTCATAATCATGTGCAACGTATTACCGTCTTTTTTGTTTATTTTCTGTAAACCCGACTGCACCTAATCACCCCCTAAACTGTTTTGTTTTTTACGTATTTTAGTAATTTTTTTCAGGCTTTCCAAATTCCCGCCTATTCTTATTTTGACTTTTTTCTTATTATTTCTGTTGATTTTATTATTTGTCTTTACGATTTTGTCGATATAATCCCCTGCGGCGGTCAGAAATTCGTCGCCGCCTTTTTCACCCAGCAAAAACGACATAAACGACGCGTAAGACAGCATGATATACGGCAGGGTAAAAAATATATACAGAACCCCCGCGAGATAATGCGAAATCAAAATCCAGAAAGAAAAGCTCAGGATTAATTTCAGCGACTCAAATTTTCTTTTTTTCATCATTTTCGCGCTTTTCCTGATTATATCTTTCACGTTAAGGCACGGATTTTTCACGAATATAAAAACCGCCGCGAAATATCTCATAAAAAATATAACGCATATAAACAAAATTACAAGATAAATCACGCATACGCAAATCATCGCTATGTCTATTTCTATCTCAAAATTTATCGCGGCGTTTACTGGCAGTATAAACTCGATTGACTGTTTGATTAACGGGAATAATATCTCAAAAAGCATAAAAGGCAAAACAAAAACAATAAATCTTGCCGCCATCGCCGTGATAAACTTATAGCAGTCAAGCAGGTTCGCGCCCGACGAAAAATAATGAAACATGCCCTCTATCGAAATATTTTCCCCTTCGTAAAGTTTTATATTCACGTAAATTATCCCGATATAGAGCGGCAAAGTCACGAAAATCGCGAGTAAATCAAAGAGCATATTCACAGGCATAGAATAAAAACTGTATTCAAGCTCAAGCAATCTTATGATATTTAGTTTTATCGCGTTTATCCCAAAAGTAAGCAGAGTAATAAGCCCGGTCATGAATATCTGCTTGAAATAATTATACCTGAATAAAAATCTCGCTTCGCTTTTGAAATATTTTCTTCTTTCGCCGCTTATTGACATTTTTCAGCAATCTCCCCAAAAACAAATAAACCGAATAAAACAAACCGGCGGCGCGTCGAGGGCGACGCGCCCTACAATATCTTATTTTTGACTTGATTGGATTTTTTATGCAGGGATTATTATAAAAATTTTTCCCCGTTTACATAAACTTCTTTTATCGCGCCGTTTTTATCCAGAACTATAAAATCAGCGTCCTTGCCTGTTTCGATTGAGCCTTTTCTGTCGTAAATCCCGACGCATTCAGCCGGGTTTTTCGTGACTGTCAAAACAGATTCTTCAAGGCTTTGCCCTGTGAATTTCATGAAGTTATTTAATTCTTTATATAAATTAGTAGTGCTGCCCGCGATTGTCTCCGTACCGTCGGGATTTTTTATAAACGCCCTGCCGTTTTGAACTATAACGCCTCTCGCAGACCCAAGATTATATTCACCCTCAGAAAGTCCCGAAGCCGACATCGAATCGCTGACTAATATTATCTTCTCGTCGCCTTTCGCCTTATAAATTAAATTCACGATTTCGGGGCATATGTGAATCCCGTCGCATATCGTTTCGACATAAGTGTCCAAAACAAGCGCGTTCCCCGCGACCCCCGCGTTTCTGTGATGTATCGGGGACATCGCGTTAAATAAATGCGTGAACGAGTTCGCTCCGAGTTCGATTGCTTTTTTTATAACTTCGCCGCCTGCGTCTGTGTGACCCATAGATATTGTCGCGCCTTTTTTTACCGCTTTTTCTATAAATTCATACGCTCCGTCAAGTTCGGGGGCAATCGTTATATGCAGTTTAAGCCCGCAATCCAGAACCGCCGACATTATATCGTCAAGTTCCGACAAATTTGGCTCTCTTATATATTTTAAGTCGTGCGCCCCGGCTTTGTTTTTGTTTATATACGGACCTTCCAAATGAATCCCCTCGAAATTTATTTTCGCTTTGCTTTTGGCTTTTTTGACTTCTTCGAGCATTTTCATGATTGTCTCATGTTTTGCCGAAACGGTTGACGGGAATAAACTTGTCACGCCGTTTTTCGCGTAATATTTACTCATTTCGACAAGCTTGTCACAGTCCGCGCTTATCATGTCAACGCCGGCTGCCCCGTGGGAGTGAATGTCGATAAATCCGGGGACGATAAAACTATCGGCTTCGCCGTCTTTTGTCCCGGTGTATAATATCTCGGCGAATTTGCCGTCCTCGATTTGTAAATCTGCCCTGATAAAACATTTCCTGTATGAATTATATATTTCCGTGTTTCTTATATGCATATTTACCACCTGTTTATTTTCCTATATATTTCTTATGTTTCTAAATCAACGGGCGGGTTAACCCCGCCCCTGCAAAATTAATTTCCGTAATTCTTAAAAATTTTATACGACGTCGGTTTTTCTCTTTAATTTATACTCGCTGTTATCTACAAGGGGGTTTCTTTCTTTTTCTTTTGATTTTTTGTTTTCGTTCGTTATAATTTCGGGCATTATCGCGATGTTTTCTACGTTTTCTTTGTTTATTATAATCTTCTCTATACTTTCGTTTGACGGGGTTTCAAACATGACTTCCTGCAGTATCTTTTCGATTATCGACCGCAGCCCTCTCGCGCCGATTTCGCGCTTCGCGGCAAGCCCCGCGACGGCTTTTAATGCCTCGTCCGTAAATTCAAGCTCCACTCCGTCTATCTCGAACAGTTTTTTGTATTGCTTTACGATAGAATTTTTCGGCTCGGTCAAAATTCTCACGAAAGCATCTTCGTTTAATTCCTCAAGGGTGACGATAACCGGCAGCCTGCCCACAAGTTCAGGGATTAATCCGTATTTTACAATATCATGTGAATCGACGTTTTCAAGTATTTTGCTGTGCTTTTTTTCTTCTTTGGTTTTGATAGTTCCGCTGTACCCCATGACCGACGCGCCCATTTTTCTCTCGATTATCTCGCCTATGCCGTCAAAAGACCCGCCGCAGATAAACAATATATTCTCTGTGTTTATCTGGATAAAATCCTGATTCGGGTGTTTTCTCCCCCCCTGCGGGGGAACGTTCGAGATTGTCCCTTCTAATATTTTCAATAGTGCCTGCTGCACTCCCTCTCCCGAAACGTCGCGGGTTATAGAACGATTTTCGCTCCTTCTTGAGATTTTGTCTATCTCGTCTATATATATAATCCCTTTTTCGGCTCTCTCGACGTCGTGGTCGGCGGCTTGGATTAATCTTACCAGTATATTCTCAACGTCTTCGCCGACATATCCGGCTTCGGTCAAAGTCGTCGCGTCTGAAATAGCGAACGGCACTTTTAATATTTTAGCGAGATTCTGGGCTAAATAAGTCTTGCCTACCCCTGTCGGACCAAGCAATAATATATTGCTTTTCTGGATTTCGACGTTATTTTCGCTTTTCTGCAATATTCTTTTATAGTGATTATATACCGCGACGGCTAAGGCTTTTTTTGCCTTGTCCTGACCTATGACATAATCGTCGAGCCTTTTTTTTATTTCCGCGGGCTTTGACAATTCAGCAAGGGTCAGCTCCTCGCCCGTTTTGGTTTGCAGGGCGTTTTCGAAATTTTCTTCTTCAATCATGTCTACGCATTTCATAACGCAGTCGTCGCATATATATATCCCCGTAGGGCTTTCTATAAACATCCTTACCTGATTTTTTGTTTTGCCGCAGAAAGCGCAGAAAGTCTGCGACCCTATTTTTCTCCCGCCGATATTTCCGCCCGAATATTTGTCCGCCATTTATTATTCCTCCAGATTTTATATATTATTTTATATAATTTTACAGTCTCTTTTCTATCACTTTGTCAACTATGCCGTATCTGAGGGCTTCATCGGCTGTCAGGAAATTATCCCTGTCCGTGTCTTTTTCGACTTCGTACAAAGATTTGCCGCAGTTTTTGGCGAGGATCTCGTTTAATTTGCGTTTTATCTGGATAATCCTGTCGGCGTGTATTTTTATATCGGTCGCCTGTCCCTGCATTCCCCCAAGGGGCTGGTGTATCATGATTTCGCTGTTGGGCAGCGCGAGTCTTTTGCCTTTCGTGCCCGAAGATAACAAAAACGCTCCCATGCTCGCGGCCATTCCGACGCATATCGTCTCAACGTCGCATTTTATAAAATTCATAGTATCGTAAATCGCGAAACCCGAAGTTATAGAACCTCCGGGGCTATTTATATAAAAATGTATATCCTGATCCGGGTCGTCCATTTCAAGAAACAACATCTGCGCTATTACAAGGCTTGCCGTAACGTCGTTTACCTCGTCGCTCAGCATTATTATCCTGTCTGTGAGAAGCCTCGAAAATATATCCCACGAGCGTTCTCCCCTTGCGGTCTGTTCAACTACTATAGGCACCAATGCCATATAAATATTCCTCCTGAATTAATAATTTTATGCTTTAGATTATTATTTAATATTTCGCAATATAAATCAATTTATTCGTTTTGCCCTTTTTATATTTATACAATATCCGGGTCGTCAAAATAATGGTCTTCGTCGTCAAAATCGCCGTGGTCATGGTCATGATGATCGTGGTCGTGGTCATGATGATCGTGGTCGTGGTCATGGTCGTGATGATGATTTTTGTGCAGTTCTTCCTCGAATTCTTTCAAAGTTTTCTCGATTTCTGTTATAACCGCGTTTTCTTTGACGAATTCGACGGCTTTTCTAACGGTTATATCTTCTTTTAATATATTTTCCTCAACGCGTTCTTTAAGCTGGTCTTTTTCCATTTTATAAGTTTCAGCCATTTTGTCGTATTCTTTTTCTATATCTTCTTCGGATGCTTCGATATTTTCAAGAGAAACTATTTTCTCAAGGGCGAGCCTTGTTTTGACTTGTCTTTCGGCGTTGTCCCTGAACTGGGCGCGCATTGCCTCTGCCGTCATTCCGGTATATTTCATA
>Ga0082212_10014009_pt1 | contig 10006 bp, 2 predicted proteins | sample TergutNt197P3_FD_71548 | JGI IMG/M metagenome (GOLD analysis project Ga0082212, IMG submission 71548) | Neocapritermes taracua P3 segment gut microbial communities from Petit-Saut dam, French Guiana - Nt197 P3 | ecosystem: Host-associated > Arthropoda: Insects > Digestive system > Gut ... | reverse complement strand
TAATAAGTTGCAATACTGGAGGGACACCTGCAACAGAACTTAAAAATGTTGCCCAAGCATTTTTAGATAAACCAGGTGTTAGCCAAGTAATTGCACCACGTGGAAATTCTCAAATATCCTATGAAGCAGTAACAACAGGAATTGGGCCCTTTAAAAAGACAACAAATGAATTGAGAATTAGAGCTGGGGAACCCACTACTTTAACTGATTCCGATTACAAAGGTTATATGCTATTTAATGCGGGTAACCCGGATGGAAAGGCTCTAAAAGGCCCCACAGCCTCTATTAAGGTTACTCTTCCCGACGGTAAAGAATGGGAGTATAAATATGAGTATAAGGGCTTTACAGAACTAATAAACTTAGCAAAACAAATTAAATAAACCCCTCTATGCAAAGACCGTGAATTGTTAAAAAATTAAAAATGGGGGGATATAATGATATGAAAAAAATAATACTTATAGTTGTTATTATGTTAGTGCTGGGAGGTTTTGTTGTGTGTGCTATTTTCTACACTAAAAAAGAAATAATTATAGCACCGATACATGGAAATCAGGAAATACCAGACCTTGCAACAATAGTCATGGAATATAAGTATTTAGGGAAAACAGAGTATATGGATACCCCCCATGATATGTTGCGACTAGAACCAGGTGAACCATTTACTATATCGCTTATTGCCAGAAAAGATGAAACTTTAAAAAACCATGGAAACCTCTTTCAGTTTACTTGGTCTTTAGAGTTTGATTTTGAAAATTATGTATTGCTTAATTCATTCGGTAGAGAAATCAGAGAATTGGAGTGCATTTATGATTCATTTTTGGGAGGCTATGTGATGTCAATAACATATGATAAAGAGTATCAAGGAAACACAGTTTTTTTCTACAAAATTGAGAAGCGCAATTATGTGTCACCAGACTTTATTAGTTTTTGTTATTGGCTAGATGGTGGAGAAAGAGTATGCCTTGGAGATGCGTACGCTCTTACCACACCGAATAAAGCCAGGGTCCGAGAACATGAGTTGTGGCTCGAAAGCTTGCAAGGTGATTCAGAGTGATTTAGCAAAAATCCAACCATAATATTGGCAGCGACTATAATCCCTCAGCGAGAGCTTCTTCTTGGAAAGGCTGTTTTCTCCAATAAGAAGCTCGGTGTAGCTGCATAGCAGTTAATCAATAGCAAACTAAATGGGGGGCTATAACAAGATGACAGTTTTTAAACCTTCTCTGATGGTATGATGGGCGCAAGATATCCGAAAACGTAAACGGCGCTATCACCAGCTACCAATACGACAACGCCGGCAACCTGCAGAAATGTGAAAAAAATGAATTTAGTGCGCTTTATAAATTTCTACGAATTATTTCAGAATATCTATCACAGGCAAAATGAAACTATTTGAACTATATATCGAAAGTGATTGGAGCTGGGTTTTATGAAAAACCAATACACGGCTGATGATATAAGAAAACGTCCTGGCTTGTTTGTTCGCTGTTGTGATATACGGGGCGTATATCACCTTGTATTTGAGTTTGTGAAGGAAATTATTAAAAACAGCCATAAAGCTAATGTTTTCATGGAAATTCATTTGGATGAATGTGAAACCTTTAATATAACGTGTACTTTTTTCACCGGGATAAACGACCTTTTTTCGCTTGAAGTAATAAAAGCATTGTCATGTATTTTTGATATGCGTGTTGAACAGGATTCTTTCAAAATCAAGTTTAAGCCGGACAGAGAGATTTTTTCATATGATACGATAGAATATCATAAACTATTTGGGCGCTTGAAGGAACTGGCACAACTGAATAAAAACATGAAATTTCTTCTTGCAAATCATGAAAATAAGAACGTAATTCAATTTCATCGCGGATTAGAATCAATATTGTTGGAAGGTATATATGACTTTGGCCTTACAAAGGATTGTAGGCCGCTCAATATTGACTTCTCAAAAGATGATATTGAAGTATCTATTTCTGCGATATACACATATGCCGCAGACGTCACTTTGAGTTATGTGAACCACGAAAAAACCCAAGACGGAGGAACCCATGTGCAGGGTTTACTTGATGGGATTTTTTATGCCTTTCAAGAATATATACAAAACGCTGACATCAAACCTGTTAAAGATCACCCATTATTTTATCTTAAGGAGAGGGTTACGGAAACGCCTCACATCTTTGATAAAAACCCAAACATACTAATGGAAGATGTAATAGAAAACTTAAATTTTGTTATCAGCGTTCTTATGCCCCAACCAGCGTTTGTGGGATCCGTTAGAAGAAAGCTTACAAATGAGGAAGTTTATTCTATTGTAAAAAATGGTGTCATGGAGAACATGGGAGCCAAACTTGATTCAGATCAAAGCTTTCTTAACAGTTCAAGAGTTGTACAAAAGGCAGAGATAAGAAAAATCCTGTTATAGCCATCAAAACCCTAATTTCCAGAGATTTTCAGGCAAAATCGACATAAAAAAGCCCGAATTTATTGTGCAAAAAAACGGGTTCGGGCTTTTTGAAAGGCGACCGCGTACCGGATGGCGCGGCGGTGGCTACGGCCAACGGAACCTACCTTAAGACCGAAAGCGGCGGCGCTCTGTTGCCGTCAACGATCACCAGAGAATTGTCTAACGGTTCAAGTGGGAGAGAGATCATCGGAAATATTAGTAGAGGTAAAAATGCATATTTGGACAATAAATAAATGGGAAAAGAATTATAATATTTCAGGCCCAAATCACCGTACGGGTGTACGCCTTAAATTTGATAAAGACATTGCGTGTTATTATTTCATAGGTCATTGTAGGGGCGGCCAATCGGCTGTCCTTTTATTTTGCGTTAACCCAATCATGCTGGGTAGAAAGCATAAAAGTTTTCATTGGCTATGGTAAATAATAGTAAAATTATGGTAACAAGAGAGCATAATTTAGCTATCATAGCATAATGATGGTAATAAAAGAGCAGAAAAATAGTATAATTTTAGAATACGTGCAGCATAACTGCCATATTTTGTGTTAATCGAAAAATGTTGTAAAAAGTCGAATAATTTTGTTCTTATTATTATTTTGTTTTATCTTGTTTTATTTTATTGTTTGTGGTAGAATCATTACATAGCCCCAAGGCGGTTGTGAAGTAATGGTTTTTTCACGTTCCCTTTATGACGCTTGCCACTGTTTTCATGTTTTGGTTCCGTGTACATGTTGTTGAGGATTTATTTGTGGGAGGGATATTGATATGATGATGAAAAAACTGACGCAAACCAAACTGAAAAAAAGATCTCTGTTTCTTACCGGTAGCTGCCTGTTTCTGTTGAGCCTACTCCTTATGCTTGCGATTGGCGCAAGAGCTTTGGCTGTTGATGTATGGGGGGACTTGCCACCTGGTTATGACTTGCAATCTATTTATGTAGTAGATGAGGATAAGGCCTGTTCCGCCTTTGCGGCGGGTAAAAATGCCACGGCTGCCTCACTAGCTTCCGGTGGACAGGCCGGTTACACGATCAATGCGTATACCTGCGACGGCACCAATGACTACCGGTTGGTGATCCACCCCGCGCGCCCGGTTGTAGCAGGCGACACCTATGATATTGATTATGTGGGCGTTGCCAACAATGTACATACGATAAACTACGCAATCCCTGTTCCCGCGGAAATCGTGGCCCGGGGCACCACCTATCAGTGGTTTGATGTAGAAGTGCCGGTCGCCAATGAAAAGCAGGTTTTCTTCAGCGAAAACACCGACGGCAGTTGGGCCGGCTTGGCTAACAGCACCAGCGCTAACGGCTATACGGACTGGCATACCCTGGTGGCCATCGCGCTGGAGTGGTCTGGCAGCGCCTCGGAGGCTGTGAATTGGATGGGTTATCTGATCGAGAACTACGGTTTACGCGGCTCGGCGGAATCCTTTATGATTTCCGACCCCCAGGAATGCTGGGTCTTTGAAATCCCGGGCAATAGCAAAATGTGGCTGGCGCAGCGTATTCCCGATGACGCCGTGGTTTTTCATGCCAACAAGCTGCGCTTGCAAGAAATAGACTTGGATGACCCGGCCAATTTCCGTTATTCCAAGGACGAAAACGGCTACCCGAACGTAATCGCGAATGCCGCCGCAAAGACCATCACCGATGCCGGCCACCCCTTAAGGGATGGAACGGCCAAATACTATGAGCCGGAGCGGGATGGCCCCTTCAGCTTTGAGAAGATATACAGTTCCTCCCGCACACAGCAAGGCAGTGTGCGCCGCGAATATATCGCCTTAAAATTATTGTGCCCCTCCGTTCACTGGCAGCCCGATGCCATCTCCTACCCCGTATATGTGGTGCCGGAAATTGATGTGACCCCGGAATGGGTGATGGACGTGCTGTGGAAAAACGCTTACGAAGGCGAGGAGTTTGCGCTGAACGAAGGCTATTCCGCCGGCCCCTTCAAAACTATAGACCGCCAAAGCGGCACGGGCACCTATGAGCGCCCCATCGGCACGCATAGCCAAACCTATACCACGGTTGGCGTAGCCAGAGATTGGGTTCCCGACGAACTGGGTTTGATGTGGTACACCAATAACCATTCGCGCACCGGTTTATACGTGCCTATCTATGTCTGCACCAAGCGGGACGATCTGCCGGCTTCCTGGTGGGATCTGCCCGGTTTTTCTGTGGATGATACGCCGGCCGGAATGCCCAAACTTTATCAATGGAAATATCAGCCGCAAAGCACCTGGTGGCAATTCCAGTTACTGAAAGACCTGTGTAATATCCGCTACAAAGATATGATCGTTGATGTGCGTAATGGCGCAACGGTAAACACGAGCGGCTTAAATCCCAACGTAGTCAATTATACGGTGAAGGGTTTCGCCACCATTGAAGCCGAAGACCGCGCCAATATGGCGGATGTAGAAGCGGCGGCTTTGGCGCTTAACGGGCAGGCCAGGATCAATTATTTGAGCGCCTACACTGCGCAGCGTTGTGTAAATGCCGACAACGCGGTCAAAGCCATGATAGAACACCTCATAACCAAATACAGGAACGGTTCCCCCGCCACCACGCTCGGCACGGTTTACCCCGGCGGGCCTACTTGGGCGAGCCTGTTTGCCGCCGAACTGCCCGAAAACTATTTCCACCTGCAAGATGACGCCGCCGTCGATGCCTTAGAGTATTACTACTATGTAACATTTGATCCCCGCGGTGGCAGATTTGCCAACTATCCCCATCCGGATATCATCAAAAGCGACGGCACGGTCGTGAAAAGGGTGAGCCTGTTTAACGAAGGCGTCGCCCTGCCCCCCAACCCGATAGGCCCGTCGTCTACGCGTATCTTCAGAGGCTGGTTCGACGCCATAACAGGCGGTAACAGGATACTTTCCATTGACGAAGTAACGGAAAACATGGTGGTGTACGCGCAGTGGAATATACCGTGGATCATCCCTGAGAACGCATCGCTGCTCCCGGAAGAAGAGGAATTGCCGGCATCGCCCCCTGCGGACGGGGAGCAACCTCCTGAGATTGGGGAGCAACCCCCCGAGGGTATAGAAGAAGGTGACGATGAAAACGAAGATGAAGAAGATCATTGCTCCTCCATTGCGGCGGGCAAATTAGCCACAACCGCCTCGCCCGCCTCCGGTGATGTGGGCGGATATACGCTCAACGGCTATACCTGCGACGGTACAAACGATTACCGGCTGGTGGTGCATCCGTCAAGGCCCTTGGCTGCCGGAGCTACCTATACAATCAATTATTTGGGTGTTGCCGGTAATGCACATACCATAAGCTACGTTATACCTGTTCCCACTGATGTCATCGTTAAAGAGCGCACGAATAAATGGTTTGACCTGGAAGTACCGGTGGCCAACGAAAAACAGGTGTTTTTCAATGAAAATACCTGTTCCAGCATTGCCGCCTTATCCAATAGCACCAGTGCTAACTGCTATACGGACTGGCATACCCTGGTGGGCATCGCCCTGGAATGGTCCGACACCGCCTATGAAGCCGTAACATGGATGGGATATCTGGTGGAGAACTACGGTTTGCGCGGCAGCGCGGAGGACTTTACGGTTTCCGACCCCAACGAATGCTGGCTGTTTGAGGTTCCCGGCAACAGCAAGATGTGGGTGGCCCAGCGCGTTCCTGATGACGCCGTACTCTACCACGCCAACAGATTGCGTATACAGGACATCGACTTTGACGATCCCGCTAACTTCCGCTATTCCGTTGACGAAAATGGGCAATGTGCCCTTCTCAGCAATGCGGTGGCGAAAGGCTATTACGACCCGGATGTGGACGGGCCCTTCAATTTTGTAAAAGTCTATGACGGCCGCCGCGTAAGGCCTTACGACGCGCACCGTGAATGGAGCGCCCTTTCCCTGCTATGCCCCAGCATAGACTGGGATCCTAACTGCATTTCCTACCCTCTGTGGGTGCGGCCGGAAATAGACGTGACCCCGGAATGGATCATGGACGTATTGTGGAAAAACGCTTACGAAGATACCGAATTTAACCTGAATACAGGCTATTCCGCCGGTCCTTTTGGGGCCATAGACCGTCAAAGCGGTACAGGTACCTATGAACGCAACATCTCTACGCACACCCAAACCTATACCACGGTTGGCGTGGCCAGAAATGCGGTTGCCGATGAATTCGGTTTGATGTGGTTCTCCAACAACCATTCACGCACCGGCTTATATGTGCCGATTTACCTGTGCGTCGAGCAAACAGACCTGCCGGATTCCTGGTGGAATTTGCCCGGTTTTTCTGTTGATGATACGCCTGCCGGAACCCCCAAACTTTATCAATGGAAGTATCAGCCTCAAAGCACCTGGTGGCAATTCCAGCTTTTAAAAGACCTGTGCAATATCCGCTACAAAGATATGCTCGTTGATGTGCGCGATGGCGCTACGGTAAATACCAGCGGCTTATCGCCAAACGTAGTCAATTACGCGGTGAAGGGTTTCGCAACGATCGAAGCCGAAGACCGCGCCTATATGAAGCAGCTGGAAGCGGATGCGGTGGCGGCAGGCAGCGGTGCGGCTGCTATTTTGCGGGCCTACACCACAAACCGTTGCGAAAATGCCGATGAAGCAGTTCTGGCCATGATAGAACACCTGATAACCAAATACAGGAACGGCGCCCCCGCCACCACCGCGCTGAGCGCTGTCAAGCCCGGCCAGGATTCTTGGGCCGCCCTGTTTGCCGCCGAGCAACCAAGCGCCTATTTCGTGCTCAAGGACGATGCGGCCGTGAAGGATCTGGGGTATTACTATACGGTAAAATTTGACCCCAACGGCGGCAGCTTTGAGGCCGGCCTTTCCGGAACATATCCCATCTTAAGCGGTATTTTGGAAAAACGGGTGGGTATGTTTAACAACGGCGTTGCGCTGCCTCCGGATCCGGTTCGCGATGGCTATGATTTTGTTGGCTGGCAAAAGGGCAGCGCCGGCTATGCGGCATTTGAGCAAATAACGCAAGATACCATCCTTACCGCACAGTGGTCCGGCGGCCAACCGCAAGAGCAGGTAACCGTAAACTTCCCGGGCATTGAAGGCGCCAAAGTACAGTACTACACCAATGTAGCCGGCTGGCAAACGGTGGGCACATGTGACGATACCTGCGGGTTTGAAATACCGAACCATCACAAAGCCACCTGGGGTCTCACAACCGTGCAGGTGCAAAAAGGCGGCATGCGGTATGCTTTTGGCGGTGTGACCGTTGGTGACGAGAAGCTGGTGCTGGATGTTCCCATCAAGAAGCTCATGGTATTCGGCATCGCCGCCGAGTGCCGTATCGGCGTTATGCAGGATGACTGGGTATATGACAGCGCTCCTGCCGAAACCGGCGTGCCGAATTTCTACAACGTGTTTGACAATGGCAAAGATTATAAAGTGCAGCTTTATAAGCCCGGGTTCTATCCCATCACGGTCACGGCGGTAAAAAGCGATGAGTACTACGCCAGCCACGGCGCCTCCCTGTTGGCATATTTGGGCAACTTCTACCAGGTAGAAATACCGGTTGGCGTTACGGATGTATGGATATCTTCCTATGACTGGGCCGTGCGCGGCGCAACGGCAGGGGAGAAGGTAGCGCTGCTGACCGACCCGGCCAATATTAGGGATGCCAAGCTTCGCTATACCTACGAAGGCGAAACCTACAATGTAGATTTTAAGCTGGATGGCAGCAATCCCTTTGCCGGCCTGTTCGCCCCGCAAGCCACCGTCCCCATAGACGCTCATTTTAACGGCTCATGGCACTTGATCCGCCCCGGTGATCCTATCGAAGAAATCCAGGTGGAGAATGGCAGGGGGGTTTCCCTGCGCGCGTATTACTTTACCGCCGAACACGATATCCCGGATCTCAATCTGTATAGATTCAATACAGGCCGCGGCGAGCATTATATACCCGCTACCGGCGATATCGCCTATTGGGATAAAACGGATCCCGACAACCCTATACTCATCGGCACCTTGGCGCCGGGTCATAGTATTAATTTCCGCTGGTATATCGCCGATACGCCAACCAATGATCCGCAGGCCCAAGGTGTGGAGCCGATAATGTATGGGCCTATACCGCAGCCCGGCGGAGGCGAGCACTCGTATCCTGCCATAGGCCTGGAATATGACCCGGATACATCAGCGGGTTTAGTGGGAACCACCAACTATTACTTTGTGGAAGTAATACATACAAAACCCGACGCCGCTGTGGAGAAGTTCTATAGCACTCCGGTAGGGGTTACGGTCACCCCGTTGAAGTCTTATCCTAGTACGCTGATGACGCCCGCCGAAGCCAGCGGTTGGAGAATGCCCTCCGCCAGTCCGGAAATTTTCGATTTATGTCAAAAAATAGCAAATGCCAGCGAAGGCAGGGTAAGGTTTGAGGTCATGGGGCAGACCCTGGGCAGAAAAGCGGCTCCCGCCGGCGCGACTCACCCCTATGCCAATTTTTATAGGCCCTCCGAGCCACAGGGCATATTTGCGCTGATCATGGGTGATCCGGCCCCCGCGAGCCCGGCCGATGTGCCCAAAGACAAGGCGGTGGCTTTCATCAACGCCAACATCCACTCCGGCGAGCTGGAAGGCAAGGAAGCCATGCTGATATTTGCCCGGGACGTGGCGCTGGGGAAGTATGACGACCTGCTGAAAGACGTGGTAGTTGTATTGATCCCCAACCTTAACCCCGACGGCAACGATTTGCTGTTTTCGCAGTATGACAACGACCGCCGCTATTTACCCAAGCTACAGGGCACGCGTATTACCGGCGGCGTGGTAAACCCAACTACCGCTCCCGGCGTATATAATCCTTTCAACGAAGGTCATAACTGGTATAATATCAACCGCGATATGACCAAGCTGGATTCTCCGGAAGCCAGGGTACTGGTGCAAATCATGAACGATTGGGATCCGGCGCTCTATATGGATCTGCACTCCGGCATGGTGCACTATTGGAGTTCCGCCACCTGGAATTGGGGCCTGCATCCCGACACCGACCCCGATATCATGGCATATAACCGCGGCGATTTCTTTGATATGGCCATGGGAGCGGATTCCTGGCTGTATCGGGAAAAAGGCAAGACACTGGTGGGATATTCCGGCAACGTCAGCGGATTAATAGAACTGGGAACCGGCAGGTGGCCATCCTTTGAGGACTATCCGCGTTATACCACCAACTATATCGGCTTGCGTAACCGGCTGGCGTTTTTGGTCGAGGGGCGCGCCCACGACCCATACCCGGTGCGCGTGGAAACGATGTATGGCAGCGTTTACGGTTCGCTGTTAGCCTTGCAGCAGGATAAGGACAAGATCAAAGGGCTGATAGCTAATGCGGATCAGTATGCCAGAAACCGTGTCAACGCCGGTTTGGATCCCGAAAGGGACTTCGTCACGTTAAGTTCTACGATGGAACTGCTGGATGACATATGGTTAGATATTACCCTGGAGGTGCGGGGAAATGCAGGCGGCATAGCAAACAGAAACCGCGGCACCCAATACGTAACTATGCGCAATACTGCCGAGTGGGGCGGCGATGATTATGATAC
>Ga0082212_10014008_pt1 | contig 10006 bp, 13 predicted proteins | sample TergutNt197P3_FD_71548 | JGI IMG/M metagenome (GOLD analysis project Ga0082212, IMG submission 71548) | Neocapritermes taracua P3 segment gut microbial communities from Petit-Saut dam, French Guiana - Nt197 P3 | ecosystem: Host-associated > Arthropoda: Insects > Digestive system > Gut ... | reverse complement strand
GAGATTGTGGAGCTGATACTGGAAACAGTCTGCGTCAAGCGTCCCTATTTCCGTATTTGCGGACAGGATTACCCCGGCGAGGTAGTCAAAAGCCGTCTGCTGAAATTGGATTCATCGCATCTCGAATATGTGATGGATTCGATGGCGAAGAATACCACGAAAGTCCGGAATATCAAAAACTATATCCTGACTGCTTTGTATAATTCTTTCGCCACCATCGACACCTATTACAGCGCATTGGTAAACCACGATCTTTACGGCTCGGGATAAAACGTATTTTTCGCAGAATACGTTTTCCCTTAAAAATACGTTTAATTAAAATATTGGAGGAACAGACCATGAAAAACAAAGGCAAGAACCAAACCGGCAAGTTGACCCCTCAGTCCGCTGCGTTTCTGGATTTACTGGCGAAACGCGGGATCGTTGAGGATGATCAAATCAACAACGAAAAAATCCGCCAGGCGGAAAGAGAAAAAAGGCGTAAGATGTTCCATAATACAAAGCTATTGCTCCAGCATTACAGGGACATCACATGGATGCTTGAATGTTTTCCGGCAACCATTGCCGAAGAACTGGACAAGCCTATGCAAAACCTCGACGCATTGCTGGAGTTGGTCAGCGATGAAATCAATCTGGATAACCGCAAATTGGAAAACCGTTTGAAAAGCATAAGCAAGTCACGGTTGATGTTTGACCGTTTCAATGAAGCATTGACGGTTTTGAAACAGAAACCCGGCAACGGTCAACTCATGTACAATATCATATACAACACGTACATCATACCCGAAATACTCACCCACTCCCAGCTCATCTACCGACTTGACATATCGACCCGGCATTATTACCGGATGCGGCAGCAGGCAATCAACATAATCTCCATTCGTCTTTGGACGGCTCCGGCAGGCGAACTTGATTCATGGCTTGACGTGTTGACGATATTGGAAAACTTATGAAAACCATATGCAACCCAACCATGCCCCGCGTCTTTGTTTCATTCAAACATCGCGCGGGGCAGCAATATTCCAAATCGTTGAGGTTTTGAGCCACACTTATAAGACTTTCAAATTGGCTTTTCCTTTATGCTAAAAACACAAACGCTGTCAAATCGTATATCATGTGCAGCGTTATTGGTATCAAAAGGTTTTTACTTTTCAAAAATGAAATGCTGAATATCGCGCTTAGTGCCATAAGCCCGACAAAATTGAAAGAAGTAAATGTACTTATGATGGTTCCTTCCTGTATTAAACGCGGGAAATGGATAATTAAAAACAGAACCGCGTTGATAGAAACAGCCAACCATTTCGGCATATCTTTTACAGTCGCGTTCAACAGCCAGCCACGAAAAACCATTTCTTCCGTTATACCGACAAAAAGTACAATAATCAGCGCATCGGGATCAAGTGTAAACGAAAATCCGTATTGAAAGCAACCCGCCAACGCCCACGCAACAAGTATAGCATACACCCAAAGATACCGCCACCATTTAACCTTTGTGACGAACATTTCTTTAAGTCCGATTTGGATTGAATCATAAAATTGGTGAACAAGCAACATTGCAGGCAAAACCCAAACCGCCGTCTTGATAACCCCCGATTTTATCAACTGTGATCCGATGTTTTCCTTTATATAAAACTCGAATACTGTCCATACAGCAAAAAAACACAAACAATAAAGGGTTAGTGCCAAATATTTTTCCTTTGTTCGCATCGTATTTTACTCCTATATTTCTGGTTTTAGCAACAGAACTAATTTCATGCTCTTGCGTTACTTTGTGCTTTTTTGCGATGTCTGTCCGCTTAATTGCTTTTATTGAAAATCACGGTTTTTTCTTTCAATGAAATCTTTCTGACTTGATAACCGTATGGTATCAAGTCCTTTTTATAGTTAGTTCTAAAATGAATGGTCAATTTCAAACCCTATAATTTCATGTATTTTACCAAAATTTAATTTAATCTGCTGACCGCCGTTCCTTTGAACGAACGCCCATAAAGGATCGCATTTGCTCATACAGCTTGCCTCCGGTTCATTCTGTTTTTTTGCTGATAACCCCTTTCTTGCCAGCCCTTCGCCGAATCATGCAATTTGTCATTGGTACAAACTGTAATCAATTATTTAGTAATCGAAAATTTTATTTCTATGTCAACATTTCCTTTTATCATAGACCAAACAGGACACAGCTTGTTTTCTAAGGCGACAAGCGTTTTTTCAACATCCGTTTCTTGCGCGTCTTCGGATTCAATAACCAATTCAAGTTCAATTTTTGACAGAGCTTTTGGATGCTCTTCTTTCACATGCCCTTTCGCTTTCGCGCTCAGCGAAGTTATTTTTCTCTGCATCTGCCCCCTTAAAATAATGGATAAAGTTGAGCTGACGCAAGATGCAAAGCTGACCAACAGAAGTTCAAGAGAAGTATAGCCGTCGCCCGTTCCGTATGGCGGAAAATAATCAACCGTCAATTCCGGATTGGAACGCGATACACCGGAATATTTCACCTTGTTGTCAATGGATTTCAAGGTGATTTCTAAAAAATCATTGCTCATTTCATTCAAATCCTTTCGATTTTAATTTTGCTAATCGTTTATATTTAAAAATTTTCAAGACGCCTGTGTTTGATGAACGCGCGGCGTTTTTCACCCGCCGCCCATTCCGCCTTGTCTTCATCGGTTTCAAGAATCAAGCCCGGAACCGATACCGGTTTTTCGTTTTTATCGATGGCGACCATAACGACATACGCTTTATTGATTATATTGCGTTCACCCCGCAGATTTTCAGCGTATGTATCGACTCTCACCTCAATAGACGTATTCCCCGTATATGTCACGCGCCCCAGTAACACAACCGTATCGTTGATATAAGCCGGCGCTTTGAAATGCAGGTTGTCGATAGAAACGGTGGTAACTTCATGGCCGGAGTGCCGCCTTGCGACTACGGCGGCGACAATGTCGATCCATTCGACCAGACGCCCACCGAACAGACGCCCGGTGCCGTTCGCGTCTCCGGGCATAATGATTTGGATTTGCTCCGTTTGAGATTCTGATATACGTTTAGGCTTCAATTCCGGCATAATGATAGTTTGACCTCCGTTTTTTTTCTCAAGTTACATTTTATATAAAAAGCGACATATCCGATTCCTCCGCGTGGGCAAGCATGGCAGCCGCACCGCCGAGTTTCACGCCGTCGATCAACTCTTCGGGTTTGATTCCCATTACGTCCATGCTCATAGAACAGGCGACAAGCTCAACGCCGTTTTCCTGCGCCATTCTGATCAGGTCTTCAAGGCTGTCAACATTCTTCTTTTTCATAATGGAACGGATCATCCCGGCGCCCATTCCGCCCATATTCATTTTTGACAGCTTCAGCTTTTTCGAGCCTCTCGGCATCATCATCCCAAACATTTTGGACATAAAATCTTTTATTACTTTGACCTTTTTCGGCCGGCGTAAAATATTGAGTCCCCAGAACGTGAAGAACATGCTGACCTTTCTGCCCATGGCAGCCGACGCGTTTGCTATAATAAAAGAAGCGATCGCTTTATCAAGGTCGCCTGAAAAGACAATCAGGTTTTTACCCTGTCCTCCGGATACGCTGGAAACGCTTCCCGCGTTTGCCGCTTTTTTGAGTTTTGCCGTTGTAATACCTTTTTCGCTCGTCATTCCTATAAATTCGTTCCCTGTCCGCCGGCAAAAGCCCTCTATATCGCTGGCAAAAGCGGGGTCTGTTGTCGTTATCTGAATAATATCGCCGTCCCGCGCCTGTTTTAGTTCAGCCGCCAGTTTCACAATCGGTCCGGGGCATTGCAAACCGCAGGCGTCGATGTTAATATTGACCACGATGTTTTCCTCCCTTGATTCTATTCTCTGCGTTTCAGGATTTATATTTATAGGTTTTGTTCCAATAGTATCCGGCGGCGTTTTCCCGCCAAAGATAGAATGGTAAAGACGGTATCCGCCGCTGAGATTATACGCGTCGAACCCGTTTTGCGATAAAATACGAGCGGCGATATAACCGCGCAGTCCCATTTGACAGGTCACATATACCTTTTTATTCTCGTCAAGTTCGGAAAGTCTCCCGCGTAACTCATCAAGCGGAATATTTACAAAACCGTCCATATGCCCGTTTTCGTATTCAACTCCGTTGCGGACGTCAAGCAGCGTCACGCTGCCGTCACGGGGAAGGTTGTCCACATCATGCCAATGGAAATTCTTTGCCTTTCCGGTCAGCAAATTTTCAATCACATATCCGGCCATATTCACCGGGTCTTTCGCTGAGGAATACGGCGGCGCGTAGCACAACTCAAGCCGAGTCAGGTCATAAGCCGTCATACCCGCGCGAATCGCCACGGCAAGCACGTCGCAGCGCTTGTCCGCTCCGTCGAAACCTGTAATCTGGGCGCCGAGAATTTTACCTGTTTTCTTTTCAAATATCGTTTTTATCGACATATTGACAGCGCCGGGGTAATAACCCGCGTGGCTTGCCGAATAGGTAAATGATTTATCGTATTCGAGTCCAAGCTTCTTTGCGGTTTTTTCGTTGATTCCGGTCGTCGCCACCGTCATGTCAAAAACCTTCAGGATAGCCGAGCCTTGCGTACCTTCATATTTTGAATTCAGTCCGCAGATATTGTCAGCCACGATCCGCCCCTGTTTGTTGGCGGGTCCCGCAAGGGGGATAAAGCCCGGCTGTCCGGTGATAAAATCGGTAACCTCCACAGCGTCGCCCACTGCGTATATGTTTTCGTCAGAAGTTTGCATATGTTCGTTGACAATGACAGAACCGCGTTCGTTTATTTGAAGCCCCGCAGTTTTCGCCAATTCGCTTTCGGGTCGGACGCCCACAGCCATAATCAGCATATCCGCGGACATTTCGCCGTTGCCCAACTTAATATCAAGACTGCCGTTTCGATCACTGATGCTTTTCACGGCGTCTTTGAGAATCAGCTTTACACCCTTTTGCTCAATATGCCTGTGAACATCGCAGGCCATATCGTAATCGAGCGGCGCGATCACCTGATCCGCCATCTCCACAAGCGTAACGTCAAGCCCCGCGTTCTTCAGATTTTCCGCCATTTCAACGCCGATGTAACCCCCGCCTACCACAACGGCGCTTTTGGGAGCGTTGTTCTCAATAAAATTTTTTATCTTGTAAGTATCGGGGATATTACGGAGCGTAAAAACCCTGCCGTTGTCCGCTCCGTCAATCTTCGGAACAAAGGGAGCCGCGCCCGGCGACAGGATCAGTTTATCATAGCTTTCTTCGTATGCTTCGCCTGTGTTCAGATTTTTTACCGAAACGGTCTTTTTCTCTTTATTGATTGCAGTCACTTCGTTTCGCACACGCACATCAACACGGAACCGCGCGTGGAAACTCTGCGGCGTTTGCAATGTCAACGCCGATCTTTCTTTGATTTCCCCGCCGATATAATACGGAAGACCGCAGTTGGCGAAGGAAATATATTCACCGCGCTCAAACAGAATAATCTCGGAATGCTCGTCCAACCGGCGCAAACGGGCGGCTGCTGTCGCGCCTCCGGCGACTCCGCCGACAATTAATATTTTGCTCATGGCAAATCCCTCCAACATTTATTACATTTGTTTTTTTGTGATTTTATGAGCCGTGATGACGGTATAGCTGCGGGCGTTGACGGTTATTACAGCGCCGCCGGTATTGATATACCAATTCTTTCCTTTTCGGATTATTTCGTCCGCCTGCCCTATCGCTTGCCGGCACCACGCCGCGACGTCATCGGTTTCCAAACCGAGGTTTTGTTTTACACGTTCGATACCCAGTTCTGTCGTGCGGAGCTTATTTATGTTATTAAGCAGATCATTGTCTTTTATCATCTTTCTGACTTATCCTCAGTATCTCCTCATAAACGAAACATGGTTTGAGATGGTCATTGACCATACCGACAGCTTGCATAAACGAATAGATTATCGTCGAGCCGACGAATTTGAACCCCATCTTTTTCAAGTCTTTGCTTATTTTATCGGAAATAGCCGTGGTCAAAGGCATATCCTCAAACTTTTTCCAGTGTCCCGTTATCGGTTTATAATCAACATATCCCCAAATGAACTTGTCAAAGCTCCCGTGCTTTTCGGCGATTTCAAGAAATAACTTTGCGTTGGTCACAGCGGCGTTTATTTTCAAACGGTTCCGTATGATCCCCGCGTCCGCCATGAGTTCTTCTTTTTTCGCCTCGCCGTAAAGAGTCACTTTTTTGGGATCGAACCCATCAAATGCTTTCCTGTACGCTTCTCTTTTTTTCAGAACGGTTTCCCACGAGAGCCCCGCCTGAGCGCCTTCCAGTATCAGCATTTCAAACAATTTGTTATCGTCATGGACGGGACGCCCCCACTCATTATCATGGTAGTCTATGTATAATGGCGTATTGCCGAAGCATCGGAATTTCTCGCTCATGCTCTATTCTTCCTCCTGCACTTTTTCAAACGCACCCTTCGGGCAAAATTTTATGCACTTACCGCAGAGGATGCACTTATCTCCGGCAATCTCCGGCAGAGAATATATGTCTTTTTGCGTAATGGCTCCTTTAGGGCAAACGGCTATTGACGGACATTTATGATTCTGAGGGCATCTGCTTTTATTAATGATCAATTTCATATAATATTCTCCCCGGTATGTTTTTTTATATGGTCATCACATTTTCTTTCGCAAACCAAATATGAGACGCTGGAATATCATTCATTTTTTGAACTTTTTTTCTTTATCCCATTCTTCGCGGTTTTTCTTATATTCGTCTTTTTCTTTGTCGGTTGCTTCCCGGATAGACAATTTGCCGCAGTCCGGGCAGCTTTCAACATTGCCTGTTCTGCTGAAAGTAAAACGGCAGCTGTTGCACGTATAGATCATTTTTGATTACCTCCGTCATTCTTTTTATCCTGAATATATTTACCGCTTTTCACCCGGGCGTCTTGCGGTTTTAAAGATTCCTTCGGTATCAGCCATACGCTGCCAAGGCGCGCAACGCCTTCGATCCGTTCTTCGGCGCAAAGGGTGTGTACTCTTCTGGACGATATTCCCCATTTTTTCGCGGCTTCATTTACGTTCATGTATTCCATAATCCCAAACCTCCGCTATATGCGAATAAGCACAGTCGTCATTTACTATATATGATTATACTCGAAAATGCGAATAAAATCAATGAAGAAAATGAAAAATTTTTATGTCATGGATCATGGCATGTATGATGTCATGGTGAACTGCAAAAGAAAAAAATAAATTGGCAAGTGCCGCGCCGATGACAAGTGATTGTAAATCTGCTATACTATTATCGTCCAAAGCTATGGGCATCGTCAAAAAACAATATTGACGCGGACGAAAAGAACCGTTGCTGTAAGCCTTAAAAGGCGCATATAGCGGCGGTTTTTTTATTGCCCAAATAAAAACCAGAGAGGAGGTAGCCACATGACAAAGAATCTCGCGTTAAGGGAACGCCTGCCCCGTTACTATTGGTCCATAGTAATGATGGGGTTGGCGCTTTTCCTTTCTTTCCATCCGGTGTTAGCCGCAAATATCTGGGATACGTTTTCTACTATCATGAAAGATATTTACGGAAAACTTTTAGGTATCTCAACGATCGTTGCCGTAACCGCGGCGGCTGTCGCGCTTATCGTTCGGATGGTATCGAGGAATCAGCGCGCGGTAGATGAAGCGACCAGCTGGCTCAAACGGATCGTCGTTACTTGGTTCATTTTAAATACGCTTGGTTTCATAATCGCTTACATCCAACCGTTGATACAAGGCGGCCAATACACACCTTAATTAAAACAGCGTCCCTTATTTTGGCCAAGACAAGGGAATATATGAGAACCGTCCGGCAAGGACCAGCCGGCGGTTCTTCATATATACCCTAATATTAATAAAAGGAGGACCAACAGTCTATGAGAAAAGTATTTGTTCTCATAACAACATTATGCCTGGCTTTTTCGGCTTTGGCGACAACGGCGTTTGCAGCTGAGAATTATGAGCTGTTACCTGTTGATGTTGTTTATTCCCATGACCGCATGGAGGTCAAAAAAATCTATGAAATGTCGGCGAGCGTAAATCCGGATATGATACCGCGTCAAAGTTTTGAACGCGAGGATGTAAGTTATAAATGTTCGGATATCCTGCGCGAAGTTATTATCGGCGATGAAGTCATAACCCGCACAGAGACCGAAACGGTTGACAGCGCGAAAAACGATATAGAATCCGTTTTGAAAGTTTTACCGATGACAAAGGAGGTATTAACGGAAGACGGCTTTTTCGGAGTCCTGCATCTTGATACTTCCAATATAAAATCGGAAGTCGCAGGATACGGAACGACTTCAAGTACGGTGAATACCACGCGGAACTATCCGAATCTATCCGACGCGGATTCGCAGTACATCCCAAAAACAGTTACCGAAAACGGGATAACCTACACGCTTACCGATATTCAGTGGCAGACCGACAACAGATATAATGTTGACGATTGGGAGATCGGCGCCAGATACACGGCCGTCGCCACATACAGCGGAAGCAAATCGTCAAGCTATGTGAAAGGTTATAAGGTAACCGCTGAATATACCGGGGACTTGTGCCGCACAGGAGTCACGGTGATCCGGTACACAGTTATTTTTTCGGGGGTTAAAATAACAACTCCCGAACCTCCGCCTACATCGGAACCTGATCAAAACGACAATCCCATCGTTGGTCTTGAAACCGATCCGGCAGACGAAACGCCCTCAGGGCAAAAGAATTCGAGTTCATCCGGTTTTAACTGGATGATCGTCGTAATCCCGCTTGCGTTATTGTTCGTGGGAGCAATGGCAGGCGTTATATATATGTACCTAAATAAACAGAAGGAGCTTAAACACAATGAAGAGATTATTGACTACGATTATGCTGATACTGACAATAGTGACAGTGACAGCGATGCCATCGACGGCAGCGGATTATAGTTTCGGCGGCACCGATTCCGGATTGTCCGGAGATCCGGCGGCGGAACAGGAAACCGCAAAAGAAAATCCTCCAAGCGAAAACCCCGGCACCAATCAGGCTATTGACAATTTGATTGATACTCCGGCGACCAATAATCCATCGTCCGCTATATCAGATTCCGGTTCTGAGTTTTCCGATGAACATGCGCGGGCTGTCGGGTACGTTATCGCAAACAAAGTATTCGTAGGCGACGGCACCGGCAATTACAACTGGGAATCCGGACTGAGCCGCGCCGAACTGGCCGTGCTTTTTGTTCGTCTTCGCAACGATGAAGAAAAAGTCAACGATGCCAAAGCACATTATATCCAGGCTTGTTATTTTACGGACGTCCCTTTATGGGCTCAACCTTATGTTGGGTATTGTGCGGAAAAAGGTTTGATGCTCGGATATAACGCGCATCAATTTGGACCAAACGACAAAGTGACGCCGCAGCAGGCATGCACGGTTATTTTAAGGCACATCGGTCTGCCGGAAACCGAATGGAGTTACGAAACCGCAGTCAATAACGCCAAAACGGTTGGAATCGTTTCTTCTTCCGGTTTTGTTGACATGACAGCCATCAAACGCGTGGAAATGGCGTCGCTCATATATGAAGCCGAAATCCTGGATACAAGTTCAATTTTTGAAGTCATACAATTCCCGCCGCCATCCGCTGAATCGTCTTACGATGGTGAATTGAATAAATTCACACTACCCGACGGCTTATATTATTCCGACGACTCTATCGGGACGATCTCAATACCAAAACTGGATGTAACGGCTAAGGTATATGAAGAAGAAAGTCTTGATAACCTTAAAAAAGGCGCCGGACATTTCAAAAACACATCTTGTTGGGATGGAAACGTAGGATTCGCGGCGCACAACCGCGGAACGGTAGGTTTTTTCGGACAGATCCACACGCTGGTAAATGGCGATAAAATCGTCTACACCACAAAGCTTGGCACCCGCACTTATGCAGTTTTCTCTGTCGAAAAGATAAGCGAAACCGATTATTCCAAATTGGGCAGGACGGACGAGAACATCGTCA
>Ga0082212_10014007_pt1 | contig 10006 bp, 8 predicted proteins | sample TergutNt197P3_FD_71548 | JGI IMG/M metagenome (GOLD analysis project Ga0082212, IMG submission 71548) | Neocapritermes taracua P3 segment gut microbial communities from Petit-Saut dam, French Guiana - Nt197 P3 | ecosystem: Host-associated > Arthropoda: Insects > Digestive system > Gut ... | reverse complement strand
TGGGTGATGATACAGCATCGATAATAACCGGAACAATCGCTTTTTTCGATATAAATAACGTCTTCTTTTCCGTCATTATCCATATCGCCTATTGCATATACCGGCATTTCATAACCGCATTTCAATAAATTACCAACGCGCAGGTTTTCTGTTTTGTTCGCACCATTTAATTTTTCACGGATAATTTCGAATGTAACGGTATTTCCTGACAGGTTGTTGTAATGTGGAAACATCAATTCTTTATAGCCATTACCGACAAAATCGATTGCAAAACAGGCGCCATTCACTGCTTTCAATTTGTTTAAACTGAACGATTTGTGTAGCCCGAATTCAGATTTTTCTATAAATTGCGGCTTGCCATCAGCGTCTAACGAACCGCTATATACACAAGTATAATTTTTGGTCTCTAATATGCCGTTATCTGTTGGAGATAATACAGAAAAAATGCTCACAAGATCAGATATGCCATCCCCATTCAGATCGGCTGCAAAAAAAGTTTGATCGCGATGCGGGACGAAGGGGTATACATCAACATCTACAACTCGTGGATAGGAAATACTGTTTTTTAATGCCGGTAAATAATTCCATTCTATAGTGACCGGTTTTTTCGATTCTCCGGCAGCGTTTTTTTCCGTAACAGAAACAAGGCGCGAGAATTTTGTACTCGAACCGTCGCTTGCCGTGTTGTACGACATTGTATAAGTACGGAATACCTCACTGTTCGTCTTGCAGGTTATTGTTGAAAGCCGATATGAATTACTTACTGTTTTACCGCCGATGTTTGTGATTAGCGGATCCTGTCTACCGCTCGTATAATCGAATGTTACTGTATTATTTAAAGAAGACGCAATATTGATATTTTTTCCGTAGTCAATTTGAGACAAAACCATTAAGGCAATATTTGACGCGCTTTTGTACGAATACTCCATGTAATTACCAAGTTCGTCCTCTACGCGGTCTAGATACCATCCGTTAATTTTATACGGACTGCCGGAGAACTTCTGCAATGAATTCGGGACGCTGCCATAATAGTATTTCGTTCCGCTTGACGCTTCTACTTGAAACCAGATGTAGTTGTTCGCAGAATTAAATTTGACGGTTATTTTTGTATTCGGGTCATTCTCAGGATAGTATACTGCATTTGTTGCAAAAGCGCTCCCTGAATCAAGAACTAATCTGACGCCATCTAAATACAGCGCATCGTTATTTGTATAGCTAATACCACTTGCCTGACCATCGTGATATATATCTTTGGGCGCTCGCATTATAGCCGAAATACCGGCTATATTGCACCCCCAGCCGGCTATACCGTTGCCGGACTGACTGTTGTAGACTATTGCCACCGTTGGTTGCATACCGCCCACCCCTTGCGGCGCTTCTATCGGAATTGTATACATAGCGGCGCCTGTGGGCGAGACGTCAAAACTGCCGCCTGTTTCTCCCACCGCTGCACTTTCGCTACTCGTATCGTCAGGGAAATCTAAATATCCGAACTCGCTGTATTGCTGACTATTGCAGATATAGCACGCAATGAAGATAAGAAATGAGAAGATACATTTTATTATAAATGTAGATATATTTTTCATAAGCTTTAGAATTGATTACCTGAGGCATCGTAACGACATTTAACAAGCTGTGCATCTGTTTTTACCGCAAATGCAAGCCACACAAGAATTGTAAGAAATAATACTTTCATAAAACAGAATTTTAAAATTTTTGCAATGATACAACAAAACTTTCAATTTACAAGTTAAAAATTGTTAAAATAAGTTAAAAATTGTTAAAATAAGATGATTCAATACGAATACCTGTTAAAGTTTTGCGATAAATCCGGCGCCTGCACGTAAGGGTCGGGGCTTAAGAAGCGTCCTACAAGCGGGTCGTACATCCTGCCGTTCATGTTTATCAGTTCAAATTCGGGCAAGTGTTCATGCCCGGTGTAGCCGCGATGAAAGCCTAACGCGTTGCATAGAACCGTTTGATTGCCCCAGACATCGTATCTTGCGCGGAACACCGCCGTTGTATCGGTTGCGGTTGCGAGCTTCAAGATACTGCCCAGATGGTCTTTGTGCGCATAATATATAACATCGTTCATACCTGTCTCTTTTACGTATATTGCGCCGCCGGGAAGATAAATGAACTCTGTCGTTTTACCGCCTTCGGTTACGCTTTCGTAATCGCCGGCAAAGATAATCTTTTTTATTAATATATTGTTCTTTTTTAATTCAGTTTTCCATCTTTGCTGGTCGGGACCGTAAAAAATATTCAGTTCGCAGTTACTGACCCGGCCATTTTCTACTGCGCTGCCTTTGAGGTTATGCGCTTTGTTAAAAGCTGTGTAAGCAATATCTAACTGGTACATATTAATCAAGCTGTCGGGATTTTCTACCTCGGTTAGTGCGTGGGGACCCGCGCCGTCGTCTCCGTAGCTGTATGCGCCTATACCGCGGTATTATCAGCGGGATATACGAACATATAAGGGAGTATTAGTTTCTATTGACAATAGTTACTATTCTTCTTTCCTGATAAACCGTATCTCTACACGGCGATTGCTGGCTCTGCCTTCTTCTGTTTCATTCGAATCTATGCGGCGGACGCCGGAGCCTGTAGAGGTTAATTTGTTCGCATCGCAACCTTCTTTGACAAGGTATTCCTTCACGGCGTCGGCGCGCCGTTGCGACAAGTTACGGTTGTACGCCTGCGAGCCTATACTGTCGGTGTAGCCGTTGATTTCTACCCTGTAGTTTGCCGACTTTATTATTCTCGCATGTAGTGTCAGTTCGGATATTGAAAGCGGCAAAATATCGCTTCGGTCAAAATCAAAAAACAGATTTTTGAGTGCTATAGCAATCTTGTCGTTAAAAACATCGTCGAATTTATAGAGCGGGATATCTTTTGTGATATGTACAGCAGTGTCGATATTTCTGAGGTCGATATGGTCGGGCATGGGATAACTTCAGACTTCCTGACCTCTGCGGAAACTAAGATGTCACCAATTTGAATAAAATTGTCAAATTTGTATCTGGAAAAACCGTTTGAGTTTCGTTCAGATTATTACATAAAATTTGCAGAATTTTATCATCTGCCCAGCTATTTGTGTTGTGTATTTTAACCGTTAAAATATTATTTATCAAATCAGTTTCTATATCTGCGTCCGCCGAGTATAACCTTCTGATAAGCGAACGTGCCTCCTGCGGATTTGCCATCTGCTTTTTAATGATGTTACACAGTGCGGTTTCAGCCCGATATGCAATGATTTTAATAGTATCAAGAAAAAACTTTCGCTCATTTACTGAAGTGTCAAATTTCTGATTTTCATCTAAATCGCTGAACGGGATTTTCTTTTTCGTCTTTTTCTTTTTTTGGATAATTTCTATTTTTTCTTTTTCAAGGTCTTCTATTTCGGTCTTCTTATCGGTTTTCTTTTTGACGAAACGTTCCATCTCTTTTTCAGACATTTCCTTGTCTTTGAGGGTTATTTCGGCGTATTTCATCTTATTTTTTTTCAGGAGGCTCAAAACTTTTTTATGCTCTCTGTCTAATGCTTGATATTCAGGATTTACCACCAAGGAGGTGACAGGAATAGAATTCTTCAAATAACTTGTAATACTGTCTATATCAAAACTTTCAATCATGTATTTAAAAAAGTTTTCCTGACACCATCGCGAGAACATAAATATGCATATTTGAACAATTGACAAAAGATAATTGGTAGTTATTACGGAAGTTTGATGACCTGATGCGCTTTTTTTTCGAATTTCACGAACGGTAACCTTCTTCACGGGCTTGTCTTTTTCCTTTTTTCCACACAGGACTGTTTCGCGCTCGGCAAGCTGTACGATTTCACTGTCACCGGCTTGATTAACAATCTGATAGTCCGAAAAATCAGCATCGTCCCACTTGTCAGTGACATTTTTTTTGTATGTGCAAAATGCAATATGCTGACAGATAAGTTCATAAAAAAAATCAATACTGTATCCTTCACGGTCGAAAACAATCATGTAACGATGTAACTTTTTATTCGCTTTCAATTCGGCTTCTGACGGCTGATCGGGAACATCCATGTTCAAACGCGGAATAATATCGTCAGTAAGAGTTTTTACTAAACCTTCATTGAGCGTTTTTGGTACCACAAAAAACGGATGCCCCATTTGATTGCTGACCCAATAATCTGTACTTCCACTCATACACAGACGCATACGGCTAACAAAGCGCCTGGGCATCTCAACCTCTTTGCCATAATACAGGTTCACATGACCGTCTATGTATAAAACCCCTTGAAGTTGCTCGTCTAACTGCATCCAATCGCGACTCAACTGCGATTGCCATTGTTTTACATCGGTTACACTACAAAAATCGGCTATGCGTTTACGTAAAGTTTTAACTTCCGGTATACGGTCGAGACCCATACAACGCCCCAGATCGCCCGCCGGAACGCTATTTGACCGCTCAAGACGATTGATGCGCAGCAATACCAGAAAAACAAGACTGATTAATACATGCGTTGCCGTGTAATAACCGGTAACGCTTTCGAAACGCGATATGTAACGGAGCAGTCCACACGACAGCAGAACCGGAATGGACAGAAGAAGTCCGCCGTGACTTAAATCAAGATGGTTCTCGAAGGTCGTTGTTGCACTAATACCGGTTTTACTTGCCAGTACGCGTTCCAATTCATTGGAACATGATTTGCCCATACCTGAACTGTTATCAAGCTGCGTCCGGCTACTTTTGGTGGATATTTCTCCACGAGCAGCCACAGAGGATAAAGCCGGAAGGGATAAGCGTTTTTGTGCCAACGCTTTATAGAAAGTGTTGGGTTTGATACATAAACACGCGCAAATCTCATCCTTGCTCGAACCATCAGCATGCAGAACCGTAATTTTATCTACTATTTCGGGGGTGAAAATGCGGAGACGGGAATGGTTTTTTTTTTGAAAAAACAGCCATCACCTTCTTTTTCGTAGGTAGACAGCCAGCGACTGATGCTACGTGCAGGGATATGGAAGGCTTTTGAAATCTCGCCGCGGGTCGCTCTGCCGTTGCTTATCATTTGGCATACGATATTCTTAAAACTATCACGGCTATCTTCCAGATGATGATAAAACGGAAAACTCCCATTAAAATAATAGACTTTCCCGTCGCGTTTTAGTACCCCGATATAACTGTTGATGATAGTCATATCGGGAGTAAACAGGGGTAGGGTGGCTTGTGGCATAAACTATACTTTTTGTGAAAAAATAGGACATCTTTATTTCCGTTGCAAAAATAATAATTCTACGTAAAACAACAAAATAATTTTCAGAGGTCAGGAAGTCTGAATATAGGATATTGCAGAAAAAGATTTCCTGCAAGTATAACAAAGTCAGTCAAACTTGCCCTGCAGGTGAAGCAATCCGACAAACCTATTGATTATATTGATATGAAAAATATTGAGTCTTCAATGGCGAACTACGAGCATAACAGTTTTGTTATTGCTTTGCGGACGGCGTACGACGATAAACAAATAGAGCGTATCATCCAACAATACATGATAGGGACAAATCGAGACGGCACGTGTATTTTCTGGCAAATTGATATATCGGGAAAAGGTTGCTATGCAAAGGCGTTCTATTTTCATCCCAATCTCTATGAATACGAGCAGAGAGAACACTTTGTGTCAAACAGTTATTACCAAAAATTCTTTAATCATCGGCAAGTATTTTTTGGCGAACATCTTTTGGCGTCGCCCGAAAATATAGACAAGCCAGTTTATATTTTCGAGTCCGAAATGACGGCATGTATTGCCAGCGAATGTTTTCCCGAATATGTTTGTTTAGCAACCGGCAATGGCGACGTGAAATTGACAGACGAAAGCGTTTGGACATCATTAGCCAATCGCAAGGTTATACTGTACTCCTCTAATGTGAAGTCGAAGAGAACATGGAATAATATAGCCGGAAAAATTCGGAGCTTTGGGATTGATGTTACGATAAATGAAACACTGTACAAGTTATTTCCCGACGTGGAAATGGACGTTTCAGATATGATTATTTATTTTTTGAAATCCCAAAGACGGCAACAGGAAGCGATTGCAGCCGAAAACGCGACCGAAAACGCCGTTGTCGACAATTCGGTTGTTATTTCTGAAAATAGCGCCGAAGAAGCCGTTGTAGACAATCCTGTCGTCGCCTCGAAGGTAGAGAAAACAATAGACAATCCTTTGCCTGAATACAAAATTTCAGGGACGAAGGACGAACTGTGCAGACAGCTGGGAATTGATTCAAAACAGTTTGACAGGCTGATAAAAAAAGGAAAGATTAAATATCTTGAGCCTGACAGGTATTCCCTCAATGGAATTTTACCGTTCTAAAAATTATCTTTAGAAATCTCTGAAAAAATGGGGTGGTCGTGTTGATGCCCCATTTTTTTTATGCTAAACGTTCCACAATACTCGCCCAAAAACTTGCATCATACCGAAAAATTGCTTATCTTTGTGGAAGTTAATCAATTTATACATTGCAAAAATGAAACTAAAGATTCAGAAGAACGGCAAATATATGCTGTCGGATATTTCGCAAACCGAAATGAATGTTTTGAGCATTATAATGTTTACAGCCGATTCAAGATGTTTTCGGGAGTTGGAAGACGATGGCGAATATTACAGCGGTGATGATTTTGTTTGTGTGCTATCAAAGTGGGAACGACGAGCATTAACAAATATCGCAAAAATAATTTGAAATATTTTTAGGTTTTCAAAAAAAACACTACTTTTGCCCGCAAAAGCATCCAATTCGCTACCTGTATAAACAGAGTGCCGAGCTGGATGTTTTTATTTTCTACCCTCAAACATTTATCGAACATTTGCCGTAAATAGTTGAAAAAGACTTGTTTATTATAATGATTTTGTTTATCTTTGTGATGATTAAGTTATTATAACAAGGATTACAATGTTATTGAGCGTAAATAGGACAGATTATGGTTTGGCTACGGAAGTGGCTATCCCGACAGGACGCAATGGCTACAAAAAGCCATTTATGCCTGCATTTGACGATAGTTTTATAACTCCGAAGACGATTATGAGTGAAATATCAAGGTTAATCGGTGTGCCTGGCGACGTCAAGAGCAACGAGGATGTGCTGAATACGCTTCTTTCCGATGTGCAGCCTGTAGATTTTCAGGCGGTCGTATATCCCGAAGTAGCGAAGTTAAGGCAGCGTTTGGATGAGGCTACCGACGACAAGGACAGGGAAAAAATCGCCGCAGAGATTAAACAACTCAGGGTAACAGACCGTCAAAAGTATGTTGTTATTGTAGAAGAACTGCTTCGGCTTGCGACCGAGCGAAAATGGGGCATCTGCAAGAACGCAGCCTTTGTTTATCTTTTCAACGGTGGCTACTGGAGTGAAGTCAACAAGGAGATCCTGCAACAATTTTTAGGCGATGCCGCCGAGCGCATGAACATGCCCAAATATGATGCAAGACAATATCTTATACGTGAAAACCTGCTAAAACAGTTTCTTTCGAGCGGTTTTCAGGCGATGCCCGAAGATGAAAACCGTATTCTAATCAACTTGCGAAATGGCACATTCGAGATTGACGGTAGCGGGAGAGGGACGTTGCGTCCTGTGAACAAAAATGATTTTTTGAAATACCAGTTGCCCTTTGACTATAACCCAAATGCTCAATGCCCGATGTTCCAAAACTACCTTGATGTTTCGCTACCCGACAGGTCGGCTCAAAATGTGTTGGCAGAGTTCACAGGCTACGTCTTTGCACCGAATCTTAAGTTGGAGAAGGCGTTATTCCTATATGGCAGTGGCGCCAACGGAAAGAGCGTGTTTTTTGATATAATTAATGCCCTGCTCGGAACTCAAAACGTGTGCAGTTATTCTATTGACAACCTTTGCGAGCCGAATGGGTATTTTAGGGCAAAGATTGCCAACAAGTTACTTAATTATTCATCAGAAATAGGGAAACGCTTTGAGGTAGACAAATTTAAACAGTTATGCAGCGGCGAGCCTGTAGAGGCGCGGTTGCCGTACTGCGAGCCATTCCAAATCAGGAACTATGCCCGATTAGTTTTCAATGCCAATCAACTGCCGAAGGATATAGAACAGACAAACGCATATTTTCGCCGTTTTTTGATAATACCGTTCACTGTGTCCATCCCGCAGGAGCAGCAGGACATTGAACTGTCCAGGAAGATAATAGACAATGAATTGTCGGGCGTTTTTAACTGGGTTTTACGCGGTCTTGACAGAATAACACGTCAAAAAGGATTTTCAAAGTGTGCTGCTTCTGAAAATGAATTGAAGCAATACAGGCGCGAGAGCGACAGCGTGGAGATGTTCCTTGACGAAAACAACTATCAACGGTCTATCAATGATACTAAGCCTTTGCAGGAACTGTACAATGAATACAAAATCTATTGCAACGATTCGGGAAACAGGATATGTTCGCTCAGAACATTTTCGCATCGGCTGAAAGACAAGGGTTACGATACCAAAAAGATGAAGATAGGCGTGATTGTTTATATTGAACAGCGTAATGACGAATAGATTTAACATGAAAAAAAATGTTGTTTTCTTTCGTCACTTCCGTCACCATCGTCATCGGATTGGGAAAAAGGTGACGCAGGTGATGCAGGTGACGATAAAACAAAACATTTTTTCTGAAGTAAAAAATTGATTATGAATACGAAATACGAATACAGTTTATCGAAGAAGGGCAAGCATAAATGCCCATATTGTGGACGCAAGCGTAAGTTTGTGCTGTATGTTAACAACAAAACAGGCGAGCCGTTACATTCTACCGTTGGCAGGTGTGATGGCTCTGACAAGTGCGGGATGCATTACCCGCCGAGACAATATTTTGCAGATAATGCCATTTCCCTTGACAGTCCAAAAGATTATAAGCCACGAATCAAAACTATCCCGAAGCCAATCCCGAAACCGAAGCCGTCATATATTGATGCAAATGTTTATAAAAAGTGCTTGACAGGCTACGAAGACAACCGTTTTATCTGCTATTTGCGCAGTATTGTCAAAGATGATGATACGGCAATGAAAACTGCAGGACGTTATTTTATCGGTACGTCGAATGAATTTGGAGGCGGGGCGGCAGTATTTCCACAAATAGACTTGCAGGGTAACATTAGAACTGCAAAAATCATGCAGTACAGCGCAAGCACAGGCAAGCGCGTCAAAAGAGAAACAAGGAACGGTAAAGTACCTCTTATTAACTGGGTGCATAATATTTTGAATCTGCCCGACTTTAACCTGTCCCAATGCTTTTTTGGCGAGCATCTGTTATCTGAAAGGTACAAAACCGTTGCAGTTGTTGAAAGTGAGAAGACGGCAGTAATCGCAAGCGTGTATTTCCCTGACATGATATGGCTTGCCTGTGGCGGGAAACATGGGCTTAATACTGACAAATGCCATTGTTTAAAGGGGCGTAATGTTATTTTATTTCCCGATGCAAAAGCATTTGACGACTGGAACAGGAAGGCGAAGGAACTGTCTACCATTTGCTCGGTGTCTGTTTTTTCCATGATAGAGGAACATGCAACCGATACTGAACAGGATGCGGGACTTGATTTGGCGGATTATCTTGTCAGATATATGCCGTCGGAGTTCGTCAGGCAGCCTGTGCCTCAAAAATTGGCTGAAATGTCGGAAATCTGCCCCTCAAAAACTGAAACAGATACTGTACCCGACAATCCTGTTGTTAATGCCTTGTGCGCCAAAAACAAGGCTTTGTTAAATTTGATGAAAACCTTTGATTGCGAAGTTACCAGCACAGGAAGGTACGAGCCGACAAGAGACGAACTGAAACAGAAACTGCCCGATAATGATTCGTGGACGGAAGCGGAACTGTGCAGGATGCTGAACATAAAACCTGCCGCTGTAGTCAGGTTAGCAAAGGACAAGATGATTTATTTTATTTCAATATCAGGTAAATATTGCCGTACAGGTTGTACGCCATTTTAAAAGTGCTTTTTGGAAATCGGATAGTCGGACGGACG
>Ga0082212_10014006_pt1 | contig 10006 bp, 7 predicted proteins | sample TergutNt197P3_FD_71548 | JGI IMG/M metagenome (GOLD analysis project Ga0082212, IMG submission 71548) | Neocapritermes taracua P3 segment gut microbial communities from Petit-Saut dam, French Guiana - Nt197 P3 | ecosystem: Host-associated > Arthropoda: Insects > Digestive system > Gut ... | reverse complement strand
ATGGAATGGATTGGATAATACGAAATAAACTTTCTACATAGGCAGCCAATGTTTTTCGACTTTTCCCCGTTTCTGTTTTCATTTCTACATGGGGACAATTTGTCCCTATGTACTCGCCGAGAAGTTCATCTCGTTTACGAAGTTTTTTCAGGTAATCCGTTGGATTAACGCTTTCGGTCAGCACACCAACAACATCCACCACAGAAAAAAACCATTCTTCTTTTTCCTCATCCCATACGGTACGTATTTTCTTGGTTTCAAATAATTTAATTGCAGTTTGTTCGCTCATATCCGTATATTTTGATTACCATTTTATACCCGATACTGTCAGTTCTTTCTAATATTTATCCTTATCACTTATTTCTAAACCTGTCAGTTTGATTAAAAAGTCGCAGCACTGATGATATGTGTCTTCCTTATCAGGCGTCCACCTATCAACAACATGATATTGAAAATTCGTTTTTCCTTCTAAAATCCATTGGGCTCCATCAGCCCCAATGCTTAGCTCAAGCCACTGAGTACCATCTTTATGAGTAACAATTTTTCGTGTTTTTTGATACGTTTCCAAATTCCAAAAATCAATTTGACTGAGCAATTTTTTAAATTCTATCCACGTATTCTCGTCAAGCGACTTTTGTTCGTCTGTAACCAGATTACCAGGGGCATATCCTCCTTGACCACTACAAACTTTCCAATAAAGCATGTATTTTTTATCTTGCTTTTCTATGCGTATAGCAATTGGATGATGAAAAGTTCGCAACCATGTAAATCTGTAAATCTCATTATCGGACTTGTCCGTATAAGCTACAGGTTCTTCCATAGCCCGCAATTGACCAGAATACCACTTGTTAATAAGAGTATCACGTCTAACGTAAGAAGGAGAATGTCTATTAAACATAAAATCGCCGGTAGTATCTCTGAAAACCACCTCTAATGGAAAATAAAATTTCGCTGTATTTTTGCCATCGTCTTGCCCTCTACAAATTGTCAAGACACACATGAAAATGATGGATAAAATTACTGCCTTTGTCATTTTCATATTTTAATTTAATTAATATCCTCTTTTTCAATACCATTCTCTTTTATGTCCGTTGTCGAAACATCTTCATTTTCTTCTCCTTTGTTATCATCCTGTTCAACAACGACTTCAATCTTCGTATTGTTCACAAACAGATAACTATCCAGCATGGATGTTTCGTTTTCGTCGGGGAAGGGTTGGGCTTTGGCAAATTTTACCAAATCGGCAAGCGAGAACAGTTTGCTGAGGCGGCTTACCAAATTGTTGTCCTCAAAACCGGTATGGCGCAAACCGGCAAGGATTTCGTCGCTGGTCATTTCCATCGCCGTTACGCCAAAACGCCCTTCGATGTAGGTGCGCACGATGTCCGACAGACGGGTGTAATAATCTTTCGTGCGGTTGCCTTGCCAGAGTTTTTCGCCCCGCAGTTTGTCCAATTCGCGCAAAGCGATGACATGCGCAGGTTCGGCGGGTTTGGGCGCAGAGAAAATCGGCTTGTTGTTGCGCCGGCGAATGAAAGCATAGATGCCAAACGCAATGAGGGCGGCGGCTAACAACAACAGCCCGAAACGCAGCAGCCACGGATAGACGTCCGCCCAGCCGATGGGCATTTTGTAAATCGGCTTGATGTCGGCGATATTTTGCGTACTGTCCAAAGGCATGGTCAGCACGTCCAAATATACCGGCAGGGTGGCGATGGTGTCTGCCCGTCCGTCGGCGACAAACGGAAAACGTATCGGCGGCAGTACATGGCGACCGCCTTCGAAACTTGTTACCAGCAAGTCCTGTTTCATGCGAACCATCCCGTTCGCCGTTCGGGTTGAGTCCACAGGATACGCCTCAATGATTTCGATTTTCCGCGTAAGCGTATCCTTCCACGCGGGAAACTGTACGCGCACGTCCGCCTGACGCTCCAGTTCGATGAGCAGTTTTATCTGGTCGCCAATCATGATTGCCGTACTGTCGAACCGCGCATTGACCTGTATGGTTTGAGCGCTCGCGGCAACAACCGCGCCGACTGCAAATAATAAAGTGAAAAAACGTTTTGTCATTTTGATATGATGTTTTTAGATTTTAGATTTGATGTTTTGTTATTGCTTTTGGGTTAATGATATGATAAATTTCCTGTTCCAATCCCTTTTTGTGTTTATGAATAATTTCTACCAAATTTATCAAATTTTCATCTTGAATAGATTGTAAATCAAAAGTTATTTTTTGAATATCATACAATTCTTTATTTCCGTATTTTTCAAAATGATTTTCGATGTTTTCAGGAACAAAAAAACTTGCCCTGTCGCCAAGATATTTTTTATATTCAGTCAAATAAATTCCAATTCCGGAAAAATCAAAATCGCCGAAATATAGGTATTTGTTCGGAATTGATTGCAGCCATTTCAGTAAATCCTTATTTTGATTTTGTGGATAGCGACTTACAAATATCGGTTGTAAATCTCCAAATAAATATTTTTGTTTTTCAATGTACCGGAAATTTTCCGGATTTTCAATCCCTATAACTGTAACATCGTGAGGAATAATAAAACTTTCAAAATCGTAAATAAATTGAAATACGCCTTCTATTGGAGTTAATTGAATTGTTTTTCCGTTAATGCTCGCTTGAATTGAATGGTAACAATTTATCAAAAATCCTTTGAAGGTGCGGATTTTCTTTAATTTAGAATTTGATGAAACAGCAACAGCATCTGCGCGAGTTAAATTACTGTTTTTTAAACTGTTAATATATTTTTGCAAATCGGTAATTCCGTAATGATTTTGCAAAAAATCGTTCAACGGTTTTTGTTCGGAAAGATAAATCAACGCTTTATTTCTTCCCTGAACCTGTTTTTTCAAAATGCCGTTATCCAACATTTCGTTTATAACCGGATGTCGGATTTTACTTGCGGGAATTTTCACCCCGTTTTGTAATAAAATCAAGTTTTCTGATATGGAAACGGGCAATTTCATTCTTCAGTGTATTGCGATAAAATACGTTTAACAATGGTAATACTTTTCTCATCTTTGTGCAACTTATAAATGTGCTTAAATGCCAACGCATCTCTTTCTTCCGGCGAACTGTTGATTAACAGGATATTGCGTTCGTTGGCGAATTTAATAATACCACGCACGTTATTTGTGTGCAGTTTACCGATTTCGTCCATCACACAATGCAAGCGAAAATCTTTAAAACGTTTTGACACACTTTCTTTGAAAACGTTGAGCAACATAATATTAACCATTGCTTTGACCAAAACATCCGTGCCATCCGAGCCGACATTGGTCAATTTTTCCTGCCAACCTGTGTCGTTTTGGTTTTCTACTATTCTGAATTTCAGTTCAAAAGTATCTGACAACGAAACGTAATCACGCCGCATTTCATTGATTTTCTTTACAAACTGTTTGAGTAAATCCACCGCCTCTTTGTTTTTCTTTTCCTGATTGTCGGATGAAAACAGGTTTGGCTGACCAAATTCCATAACGTTTTCATCGTTATAACTTTTTATCATCAAAAGCAACTGTACAATTTCGTTTTTACTGTCTTCAATTTTCAATTCTATTTTTTTGATGACGCCTTCGCCAATGGACTTTCTTTCAACAAAATCGCTGTTGATTTTTGCAATAATTTTCTGTATGTCACCCGATTTCTCTTGTAAATAACTTGTTTCCTTACCTATTGTAGAAACAATGTATGCAAAACGTTCATTTACTTCTTTTTCAATTCGTTCTATTTTTCGGTCTTCAATAAAATCGGACAGCATTTCTGCAAAAGTAAGCAATTCGCTTTCATTTGCTACCTGTTTTTTGAATTTGAGAATATTGTTTTCGCTGAATTTTCCAAGAAAATCAATTGTTGTTGTCCGCAATTCATCTTTGCGATTATTCAGTTTTTCGTAGTGAATAGATTTTATTTCATCTATCAAAACCTTGACACGTTTTTCACTAATTGTTTCACTGTCGGAAGTTCCAAAATATTCGGCAATAGATTTAAAACATTCAGTATCTTTAAATCCGGAAAAATAATCCATATCCTCTATTATGATTTTCAATTTGCCTTCCAAATCTGAAATAATTTCTTGAACTTCAGACAAGTTAGTTGCAATTTCAGATTTTTGTTTCTCATATTTTAGACTTTCAAAATCCAATTGTTTTTCTAATTTTTGTTTTTCCTGTTTAAACTCGTTGACTTTATCAATAAAGTCCCTTTTATCTTTACGATATTCGATAACAATGGCACGGTTATTTTCAATGAAAATCAATTCATTTTCCAACATCTGTAATTTATCTTCAATTTCATTTAACCGATTGGTATCTGCTCCTTTTTCAGAAAGTTCCGTGTTTTTTCGATTGGCTGTTTCCTCTTTCTGTTTTTGGGTTTCCGATTGTTTTAATTTTATTTCCGCATCAATATCAACCAATAATAAATTTATGCGATTTTGCTCTGTTTCAATGAGTTTATCGCGTTCTTTTTCTTTTATTTTTATCGTTCTGTTTTGTTCTTCATCCAAACGTCTAACTTCCAATTCGGCAGTTTTTGCAATTTCTTCGGCTTTGTCAATCTCTGTTTCAATGTTTTTTAATTGATTAGCGCGTTCTTTTTGTGCCTTGTCTTTCAACTCATTCAATGTTATCGTTGTTTCCGAATGTTTTTTATTATTTTGTTCAAAGCGATATTCATTTTCGCGAATAATATCTTTCTTTTCACGAATTTTTGGCTGATACTTCCTTTTCAATTTTTCCTTATCGTCTTCCAATTTTTCCTCCAATTCTGAAATATTTTTTTTATATGTTTGAATTTGAGTGTTCAATTCCTCTTTTTCAGTTTCATAATCGGTTATGGTTTTAACAGTTTTGTTTACTTCATTCAAATCAATTTCAATACCGTAAAAATTACCGGTATCTCCTGCCAAACGAGGATTTAATGAAGAATTGAACAACACATTTGTATCGTCAATAACTTTTCCGATTGACTTTTCCCAATTCGGATAATTATCTGTTAACCAACCATAAAGTGAATATTTACTATTGGCGATATACGTTTCGATTTTTGTAATTTCCGTTTCGAGTGTTGTATTTTGTTCGTTTATTTTTTCCTTGTTTCGGTAAAAATCTTTTTGCAAGTTTTGCTCATAAACTTCCCATTGTTTTTGAATGTTTTCTATTTGTCTCGACAAATTTTCCTTCTCAACAGGCAGTTGTTTGCACAGATTTTCCAACTCCCGTATTTCTTTTTCCAAACTCAAAATTTCATTTTCAAAAAAACGAGTGTGTTTTATACTTTCTTTTTTAAGTTTCAAGTTGTGTACAGTCTCTTTTTTGTTTTCCCAACTGGTTCGCAGGAATTCAATCTCTTTTTTATGTTCTTCCCAAAAATCTGCAATTTGTTTGTTGAAATTTTTATGCGTCATTTCTCTAAAAGTTTGAAAATCGGCGTTTATTTTATTCTTTTCGGAATTTTTTCCATTCAAAAAATCTTTGTATTGATTGTCTATATTATCAAACAATGCTTTAAATTTTGCATCCAAATCGAGAAATTGAGACAAAAGCAAAGATTTTTCATTCAGAAAATTGCTTTTTTCTTTTTCAAAATCGTTTTTCTTTTCAACTTTTGTGATGATTTGATTGATATTTTTTCGCTCGTATTCATCGTTTTTACGTTTAGCGGTTTTCAGATTTTCTTCCTGTATCCGAATATCGCCTCTTATTTTATTTGCTTTTTCGTCATAAATTTCTTTCGCACGATTTATTTTACCTTTGAAAACAGTCTCTTTTTCTTGCTGTGTTTTCAATCTTTCGGCAAATTCAGGTTCTTTTCTTTCGTTTTCGTCAGCCGCATACGCTAATTCTTTGGCAAGTCTGATTTTCTCTCGCTCCAAATGACGAATAGCAATATACAGTTTTGTAATGTTTTCAGCCTGCGAAGAAGTAGAAGGCATCTTAAATTTGCGAATATCAGTAAGTTGTGTTTCAAAATCGTTTAAGTGGTGTGCATATTGGTTTAAATCAATTCGTACATCATTATCCAATGAAAGAATAATAATTCGCTTGATAAAATCCGCCTCCATTTTAGAGTTAAGAAACACATTTTGAATAGTTTTCGGAACTTGCAAGTAATCTTTACTTTCGAGAATTGAATATTTTCTCAATTCGTGCTTTTTACCGTCGTGATTGCCATAAATTATATCGCGGTATTCTTTGTATTCGTCTATTTTGCGTTTTGTATAGGAAATTCTGTTGGCGTCAAGTTGTTGTGCAATTCCGTCCCAACTTTCTGGCACATTTCCGTTTTCATTAAAGAAATATTTCTGTTGATACGTTCCGTTGAAAAATCGGAAACACACTTTATGTTGTGATTTATAAGAAACTACGCAGAATTTTCCATCTTCGCGTTGCACTTCGTAAATAACGAAAGAATTAGAGTGATTGAAATAATAATCTACATACGATTTTTTCTGCGGCGGAATGCCCAAACCAAGCGTGTCGGCATTGTAAAAGAACAAAATTGCCCGCAATATCGTACTTTTTCCGGTATTATTTGTTCCGGTAAAATGCACATTTCCGTCAAGGTTTATCTCGGCGTATCTTATCTGTGCACTGTTGATGAATATGATTTTATTCAGGTATCTCATAAATTTTCTTTATCTATATTTTGTTTCCTGTTCTACAATTTTTTCTAAAACATTCTTTTGTGGCAATTCCAAAAGATAACGAGACACAAATATATGATTATCAAGCGTTCCTGTGGCATATTCAACTAATGTATTGTTTTTGTCCGTTACCAGTAAAATACCGACCGGCAAATTGTCGCCTTCTCTCATTTCGTGGTGTTTGTAATGCTCCAAATAAGCATTCAATTGTCCAATATACTCGTGCGTGAACTTATCTGTTTTTATATCAATCAAAATATGGCAATGCAAAATACGGTGATAAAAGACCAAATCAATGAAAAAATATTCGTCTTCTATCAATATTTTTTTCTGCCGCGCTTCGAAACAATAACCGTTACCCATTTCGAGCAAAAAAAACTGAATATTGTCCATAATTGCCTGCTCCAAGTCCGTTTCAAAAACTACATCTTTTGCAGCAACACCCAAAAATTCAAATGCAAAAGGTGATTTAATAATTTCCGAGGTTGTAATTTTTTCAGCATTACTTTGCACAAATTCAATCAGTTTTTCGGGTTTGCGGCTTAATCCTGTCCGTTCAAAAAACAGCGAGTTAATTTGCCGACGCAGTTCACGTACTCCCCAAGTGCCTTTGATACATTCTATTTCATAAAAATTGCGTTTTAGGGTGTTATCAATTTTTATTAACTCTGCAAAGTGAGAAAACGATAGATTGGAAATAAGTTTAAGTGGCTCTATTATTGATTTTTCAGCAGATGTACTCAATTCTTGGGACACTGTCCCAAGAATTTCTTCCGGTAATTTCAATGATTTTTGGGACAGCGTCCCAAAAATTTGCGGGTATATGTTGTAAAACTGCCGAAAACGCGATAATTCTGCCGCCGATACATTTTTAAGTCCCTGATTTAAAAGCGAAACAGATATATTTTCCAATAAACGCTCACCGTAAGTCGCCCTGTCCTCGCCATTTTGCTCATATTCTACAATATAACATCCAATCAGCCAGTTACGAACTGTTAAGCCAATATTAATGGCTTTCATAGCGTAACTTTGAAGTGTTTCGTGGGTATGCTTGATTTGATTTGTTAATTGATTAAAATTCATTTGATTATATTTTTATGTGTCATTTTCATTTCTCTATTCAGGTATCTCATTTTGCACTTCCTCCGGTATGTTTATGTTTGTAACCAATTCTTCCAAATATTTAAACGACGAGAGTATTTTATACGATTTCAGGATTTCATTTTCCACTTCGGCAAAGCCATTTTTGCATAAATCCTCTATTGCTTTTGTAACAATTTCTTCGTAAGTAGTTTTATCGTCTTTCAATACTTTTCGCAAACCGTCTGCCTTATTTTTTAATACCGCGTCAACTTTGATTTTTACGATTATCTCCTGCGGACTAAAACTATAGCCCGAACCAAAAGTATGATTAAAGGTTTTGAAAAAATCCAAAATATCAATCCATTTGCAGGCGATTTCCAATTTACGTTCCAAGTCGGCTTTTGTTTCGTTTTTGCGTGAAAAATAGTAATATTCATCGCCTTTTTCGAGCGAAATTCCAATGACGGAAAAATAGTCGTATAGCGCTTCATATCTTTCGGTGTCATCAATCACATCATACAACTTTGTGATACGGGCGTCCGTACTGTTTGAGCAAATAAACTTATTACTGTTTAAAAAGTCATATATTTCGCCTGTTTGTTTGGGTACATTCATCAAATTGGATTATTTAGGATAAACAACTGCATATTCAATTTTGTCAAATTTTAAGAAATCATCAGTTAAATCTAATTCATCTTCAAACATTGAAATCATTTTGCAAAAAATAGTAACTCGCTCTTCAAAAGAAACTTCCCGCACAAATTGGTAATTCAAAAGAAACTCAAACAAATGCCCGCTTGAGCGTTTATAATCATTTCTTACTAGATACAAATTCAAATATATTTCTTGCTCCGTTTGTGGCAATCTTTCCTGTTCCGACAAACTTTCCGCAGAGTGTTTTACGGGATTAACCGCAGATTTATAACGATTTCTGACTTTTTTTATTAACAAATAATTTTCGTCTTTCTGCAAATTGTCAATTGACAATTTTAGACGATACGACGGTTTGTTTTCAAAAACAAGTGCATTATTTTGCGACAATACCTCTCGAATATTTGTTTTGTGCTTGATTTCAAACTGGTCGCGCAGGTATTTCAACTGTTTGAGTTTTTCGATGAATTTGCTTTGATATTTTATCTGATTGATGTACTCAATGATTTGTTGTCGCGTTTCAATCAGATTTTGACGGGCTTCTGTCAAATCTAAAACAAGTTGTGTCCTGATTTCCTTTAAGTCTTCATCGACAGCCAATCTGAAAAATGTAAGTTCATCTTCATTCAACAGTCGCTCTGTTTGTTCTATAAGCGCTTGAATTGCTTCCAATTTTTGCTTGTAATTTTCGAGTTTGGCAAGTTTGATTTTATAATTCGGTTCGGTTTTGAAAGCATTATCAATATTGCTATTCAAAACAGCAATATTTCGCAAAGTATTTCGTCCGATTTTTTGCAAAACCGACTTCACGCTTTTTAAATACTTAAACCGTTCACTGTTAGTATTTGATTGTAAATAGTAAGAGGCATATTCTTTTATTTGCTGTATATTTTCGTTGATATAAGAAATGTTGATTTCTTCGTTAACTTCCAAAATATCCTCTAAAAAATTGAGAAATTGGTCGTCTAATTCAAGATATGCCCCATTTTGAACAATAATTTTTTTGCCAAGCAAAAGTTTGATAACCTCTTCATTATTATCCATTAATTCCATCGCATACTCATAACGATACGCCGGCATTTTTCGTTTTTCAAACATCTCGGCAATCAGTTTATTGCCTCTGCTCAATGTGTTGAGTAATTCACGTATGGAATTAAAATGGTTCATTTTTCAATATTAATTGTTTTTACTCTAAACACTCTTAATTGTTAGATTTAATGATTTGCCAATGACCTGTTTTTCTGGAACCTATTCTTTCGATAAAACCTTTATCTTTTAAATCTTTAAAGGCATATTCTATGTTTCTTTCTGTTAAATTTAATTTTTCAGATATTTCATTTTTTGTAATAAATTGATTTTCTGAAATTAACATAAGAATTTGTTTTTGAGTTTCATTTAACCCGAAATTTAACCCGAAATTTAACCCGAAATCTTTCGGTGTATTTTCATTTACACCGTCTTTAATACCTGCGTTTATATCGTCTTTAAAATTTGTATCATTCTCATTTATAGCATCATTTAAAATATGATTATTACGAATATGAAAATATATGGTAAAAGTTCGCGGCGTAATGATAAATTCAGGTTCAGGAAGATTGTCTGCCACACAGAGTTT
>Ga0082212_10014005_pt1 | contig 10006 bp, 8 predicted proteins | sample TergutNt197P3_FD_71548 | JGI IMG/M metagenome (GOLD analysis project Ga0082212, IMG submission 71548) | Neocapritermes taracua P3 segment gut microbial communities from Petit-Saut dam, French Guiana - Nt197 P3 | ecosystem: Host-associated > Arthropoda: Insects > Digestive system > Gut ... | reverse complement strand
TTGCGGCCACTGCGCTTTAATCTGTATGACGAAGTGCATTCATAATGTAAACCTGTAAAGAAAAGAAAATGCCATGAATAATCCCCCCCCCAACAGCCGCGACCAAGTATTACTTAATGAAATTGAACAGCGCGATAAACTTTTATACGCCGGGAGCCGTGTGGCGGACATCCTGCTCGCGGCGATTGATACGGAGAGTTTCGAAGGTCCGCTTCTGGAAGGGATGGCGCAGATTGGCCGCTCTTTAGAAGTTGACCGGGTACAAATTTGGCAAAACGAAACGATTGGCGATGAGATTTGGTTTGTCCACAAATACCAATGGCTGTCCCCGGCCGGTGAGAAAGCCGTCCCCGTCCCGATCGGACTTAAATTTTCATATCGCGACAAGCCGGAATGGTATGAGCGTTTTTCGCGCGGCGAATATGTCAATTCACCGATATCTAAGTTGCCGCCGGGTGACCGGGATTTTCTCGGTAATTATGATATGAAGTCGATCGTTATTATCCCCTTGTTTATCCAAGAAAAGTTTTGGGGCTTTTTTAACATCGATGACTGTGAATGGGAGCGTACCCATACTCAGGAAGAAATTGATATTTTGCGTTCGTGCAGCCTAATGATGATCAGTATGTTACAACGCAATGAGCAAGCGATCGAAATACGTGAGGCGCATAGCCGGGCCAAGCTTCTTTTAGACGCGACGCCATTAGCTTGCCGACTGTGGAACCGGGAATACAAAATATTCGATTATAATGCGGAATCGCTTAAGTTGTTTAAAATCAAAGACGGTGAAGAATTTATTGCCAGATACTACGACCTTTCGCCAGAATATCAGCCGGATGGGCAGTTAACCGTTGAAAAGACCGAATTGATGATAAAAAAGGCTTTTGAAGAGGGGCGCTGTGTGTTCGAGTGGATGAATCAGACCCTTGACGGCGAGCCGATTCCAACGGAAATTACCCTTGTCCGTGTCCCTTATGGCAATGATTCGGCTGTCGCGGGTTACAGCCGCGATTTGCGTGAGCATAAAGAAATGATGCGGGATATCGAGCGGCGTGACCGGCTTTTATCCACCTTAAGTGATGTCGCCGGGATATTGCTTAAGACGGAAATAGTGGGTTTCGAAGCAAGCCTCCACCATTGTATGGGCATCTTAGGTGAGGCAATTGGTGTTGACCGTGTATCCATTTGGAAGAATCATACCGAAGATGAACTGCTTTATTACAGCCAGGTTTTTGAATGGAAGAGCGGGGTTATGTCGGATATGTATTTCAGCATAAAAGAAACACGGTGTTACAGTAAACAGGTGCCGGGCTGGGAGGAGATTCTTTCGGCGGATAATTGCTTATATATTACCGAGAAAAACATGACCGATGCAGAACGTATCCTAATGACTCCGCAGGGAATTGTCACCGCCTTTATTATCCCGGTTTTTATGCGGGATCAGTTCTGGGGGCTTGCCGCATTTGACAATTATCGGCAGGAGATGGTCTTTTCGGAGAGTGAACAGACCTTTATGCGTTCGGGCGGCCTGCTGATCGCCAATGCCCTGTTCCGCAACGAAATGATGCAAAACATTCATTCGGCGAATGAAGCAAAAAGCCGTTTTCTCGCCAATATGAGCCATGAAATGCGGACACCGCTTAATGCGATTCTGGGGCTTTCGGAACTAACCCTTGATACCGGAAAATTGACTGATGAGGATAACGCCAACCTGGTCAAAATCAGCAATGCCGGAAGAATGCTATTAAGCACGGTGAATGATATTCTCGATATTTCAAAAATCGAAGCCGGAAAATTCGAACTGATACCGGCGGAATATGATATGCCAAGCCTGATTAATGATACAGTAACCCAAAGCATTATGCATAAGGGCGAAAAGCCGATTTCCTTCGTCCTGGATATTGATGATAACTTACCTTCGAAGCTGGTAGGCGATGAACTAAGAATCAAGCAAGTGCTGAATAATCTTTTGTCAAATGCATTTAAATATACCCAAATGGGAATGGTCAAACTAGGTATTAAATGTATAACTAATGACGAAACAGTTTCGATGACGATTTATGTCAGTGATACTGGGGTTGGGATATTGCCAGATGATCTCGGCGGACTGTTTGATGATTATTTGCAAGTGGACAGACAGAGTAACCGCAATATTATGGGGACAGGGCTTGGGCTTCCGATCACGAAAAGACTGATCGACATGATGAGCGGGACGATCAGTGTCGAAAGTGAATACGGTAAAGGCAGTATCTTCACGGTTAACCTTCTGCAAAAATTTGTTAATAATGCCGTTATCGGAGCGGAACTTAAAAATAACTTGATTAATTTTGAGTATTACGATCGGCAGCGTGAGTTAAACGCAAGGCAGACGCGGATTTCCCTGCCGAATGTGCGCGTACTTGTCGTTGATGATGTGGCGACAAATCTCGACGTTGCTAAGGGTTTGCTGAAACCATATGGGATGCAGATTGACTGTGTGATGAGCGGCCGGCAGGCGGTTGAAGTCATCCGCGAACAAAATATCCACTATGATGCGGTGTTCATGGATCATATGATGCCTGATATCGATGGTATTGAGGCTGCTCGGCTGATTCGCGGCCTTGGCACCAGATATGCAAGTAAAATCCCCTTGATTGCTTTGACCGCAAACGCGGTGTCAGGCAATGAAGAAATGTTCTTAGAAAAAGGGTTTCAGGCATTTGTGCCCAAACCGATTGAAATTGCTCGCCTTGATGCGGTGATCCGCCGCTTTATCAAGGACAAAGGCATTGATGGCCTTGATATGACAAAAGGCCTTGCGCGGTTTAGCGGTGACCGGGATGCTTATTTTCAGGTACTTAAATCATATGCCGAAAATACTCCTCCCCTCCTTGAGCAAATGAAAGCAGTAACTATCGAAAATTTGTCTGCTTATGCCGTCACTGTGCATGGAGTAAAAGGCTCGAGCAGCGGTATTGGGGCAAAAGACATCGGGCGAAGAGGCGAAGCACTCGAAAAAGCCGCCATTTCAGGTGATTTTACTTTTGTGAGTGAGCATAATTTGATTTTTATTCAGGATATCTATCAATTAATATCGGGGCTTTTAGAAATGACGGCCCAAAAAAGCGATGAGGAAGGCATTGCAAAGCAGATTAGGGAAACGCTTGACCAAGCTGTTTTAAGGATACTTCTAAAAGCCTGTGAAGATTATAATACAGATAATATCGACAAGGCTTTAGCGGATCTGAATCAATATCATTATGAATCAGGCGGCGACCTTTTGAACTGGCTAAATGAAAGCGCGGCACGGTTTGAATTCACGGAAATAAAAGAAAAACTAGTGCAAGGAATTACGGATACGGTGTACTAGTGGGTGAGCGTGAGGGAGAAACTAAGTTATGAGTACAAATAGAAGCACAGTTATTTTTTGTGATGACAATATCGCAAATCTGACGGCTGGTAAAAATATGCTGAGCATGTTTTATCAGGTTGTCCCCGTCTCGTCGGCGGAAAAGATGTTTGCCGCGCTGGAAAAAGTCATTCCCGACCTTATTCTGCTCGACATCGCGATGCCGGATATGGATGGGTACGAAGCGATTAAAAAACTTAAAGCAGACCCGCGCTATGCTGACATATCCGTCATTTTCCTCACGGCTCTAGGCGATACAAATAATGAAATTGAAGGCTTTGACCTTGGTGCGGTTGATTATGTAACAAAGCCATTTTCGGCACCGATGCTGTTAAAGCGAATTGAAAAAGAACTTTTGATTGTCAGGCAGCGAAAAGAATTATTAAAAGCGCATGAAGAATTAAAAGACTATGCGGACAATCTTGACCGAAAAGTAAAGGAGAAGACGAAAGAAGTATTTGAACTCCAAAACTCGATCATTACAACGATTGCCGAACTGGTCGAGTTTCGTGACAAACTAACCGGCGGGCACGTTATGCGGACACAGCGGTATTTGCAGGCACTGACTGATGCCTTGGTTCGCGAAGAAAAGTACAAAGATGAAGTCTCAGAATGGGACATGAAATTTTTCATGCTCTCGGCACAGCTTCACGATGTCGGGAAAATCGCGATTGCCGACTCGATTCTAAACAAGCCGGATAAACTTACGCCGGAGGAATTTAGCATTATGAAGGATCATGTGGCCGTCGGTGTAGATGCGATCGAGCGGATTATGGACAATACAAAGGAACATGCTTTTCTTGACCATGCTTTGCGGATTACCGGGACTCATCATGAAAGATGGGACGGCACCGGATATCCCTTAGGGCTTAAAGGCAATAACATTCCACTGGAAGGACGCTTGATGGCGATTGCCGATGTATACGATGCCCTGATTTCCGAGCGGTCGTATAAAAAGAAGTTTAGCCATCAGGAAGCCTGTCAAATCATTGAAGGCGGAGCCGGTACCCATTTCGATCCGATCCTCGTGGAAATCTTTAAAAAGGCTGAAGATAAGTTTGAACAGATTGGGAATGATAAATAGTATTAGTTAATATAACATGACACACTGCTGTCACCTTATCTGTGATAAATTATCTGTTAAGTCATTATATCGGCGCGTTTGATAATATATTGAAAGATGGGAGATTTGAGCATGGATAAATTACTGTATGTAATGATGATGGAACGAGGGAAGTCCTTTAATAAGATTAACAAAGCAATGGTTGAAAAGCATGTTGATCACCTCCGGAAATTGGATGAAATGGGGAAATTAGAGTTATGTGGGCCACTAGATGGCCTGCCAGGCGTTGTCGGCATGGTCGTTTTGAAAGCTGAAAGCTTTCAAGAAGCGGACGAGCTTTGTAAACAGGAACCGTTTGTCATGGAAGGTTTTGTAGAGTATAAACTTAGTACACTAAAAGTTGCGGATCAGGAGAATAATTTCTTGATATAGAACTCCAGACTTGAGCACTCTCGCATACAAAGAAAGAGTTTCCGAGAGTACTCGACTTTTAAAAGGAGCACGGTTATAAAATGGACGAAAAACCAAGATGCGATTGGCAGACCACCCTCCCCGTTTACATAGATTACCATGACAATGAATGGGGCCGCCCGGTACATGATGATCAAAAACTATTCGAAATGCTGATTTTAGAGGGAATGCAGGCAGGACTTTCCTGGGAAACGGTGCTCAAAAAAAGGGAAGCATTCAGGGAGGCTTTTGACCATTTTGATCCAGCGAAGGTTGCTTTATATGATGACGACAAGAGATTAGAACTTCTGGGTAATGCCGGTATCATTCGGAATCGGCTAAAAATTAACGCGGCAATCATTAATGCCGGTCTTTTCCTTGAAATCCAAGAAAAGTACGGAAGTTTCGCTCAGTTTATCTGGGAATATGTTGATCATAAACCGATTGATCATCAATATGAATCCTTAGATGATATCCCGCCGACTCATCCAGTCTCTGATAAAATCAGCAAAGATCTTATGAAAATGGGCTTTAAATTTGTTGGTTCCACTATCATTTATGCCTTTATGCAAGCAACGGGATTGGTAAATGACCATGTTACTTCCTGTTTTGTTTACAAAGAGTTAGCCGAGCATTAAAGCCACAGTAAAATGTTACTGTTCACGGCCGACTAGTTACTGTTTGCGGCTTGCCGTGAACTGTAACCTGATATTTTAGTTCTGAAAAGAGCAACACAGGTTGTTCTTTTCTTATTGTTCAACTTATGATAAAATATCCTAGAAGCACATGTTGAAGAAATGCACTTTCAACTTAGATGAAAGCATAAAGCTGACAGATTAATAAAGCTGATGGCTTTTTGGGTATACATAGAGTGGCGAAAAAAAAAGGCCTAACATTTATAAAGAAAAAGAAGCGGATTAAGAAATCGCACATTAAAGAGCTAGTTATTTTGCTTTTTTCGATTGCGGTAACGGCTTTTTTAGCATTTGTTTTGATTTATACTTTTGGCATCCGCACCAGTGTGATTGGCGTTTCGATGGAACCGGAACTTTATAATGGGCAGGAAGTTTTGATTGATCGTTTGGTTTATCAATTAGTACCGCCCAAAAAGGGTGATGTGGTGGTTTTTTTGCCGAATGGCAATCCCAATTCGCATTATTATCTGAAGCGGGTGGTAGCTGTGCCTGGTGAAACGGTTCAAATCATCGGCGGTTATTTGTATGTCGATGATATCCTTTATGACGAAGATGACAGCATTGACAAAATGGAGGATGCCGGGATTGCCGGCAGTGCAATCAGATTAAGGAGTGATGAATTTTTCGTTTTGGGAGATAATCGTAATAACAGCGAAGACAGCCGTTCCGGTAATATTGGCGTGGTCAGTCGTGAGGTGATATACGGCAAAGCTTGGTTTAAGCTGCCGTTTGATGAAAAAAAGATGGGATTCATTGAATAAATATGAAGAATGAAAAATTGCATTACCAATGGTATCCGGGTCACATGACGAAGGCAAGGCGACAAATGCAAGAGGATATTCGTCTAATCGATTTAGTGATCGAGCTGGTTGATGCTAGGATTCCGCAGTCTAGCCGAAACCCGGATATTGATGATTTGGGTAAACAGAAAGCCCGCTTAATTCTTTTGAATAAAGCCGATTTAGCAGATGAGAAATATAATCGTCTATGGATGGAGGAGTTTAGATACAAAGGCTTTCATGCCCTAGAAGTAAATTCGAAGAGCGGTCAGGGCCTTAAGGCAATTCAAGGCATTGTCCGTGAGGCATGCAAAGAAAAAATCACCCACGACAGACGGCGTGGCATCATGAATCGCCCAATCAGGGCGATGGTAGTCGGTATTCCGAATGTCGGGAAATCGACCTTTATCAACTCGTATGCCGGCAGAGCCTGTACGAAAACAGGCAACAAGCCCGGTGTTACCAAAGGAAAGCAATGGATTCGTTTGCATAAAGATTTAGAACTTTTAGATACTCCGGGAATATTGTGGCCAAAGTTTGAAGATCAGGCTGTCGGCTTAAGGCTGGCAATGATTGGTTCAATCAGGGATGAAATTATTGATGTCACAGAGTTGGCACTTAAGGTGATTGATTTTTTGAATAATGATTATCCATTAGCCTTAAGCAAGCGTTATGATATTCCGGAATGTCATGATAATTATGAAGCACTCAAAATGATATGCCAAAATCGCCGTTGTTTTTTAAAAGGTGCGGAGCTTAATCTTTCACGAGCGGCCGGTCTCATTGTTGATGATTTACGAAATGGCCGATTAGGCCGAATAACCATAGATAGGATGGATCGTATAACATGAAAATTGTCATAAAGGAACTATTGATTTTCAGTTTATATATACTAGGGGCATTGTTTGCCGCTCTGATGATTATAAGGTTTGTTGGCATCCGTACAGAAGTTCACGGCAATTCAATGAATGATACTTTAATCAATGGAGAAAATTTAATTGTTGATAAAATCAGTTATCGTTTTAGTAATCCAGAACGTTATGATATTGTCGTATTTCCTTATCAGCATAATAAATCAATCCATTATATTAAGCGGGTGATTGGCTTGCCGGGGGAAACCGTTTTTATTGATAGTGAAGGAAACATTTTCATCAATGAAGTTTTACTCAATGAGTCCTATGGACGGGAAGTCATTCATGATCCAAACCGTGCATCTGAACCGATAAAACTTGCGAAAGATGAGTATTTTGTCTTGGGCGATAATCGCAATCATAGTTCGGACAGCCGTGATCCTACAGTTGGAAACATCAAACGGAGTGAGTTGGTCGGCAAAGCCTGGGTTCGAATTTGGCCGTTTACAAGGATTGGATTTATTCGGCATCAATAAAATAGCGTCGCCCGGCGGCGACGCATTAAGAGAATGCTTCGCATTCTCCCGAAATGATTTAATTGGTTCGCCTAATTTTCCCAAATAGAAAGGTAAAGCATGGCAGTTGATACCCTACAAAAGATAAAAGAGAAATTTCAGGCGGCGGACTTAGAAATGCTGCCTGATTTGTTAAATGAATACCGCTCCGATGAACGAACTGGAGTTCGAAAACTTTTCGAACAGGCGGAAAAGAAAATCAGTGACCGCCAAGCGGAAATCACGCGGATTATTTCGATGTCACAATTTGAGCGTGAATATGCCCATTTAGGTTTGATTTGCGGAATTGATGAAGTTGGTCGCGGTCCATTAGCAGGTCCGGTCGTGGCCGGAGCGGTTATTTTGCCGCAAAATTGTCATATTTTATATCTAAATGATTCGAAGAAATTATCCGAAAAAAGAAGAGAGGAACTATATCATATTATCACGGAGCAAGCGATTGCATATGGCATCGGTTATGCTTCGCCGGAACGGATTGACGAAATCAATATCTTGAATGCTACATATGAGGCAATGCGAGGTGCAATCGCGGCTTTGTCCGTAGTACCACAGGTTTTTTTAAATGATGCAGTTACGATTCCGGGTGTAGATATCATGCAGATTCCGATCATCAAAGGTGATGAAAAAAGTGCTTCGATTGCTGCTGCCAGCATTATTGCCAAAGTGGCCAGGGATCGATTGATGGTAGAATATGATAAGATTTTTCCAGGGTATGGTTTTGCTGATCATAAAGGATATGGGGCAGTAGGGCATATCGCCGCGATTAAGGAACTGGGTTACGTATCAATCCACAGGCGCAGTTTTATTAAAAATATAATCAGTTAAACAGGAAAAGCGAATGAATCTAAATTTGTTATTTGGCTATCAGAAAACTACTTCTGCGACCGGTGCAGGTAATGCCGCCGGCAATACTTTTCAGGCGACCGGACCGCCGGCTGATATGTCTTCATTCAAAGTTGGCCAGACGATTCAAGGTGAAGTAGTAGCGGCAAAAAATAATGAAGTAATCTTGCAGCTGGAAGATGGCAGTCAGATTAGTGCCAAACTCACAAAAAACATGCAAATTAGTATTGGCCAGACGATGACATTTGAAGTAAAGTCGAATAATGGCTTGCGTTTATCATTAAGCCCTTTATATGAAAACATCGGGCATGATCCGAATGCCCTGAAAGCTTTGGGGGCAGCGGGAATGCCATCGAATGCCAGGAATCTTGAGATGGTTTCGCTCTTAATGCAAAAAGGGCTTCCGGTTGATAAAAATTCATTGCTAAGTTTTAATCGGCAAATGACCGCAAATCCAAGTACAAGTCCGGCGGCTCTTGCCCAAATGAATCGATTGGAAATCCCTACTACCCCTGAAAACATCCGTCAATTTGAAGCTTACAAAAATTATGAACATCAAATCAGTGAGGCGGTGAGGGACATCACCGATGGACTGATAAAAGATATTGGGCAAATGGCCGTCAAAGGTGAAAGTGAAAGTGCAGTGGCATTATTTAAGCAAGTGCTGAGCATTTTTGGCCAAAATAATGAAGCGGCAAATTTGACTGCCAATATGAGCGGTACATCGCAAGCGAATGTTACATCGTTCGTGAGTAATGTATCGCAAGCGAACGGCACGTTACAGGCCAGCATACCAAACCAAGCCGCGATGATTACCGGTGATGACATTGTCAGGATGATTGGCGGTACATCGCAAGCGAGAGAAGCATCTCTCGTGGGAGATACAACGGGGACATCACCACTTACAGACGCTGCCCAAGGCAGTGCCGCCGGAGCTGCAAAGATATTAGAGAACTTGCCTCTGGATAAGCAAGTTTCTGTTCAAAACCTTACGTCGAACCCGGCAGCAATCAATCAGGATGCCGCGCTCAATATGAACAATGCTGCTTCAATCCAAACGACAACCTCGGATGCAGTATTCATGTCACTCTTGGAACTGGCACCGGAAAACCGGGAACAGCTTGCGAATTTATTAAGAGAGGCCGGCTTTTCCAATGAATTGACCAATGCAGTCAATGACGCAAACATTAGCCAGACGACATTGGTTAGTATGCTAAATCAAGAACTCTTACAAAAGTCCGGGTTGATTGACAACAGCAAACTAGCTGCCCTCTTGAATCATAAAGATTTTCAGGCAATTATCAAAAATGATATCAACAGCCAATGGCTTATGAAACCGGAAGATGTGTCAAAGGATTTCGT
>Ga0082212_10014004_pt1 | contig 10008 bp, 11 predicted proteins | sample TergutNt197P3_FD_71548 | JGI IMG/M metagenome (GOLD analysis project Ga0082212, IMG submission 71548) | Neocapritermes taracua P3 segment gut microbial communities from Petit-Saut dam, French Guiana - Nt197 P3 | ecosystem: Host-associated > Arthropoda: Insects > Digestive system > Gut ... | reverse complement strand
AGGATTTCGGCTTGGCCGCAATGGTGTTGGGCAAAGGAGCGCGGGCTGTTAATCAGAATGGGCTGATCTTCACAAATGACAACATCGACAAGCTGCTGATGGAGCGGCATATCGGGCAGAAGGTACGCAGGAGCGGCGGCAGAACGAAAGGTCCCTCCAAGCGCACCAAAGAGGATGACGCCATGTTTGAGGCCGCTCTGGAGATGCTGTTGGCAAACATAAAATAATCCTTGCGTTTTCCATCTATAGGGCTTATAATTACAGCATAAGTATCAGCGATTGCCACGGCAACCACAGTTTCTGAGTTTTCAAAGCGTCCAGAGGTGTTTTTACGCCTTTGGGCGCTTTTTTGTGTTTAAGCCGCTTCCGTGCGGTACAACTAACAGCGCATAGAGGTCGTTTTGCCCTTTATCGCTTTCATATAGATGCTTCCGTGAGGAGGCCATAACCTTGAATTCCGGGACGCTGAAAAGCGCCCCGTTTTTCATACCCAGAATACAGAGAGGAGGTCCCGAAATGGTCAAAACCGCAATCTGTGTCGAAGGCGGTCTGGTGCATAGCGTGTACTCTACGCTCCCGGAAGGTGAGCATGAGATCGAACTGCTGGACATGGACAACGCCAAGGCCGAATCGCCGGAGGCAGCAGATGAAATGGAAGCGCGCCTGGCCGAGCTTTCCAAATCATCGGAATTTCATGCAATATTTTAGCAATGAAAGGGGGCTGCACACTATGTTGCAGCGAATGAAAGAGCTGATCGCTCAAATCACGGAGGCGGACGTCGCCTATTACAAGCACGACCAACCCATTATGACCGACAGGGAGTACGATGTACTCTATGATGAATTGCTGGCGCTGGAAAAGAAAACTGGAATTATCCTGTCAAGCTCGCCAACCCAAAGGGTTCCCGGGGATGTACTGGACTTTCTCACGCAAGTGGAACATTCCCGGCCTATGTTGTCGGCCGGCAAGACCAAGTCCAGAGATGACATCGTAAAATTCATCAGAGACATGGCGGTCGTTGTTTCGTGGAAACTGGACGGCCTGACGCTTGTTCTCCGCTACGAAAACGGAAAACTGGCGCAGGCCATCACGCGCGGGACGGAAGGACTTATCGGCGAGGATGTGACGCATACCGTCAGGGTCTATATGAACGCACCGCTGGAAATTCCGTGTAAGGGGCCGATTGAGGTTCGCGGCGAGGGTCTCATTAGCTGGAGTAACTTTGAGAAGGTCAATCAAGAGACAGAGGATGAGCCATATGCCCACCCGCGTGGTCTCGCCGCCGGCGCAACCCGTAGGCTGGATGCCGGGAAAAGCAAAAATCAATACTTGGAGTTCATCGCCTTTGAGCTTTTGAGTGGCGATGGGGAGAGCAAGCGCGGACAGCTTCAAAGGCTCGCGGTTTACGGGTTTGATGTAGTACCTCACTCGTTCATCGGCAAAAACAGTATGCGTGACCTTATCGACACTGTTATCTCAAGTTTTGACCCAGAACAGTATGACTACCCTGTGGACGGTCTTATCATCGAATACGACGACCTCGCTTACGGGCGGTCCCTCGGCGAAACCGGCCACCACACAAACCGGCTTATCGCCTTGAAATGGGAAGATGAGCTGTACGAAACCACTTTTCTCGGTCTGGAACTGGCGACCACCCGGACGGGCATGGTCAGCTTAACTGGGAAATTCGCCGATGTTGAGATTGAAGGAGCCACAGTCAACCGCGCTTATCTGCACAACCTCGACATCTTGGACGGTTTCAGTCTGGGTATCGGCGACAAGGTCAAAATCTACAAGGCCAACAAAATCATCCCGCAGTTGGCCGAAAACATCACAAAAAGCGGAACGCTGGAGTACCCGGATAAGTGCCCCTGCTGCGGTTCCGGTCTGGTGATCAGAAAGTCCGAGAGCGGAACACGGTTGCTTTATTGTGAGGAGCCATCCTGTCCCGCTAAACAAATTCGGAAGTTCGTGCATTTTTGTTCCAAAACCCGCATGAACCTGCCCGGACTCAGCGAGAAGACTCTGGGAAAACTCATCAACTACGGATGGGTCAGAACCTTCGGCGATCTCTATGAGCTGGAGCAGCACCGCGAGGCATTTATCAATACACCCGGATTCGGTGAAAAACTTTTTGAGCGGATCCAGAAAGCCATAGACGGCAGCCGGAACTGTACGCTAAACCAGCTTATCGCCGGTTTAGGTATCCCCATGGTGGGGCGCAGCGCCGGTCGTATCCTAAACAGTCACTTCCTCGGAGACTGGGACGCTTTTGAAACCGCAATCCAGACCGGATTTGACTTCACTCAATTACAGGACTTCGGCCAGACGATGCACGACAACATTTACGCATGGTACGCGGATGAAGCCGAGGCGATGCTTTGGCGCCCGCTGCTGAAACACATCACACTAAAAAAAGAAGAGGAGAATACGAACATGAATACCAATAACCCTTTCTACGGAAAAACCGTGGTTGCCACCGGCAAACTGGAGAACTATACCCGTGACGGCATCCAAATGAAGCTGCTCTCGCTGGGCGCAAAGCCTGGCAGTTCTGTCAGTAAGAACACAGACTACCTCATCGTGGGTGAAGGCGCCGGCGGCAAGCTGACCAAGGCTCAGAGTTTGGGCGTTAATACGCTCACCGAAACCGAGTTTGAAGTCATGCTGACGCCGGCGGATTAGGAGGCTGGTCGTGAATATCAACGGAATTGAGATCGACGCCTCCAAACTGTTTACAAAACAAGAAATCCTAGATGCCTTAGACGAAGGCAGCGGATGCTATGTGGATCTGGAGGACATTCGGAACCGCTACCATGAGATGTTCGGAAACGAACTCATGTGGAACTACCCAATATCTGCTGATCTGGATGTGGGTGCATATATCGTTGCGGTGAAAGAAGGGTTTCTCTGTCTGCCATACAACAGTGTTGAAACAGATATATATGAGGTTTTCCAGGCAGAACACGCGGCATTGCTTGATGGAGAGTTGCTTAAATACTTCATTGTGCAGTGGAATACGTTTTCTGCCGATCTGCTCGGCGCGCTCGGCGATATGCTGAGTATTACGCAGGGAGACCTCCCAAAAAAACACATACACGCTGACGCAATCGAAATCCTATCGGAAGCAGCAAAAGGCGAACGGATGAAGGCCGCTATAGGCGGTCGTGGGAGCCTTGCGGAATCTTATTGCAACCGCAAAGCTGATGACATTCAGTTGGCGATTATGCTGTTGGAAACACAGGGAGTGGGAACGCTACCCTATGACAATTTGAAAGAAGAAGACTAATGGATACACATGCTATGGCACCCACGGTCAATATCCGGGACTATTTCCTGGACAAAGACCCACAAGCGTATGCCAAAGCAGCCAGCTCATATGAGGTTGTGCTGCAAAACAACACCGATTTCATCATTTCCCGAAAGACCGCCAAAACCGAAAGGGAACTGGTAATCCTGATCAGCCAGGGCCTCTTTTACTTCAAGGAAGCGAGAGGCGGAGGCATCGAGGAGATCACCTTGAGCAAGCTAAAGACATACTTGAGGGATTTGAAGGATGACTCCATCACCCTATCGCAAGTGCTATGGCTGCCCGAACTGAGCAAGGACACCACTGAGCGACTGATGAATATCATCTCTAATGAGGTCTTTGGGGATATGTGCAGGCACAACATGCTGACAGAAATCAGCGATCCGGCATGGTATGCCGGATACTGGAAGCAGAACGAGAAGCTGTTCATCAAACTACACTCGATCTTCCCGACCATCAAGGACAGCAGTTCCAACAAGTACCGCGCCAGCCTGCCTATCATCTTTGAATTGGACAAGAGGTTCGGCTACAACGAGGCCATGTTCTTTGCCGAAACGCTGCTCCAGTCTGGTATTGAGCAGTATACATCATCGACAGAGAATAACTGGAGGTACGGCAACAATTACGAACGCATTGAAAACATTGACCTAAAAGGGTTTCTTCAACTGCTGGATGAGCCTTACAGTCTAAACCTGCGCCGCCTTGTCGAGTACATTTTCTACGATGCGTATTCGCAAGGCATTGCCAAAATCGACCAGTCCTTCTGGAAGACATATGAGGACTACCTTGCCATGCAGATCAAAGTGTTCGGCAAAATCAGGGAAAAGTATCCCAAAGCCCTGAAAACCGAGCATGACATCATGGCGCTTAAAGTCAACGCCATCGAAATCGTCGCCAAATGCGAAGACTTCGCGGCGCGTTCAGCGGAGATATCGGAGCTTGCGTACACAGGCAAATCCTACAGTATCGTAGTGCCGGACGCCCCGCAGCAAATTGCGGACGAGGGCATCAACCTCAGTCATTGCGTGGGCAGCTATGTAGACAGGATCATCAAAGGCGACTGTCACATCCTGTTCCTGCGTAAAACACGGTCGCCGGATCAATCCCTTGTAACGCTTCAACTTTGCGGAGGACGCGTCAACCAAGCCGAGGGCAATCATCGCAGGCGCATCAGCGAAGAGGAGCGCAGATTCCTGAGAAACTGGGGTCAGGAGAAGCATATTCAAATCGCCGTTTGAAAAAAAGGGAACACAGCTTGCGGATATCGCAAGAGCAATGGGGCGGGCAGTTCATATACTGCGCGCCCCCAATCATTATTCAGGAGGTTACTATGGACACCAGACTACAAAAAATCTATGAGGATATGGAGAATAACACACTCGGCATCGACGATACCTTTCAATTCAAATGCCGTACCTGCGGTAAGTGTTGCAAAAACCGACACGACATCATCCTCACCACGCGCGACCTGCACAATATCGCACGCTCGCTAGGACGGTCAATGCAATATATCGTGGAACAGTATTGCCATGTCTATATAGGCCATTCGTCCCGGATTCCCATCGTACGGCTAAAGCCTACCGGCCCTGAACAAACCTGCCCGTTGCTGAGGAACAGGCGGTGTATCGTGCATAGCGCGAAACCAATCGTCTGCGCCTTGTTTCCATTGGGTAGGGCTATGAACGTGGAGGCAAGCAAAAGCTGCGTGGAACTGACTGAGAAAATCCAGCCTACATACTTCTTACAGCCAGACACCTGTGGTTCCAAAGATCAGACCCATACGGTACGGAGCTGGCTTGAAGAATTCGGGGTTCCGGTGCAAGACGAGTTCTACTCACTCTGGACTGAAAATTTCATCTATCTGTCGGATGCGTTTCGTAAATTCGATGAGCTGAAAATCCCCGACAAGCAAATGCAGCCCTTATGGGATCTTACATACTCAGCCGCATACGTCAGTTATGATACCGAAAAAGATCTGATACCGCAGTTTCAAGAGAGTATGGTAAGGCTGCGGGGATTCTTTGAAAAAGTAATGGCTGTTTCAGAAAAACACTTTGGAGGGATGCGAAATGGAACACAAACCTGAGGATATGAACCGTTTCCAAATCATCCGTGTGGACGCGCGAAGCTGTTTTGTGGAGTCAAAGAGCGATTCATTTGAGATTGGCAAGGCGCATCTTGAGTTTGCCACATACGACACCAAGAAGCCGGCCGGGCAAAGACAAACCAATCACGTCCATATTTATATCGACATCCCGGAGTTTCTTTGTCTGGCAAACGAGGCGCTGACCGGGATGCTCCACGCCAGGGCGCATCAGCTACGGGCGAACAATGACGAAAGAATCACGCTGTATGAGTGCCTTGGCGGCACGTCCGCCGACAAACTCAAGCAATACGGACGCGCAAGGGCCGATGGCAAAAGCCTTTCGAGGATCGTCAAACTGACGGTTGGCAAGAAGGAAGACACTTATCTTTTTATCGCCGACAGCGGTCCCGGCGAAACCAACGCCACCGGGTTGATTGTACCCAAATTCGGCAACAGCCCGGAAAACCATGTGGCGGTAAGTATGAGTTGGCGGGCCGTCAACGAACTCATGATTGCGACCAAAACCCATTATGAGGCTTGGTTAGCCGCCAAGTACATGAGCGACCAAAATACGCAAAAGCATCGGAATACGCAAAACGTAAAACCGCAAATACCGCGTCAGGCTCAGCCACAGCAGGCCCCGACACCGCCTAGAAGCAATCAATCTCCGTCTGGAGTACCACCAAACGGCGGTGGGACCATCACCCCAAGCCAATACGAAAACGAAAAGTTTTTCTGACGCGAGTACGGCGCCTCCCGATTGGGGAAGCGCCGTATTTTTTTGCGGATCACATAAACATGCTCTCAACCTTTCAGAAAATCGGCAAGCTGCTGTTTCGTAACCCCAACATTTTCAACGGCGTCCAACTTTTTGCCGTTCATTCGATACGCCGGCACAGCCCAAACGCCGGATTGCTCATAGGCGTAGTCGTTGCCATCGGACACGGCTTTAGCGTAGACTCCACTTTGGAGCGCGGCAAGAAACGCCGCCGGATCCATAAGTCCATGCACCCGTCCCGCTAATACTTCAGTGTCTTCTATGTTCACGCGCTCTTTCACAGCGGCGGCATACATACGGGCGTGATAATCCCATAAATCCACCCTCTGCTCCTGAGCGTAGAATAACCCTTGAATACACAAGTCGCTGTGCAGCCCGTATCGCTCCGGCCGGGGATGGGCCTCACATGGCCGCCAGGCAATCTCTACATCCGGGTAATTTGGCAGCAGCTCGGCAAGATACTCATGGCCTCTCAGGCAGTACGGACAGGCGAAATCGTAAAAGATCTCCAAGGTTCGTATTTCTGCTTTTGTGCTCATAGTCAATAGCCTCTACTTTCTCATAATAGTTTCCCAGTCCTCCGGGAAGCCGATGAAGCGATATAGTACAACATCGCAGTATTCATCGAGTAGCGCGGACATGGCGGGCATAAATTCATTATTCCATTTATCTGTGTCCGGGTACAGCTCCCGTACCGCCATGATTGCCGCGAATAACTTTCGCTCAGCGGATTTTTCCACGCCGGGGATGTTCGCCGGAATAACGCTGAAAACACTGTTGTACAGCCGTCTTGAATGGGCGCAGATGTTTCGCAGGTTGGTACAGCAATACAGCCAACTTTTCGTGTTGGATACCGAGGTGTTGAAAACATCACGGGCGAGAGCTTTTTGATCCGCTGAAATCATATCCGCATAGAAATATGACAGCATACCGAATGTGAAAAGCTCGGCAATCGCCCAAAGGGGGAACTGGCCGCTGTAGTTGCTGATATGGTGTTTGACAAACAGCAGTTTGTCGTTGCTTTTGACCATATCGTTTATACGGGAGATAAAACCAAGGTGATCGTGGCGGGAACCGAAACTTCCGGCGTTCATATAGCCGTCAGGCCCGTACTTGTGGGAATGGTAGTACGACAACTGCGCCCGGAGGTACACCTCCAGCTCATCGACCACAGAGAACAGCAGCCGGCGCAGCTTGCGATCAAATTCATACAGCTTGTACACCTTGTTGAAGTCTGTTCCCGGCATATAAGTTTTGTCTTTTTTCCTGAAAGTCAAGAAATAAGCGGAGAGCCGATAATAACTCACCCGCGACAAAACTTCCTCGCAAAACGCCTCGTCTGTAATGATACAGCCGTGTTCACGCAGTTTGGCTATTTGCCGAGCGTATGTAGCCGATTGTTTCAACATGATAATTCTCCCTAAACAGCAGATGTCCCCCCATGGGACACATCACGCATTGCTGCGGAGAGGTGCGGGGGGTCCTGTCACTATTTATTATAGCAGGGAATCCAAAAAAATCAACCCTTTTCTCAAAAAATATTTTGATGATTGCTACAGGGCAACAGCTGTCGTAGCTACAGAGCAACAGCAATTAACATTCACTTTTATTTCTGCCTTTCTGAAATGAAAACAGTGCAAACTGAACAAACATAAACCGACGCTTACATTTAATGAACACACTATTACAATCTAACAAAAAAGAGCCTGCGGAGGAAATTAAATTCCCCCGCAGGCTCCACTTACAACCCTACCACGCCGTCACGATCCGCCCATACACCAGCTTGTTCTCATAGTCATACCGCGTGACCACAAGGATCACATCGTCGCCGGGGTCAAAGTCGCAATCCTGCTGCTCCGGCGAGTACAGACATAAGCAGGTGAACCCCTTCTCCAACTCACAGAACACACCGCCCGCGTATTTACCCATAATCCGCGACACACGGCGGCTGCGCAGCGGATGCCGATCCTCCGCGTTGTCAAACGGGTGCGGGTTGACGTCCCGGATGGACAGTCGGATCATGTGATTCTCAAAGCCCTTGAAAACCGCTTTCACCGTTTGGCCGGGACGGTAATCCTCGCGCAGATTCAGGATAGTCCCGTAGGAGATATCCTGCTGTGACAGCATGACGTCGTAACCGCCGATCTCCACCAGCATCCGTCGTATTCCAACGGCTGCTACACGGCAATCCACTATATCGCCGGGATTGTGTCCATTCTTGCGGAAGGATTTCCTGCGGCGAAGCAACGCCTCCTTGCGGGACGCCACAACACACCCGCCCTCGCGGTCCACCTGTTTGACGATGTAATCCACCTCCGCGCCGGGGAAACTGCGCAGGATGTAGTTGGGATACGTTGCGGACTCGTCAGCCCAGACCTCGGTATCCGGGATCAGGACTTTGACGCGGTAGTCAAATCCCACAAGGCAGTCCACTTTGCGGTCCCCCATGCGGATCGTATCCACGCCGGCTATCTTGCCGGTCAGCAGTGACCCCGCGCGGAAGGACGCGTAGATGGCGTTCCACTCCCGCTGCTCATCGGGCGACAGGTTTTTATCAAGCCTGCGGAAATCCAAAGCGTAAAAATCCTGCCTGCTGTATGGCTTTGGCGAGACGGCTTCATCCGGCTCCGGCGTCTCCCAATCGGGATCAGGTATGTCCGTGGGATTGTCTCCGGTCGTCTCTAAGGATTCATCTTTTGCTGAGACTTCCGGTTGAGGCGTCGAAGCTTCAGTTTCGGCTTCGGCCTCTGAGGCCACAGCAGCATCCTCAAAATCTTTGACGGCATCTGATCCCTCCGTGGCTTGGATTGCTTCCTCGGTAGAGTACATCATAGATACCCCGCTGATAGCACCACAGCTCAAAGTCATACTCCCGCTCCGGCTCGTCGCGGACGTAGATGATCCGCACAGTTGGGTCTGCGGCGCGCAATGCCTCTAACATTCCGCATACATCCGGGTCATGCGACCGGAGCGCGTTTTCGACCAGCACGACAGCCGCGATCTCCGGCTCCTCGGCCAGACGCGCTAGGATATCGTCAGGATGCCGGAAGTTATGACGTTGCAGTTCTACCCGCGTGCTTCGGAGTTTGACGTGCAGCTTGAAGGCCGCTGTGTCGCTCCCGAACATGCCTATGGCTTTTGTCATGGTTGTTTATCCTTCCATTGATTTTGAATTTGCCGGTGTTGTATAATGGACACGTTACTAAAGGATGGTGGTAGATGTGAGCAGCAATCCCAAACGAAAATGCAGCCGCTGTGGCAGAGCGATGAAACAGCAGTTTATCGGTTTGAAACACTGCAAATGCGGAATGAGTTGGAAAAGTGGCGTGGGGTATTTTGAACGCTCAAAGGATATGGTCTTTGCATTGAAGCGAGTGCATAAGCCTAACAGCACAAAGACGAAGCAAGTTCCAGTTATTAGATATCAGGAAGAAGAATAGCCTTCTCTTGCCGCGACCGCCTTCCGGTCAGTTGAAATCAGCTCATACTCATCCACCGAGCTGGCAAAGCCGATGCACGTCCGAATAAAGCTGGAGATCAACAGGCCATGCCCCTTCTTGTAGCGGACGATCTGTGAGGTTTCTTCGTCCGACAGGGACAGCACCTTCCGAACCCGCTCCGCTTCGTCATCCTCCATCTGCATCACGATCTTGATGCGTGAGTTAGGCGGCAAAGCCAGAGATGATCTGCTCCTGCTCCCGGTAGGACTTGAGATAAAAGTTGACGGGCGTGATTTCGACCAGCTTGATGAAACGCCCGTCTTTCAGTTTCACAATTCCGTTTTGGATATCCGCTATGGGCAGCCAGTCCGGTGTGTTGGAGGCGATGCCGTA
>Ga0082212_10014003_pt1 | contig 10008 bp, 6 predicted proteins | sample TergutNt197P3_FD_71548 | JGI IMG/M metagenome (GOLD analysis project Ga0082212, IMG submission 71548) | Neocapritermes taracua P3 segment gut microbial communities from Petit-Saut dam, French Guiana - Nt197 P3 | ecosystem: Host-associated > Arthropoda: Insects > Digestive system > Gut ... | reverse complement strand
CCCTGCATCACGGAATGCTCGTGCCTTTTCGTCTTCACTATTTGTACCGGGAAAGACAGGAATTACCACTTCGGCTTTACGAGATCTTGTAACTACAATTTTCGGAGCAGTCCATTGTTGAATACTTTGCGGTGGAAGTTCTACATCAGCGTCGTTTTCGCTTGTTTTAGTGCGAAATACTGATTCAAGTGTTGATTCATATGCTTCGAGAATGTCCGCTAAACTAACACTCTCACTACCGAACTGGATACATGGTTCCGCCATTGTTTGACCAATCATTGATACAACGCTATTGTCTAGTTGTACATCATCTTTTACTTCAATAACAATGGAGCCGTAATACTTATTGTTTAGCATATCGACAGAGATACTGTCATTGAATTTGAAACCGATTTCATTGCCGAATGCCATTTTTGCAACGGCTTCGATGATGCCGCCCGCTCCCACTGCATAAGCCGAGGCGATATTGCCTGCTTCGATTTGTTTCACTAAATAATCGTACCTTTTCTTGATAGTATCACTTGACATTAGTTTAGCATCATCATCGATAACGCTTAACAACCCAACATTTGCCGATGCGTTTTTGAATTCAGGTGTAATGACATTATTTGCGTCTCCAACAGTTAAAGCAAAGGCAATCAATGTAGAGGGAACATCTATCTCTTTGAATGTACCTGATATACTATCTTTTCCGCCGATTGCTGCAAGTTCAAAATCACGCATTATAGTATTCGCACCAAGTAATGCTGCCAATGTTTGTCCCCACTTTTCAGGACTGGATTGTCTCGGCATATATTCCTGCAAACTCAAATAGGCATTCTTGTAATCGCCGCCGATAGCAACGATTTTAGCAAGACTATCGAGAACAGCACACTGCGAACCATGAAAGGGAGACCACTGCGAAAGATAGGGATCAAAACCTTGTGCGGCGATTGTTGTTGCCGAATAATTATCATCGGCAGGAATTAACATTGCAGAACCTTGTGTAGGGGAGTTTTGTGTCTTTCCGCTAAATGGATGCAGAACAGTTCGACCACCAACCGTTGAATCGAATTTCTCGATGAGTCCCTTTTGACTGGCAACATTCAAATCGCTCATGGTATCTAACACCATTTCACGGAAAGAAGGGTACTTTTTACCGATAAAAGGATTCGCACTACTTGGAGCAGGAATAATCACATCTTGACTTCGCTTAGCACCAGCAGCATTCAAGAAGTCTCGACGAAGGCTCACTACTAATTCACCATCATAAAACATATTCAAATAGCCGCTGTTTGTTACCATTGCTATTTGGGTGGCTTCTAAATTTTCCGTACTACACATTGCAAGTGCACGGTGTAAATCTTTCGCTGCAATAACAACTGCCATTCGTTCTTGCGATTCGGAAACTGCACGTTCCATTGCATTAAGACCTGCATATTTGACAGGTACACTACTTAAATCAATGTCGAGACTATCTGCAAGTTCGCCGACGGCAACGCATACACCTCCTGCACCGAAGTCATTACACTTTATTACAATTTTTGAGAAAGCGGGATTGCGGAATAATCGTTGTATTTTTCTTTCAGTGGGTGCATTTCCTTTTTGAACTTCCGCGCCACATGTTGCTAATGATTTTTCATCATGCGATTTTGAACTACCCGTTGCACCGCCGATACCGTCACGACCTGTTCGTCCACCGATGAGCAATACAATATTACCCGTCATTGGTTCTTCCTTTATTACTTGACTTTCAGGGACGGCACCGACGACAAAGCCGACTTCCATTCGCTTTGCTAGATAGCCGGAATGATATTTTTCGTTGACATGACCCGTTGCCAGTCCAACCTGATTTCCATAAGAGGAAAAACCATTTGCCGCTTCTGTTGTTATTTGCCTTTGCGGCAACTTACTCGGCAGTGTTTGTTCAATGGCAACGGTGGGATCCGCCGCTCCCGACACACGCATGGCTTGATAGACATAAGCCCGTCCAGAAAGAGGATCACGAATCGCACCTCCTAAACACGTTGCCGCTCCACCAAAAGGTTCTATTTCCGTCGGATGGTTATGCGTTTCATTCTTGAACAAGATTTGATAGGGAACACCATTAACATTTGTTCGTATTGTACAAGCATTGTTCTCAATTTTATCATCAACAAAATCAGGCAGATTACCAAGTTTATGTTGACGTTTCATGTTGATGGTTGCCAAGTCCATAAAACAGATAGGTCTTTTATTTATTCTGTCTCCATATACTTCTTTTCGGTCTGCTTGATAGTGAGCAAGTGCTTGTGCAATTTCATTCCTAAATTCAGAATTGCTATTATCAATTTGTATATTCGTGAGTTCTGTCCCAAAAGTGGTATGTCGGCAATGGTCGCTCCAATAGGTATCAAGAACTTTTAACTCAATATCATTCGGATTTCTGTTTTCAGAACGGAAATACTTTTGCGTCTCCAGTAAATCATCAAGATTCAGTGCATAGCCATTTTGTTGAATGAATGTTTGCATCTGTTCTTGTGTAAAATCAATGAAACCTACAACTTCTTTGACAGGTTCGATTGCTGGCACACTTTCGGCAAGCGTCTCCGGCATTGCACCATTGACTTTATGCGATTCAATCGGATTGATAAGATGTTTTTCAATGCGCACTCTATCTTCGGCGGAAACTTCTTTGTTAAAACTATAAACTATGGTATTACGAATTTTTGTCTTATCCGCACCGATGCTTAACAATGCCGCTTGTTCTGCCGAATCCGCACGTTGATCAAATTGACCGGCAAGTGCTTGCTTGTAAATGTATTGTCTGTCCGTACGCTCATTGAAATTACCAATCGACACATCGTCCACCATCGGTTCGGCAAGAATTTTGGCAAAGGCATGTACCTGCTCAATAGTCATACCTTCGATGTCATAAATGTTTGCGATTTCTAAATCGGTAAGATTTTTGATTTTCAAGTTTTCTTGAAGTTCACTTTTCAAACTGTCCGCTCCGGCAGCGACATTGGATTTTCTTTGGACGGCAACACGAAATACTTCACTCATCTATTCTTGATAATGTAACCTGCTCTACTGATTCCATCTATTATAACATATTATCATATCGTTTGTTTTCCGTTATGTCGCGCTCTCTCGTGCAAAAAATTGAATCTTGTTTTTTGCAAAAGGTGCAATGATAACACGGCAGACAGCCGTGGCACCTCATTTCTGATCCCGTTGACTTTTGTCCTCGTGAACGCTACATTGGCATAATCACAGTTGCCTGTTGCGACTGATTTTTCATAGAATTCGGAGATTTTTATGCCAAAAGCACGTCGTGAATTTTTGAAAAGTGCCGGTCTCGGCGTTTTAGGAGCAACCTTCGTGGCGCAAGGATTACCAGCCCACGCAGCAGGATCGGATACGATCAACATTGCCGTCGTCGGTTGCGGCGGACGCGGCGGCGGTGCCATCTTCGATGCGATGAATCCCGATACGGGATCAACAAAACTCGTCGCAACGGCAGATGTATTTGAAGATCGAGCCGTCAATCTGACAAAATCGCTCAACGAGCGTTTGGAAAACCGAGCCGGTGTATCGCCGGATCGGACTTTTCACGGCTTCGATGCCTACAAAAGTGCCATTGATTGCCTCAATCCCGGCGATGTCGTTCTTCTTGCCACGCCGCCGGTTTTCAGACCGCTCCACGTCGAATATGCCGTGAGCAAAGGAGTGCATATTTTCATGGAAAAACCCTTTGCAACGGATTCTCCCGGCACACGCCGACTCCAAGCGGCTGTCAAGGCGGCGGACGAAAAGAACATCAAAATTGCCTGCGGTTTGATGTGGCGGCACTGCGCTGCCCGGCAAGAAGCGATTAAACGCATTCATAACGGCGACATCGGTGAACTGACCCATCTTCGCGGTTTCCGAATGGACAACGCCGTCGGTCCAAGAGCCCGGCAACAGGGCGAATCGGAGGTGGCGTATCAACTTCGCAATTTCCATTATTTCGATTGGGCTGGCGGGAACGTGATGATTGATTACATCATTCACAACATTGATGTTGCCTGTTGGGCGAAGAATGCTTGGCCCGTCAAAGCACTCGGCTTCGGTGGACGTTCGGTGCCGAATCTCGGCGGACAAATGTTCGATTCGTGGTACGCCGAATTGGAATTCGCCGACGGTACGCATCTTTCTTCTCACTGTGCGCAGCGAAATAACTGCATCAATACGTACACCGATTTCGCCTACGGAACGAAGGGTTCCGCCGTGCTTATGGAGAGTTTGGGACAGGCGAAGTCCCGACTCTACAAAACGCAGTCGATGGTTCCTGAAAATCTTCTCTGGGCGTATCCTGAACGAGAACCGAATCCGTATCAGGTCGAACACAATATGTTTTTCGATGCCATTCGGAACGACAAACCGTACAACGAGGGATACCGCGCTTGCGAAGCGAATTTTGCATCCCTTTTGGCGAGGGCGGCGATCAATTCCGGTAAAGTCGTCACGTGGGACGAAATCGTAAAATCCGACCTCAAACTCGTGGATATTGATACCTTGACTTTTGAATCCGAGCCGCCGGTCAAGCCTAACGAAGATGGTTCGTACCCTTATGCCGTTCCGGGTAAAACTGTGGCATTTTAGGACATGTCCGTGGATTTCTACAAAGTACAAAATGGAAAAAAAGGGTTGACATTCGGCTTATCGTAATGTAACATACATGTTGTTATTCTGATCGTTCATCTTCAAACTAGGGGGATTTTCAATGGCTACTCTTCGGAAAAAAATGTTAACTTGGGGAGGGGGGGCAATTTAGAGAAAAGTGCTTTCACACTCGTCGAACTTCTCGTCGTCATCGCCATCATCGGCATGCTCATTGCTCTCCTGTTGCCCGCCGTTCAGGCTGCAAGAGAAGCGGCACGCCGGATGCAATGCACAAACCATCTCAAACAGATGGGGATCGCCGTTCACAACTATCACGATAGCAGAGGTGGTCTGACTCCGGCTCTTGTTGCCCGATACCGGACAACCTTTTTCGCGTTGCTGTTTCCCTATATGGAACAAGCCTCACTTCATGAACTCATTTGCCGCACCTCGAAGAGTCCGGTGGCAAATAATACTTTTGACGACGCAGAAACCGGAACAGATAAGGGCTTGACGGTCGGCGATGTTTTTTGGCATGGGGGTAATTCTCTCCTTACCGATGAAGAGCGTCGGCAACTCGGCAGCGTCTCCATTTTTTTGTGTCCGACGCGCGGCAGACGCACTCCCGCAATCGCTTGTTCGGGTTGTGGGGGGGGAGGCTGTATCGGCGGTCCCTACGTGGATTATGCAATCGTTTCCGGGGATGGGCGTGGAACGCGCAGTGTAGGTTCTCCTGAGTGGTGGCAAATTGCGAATAACAATGTTACCCACAATCATCGAGGTCCCTTTCGGCTCGCCACTAGCGATATGAGCACCGATGGCGGTACTCACGTTGCCAGAATAACTACCTGGGATCCCCGGGATACTTTGGCATGGATGCAGGATGGTACGAGTAATCAACTTTGTATCGGCGAAAAGCACTATGTCAGGGAGGGGGACCACCGTATCGGAAACTATGGAACAGGTGCATGCCATGATGCTTCATATTTATCGGTAAAAAGCGATGGAGCGCACGTCGTCTCTTTGACGCGGACGTTCGATGATCGGGATATTGCCAGAGATGGTGTTTCCGCAGGGCTTCGTGATAATGGCTGCTCCTATTTTGGCTCGCCTCACACGTCGGTTTGTAATTTCCTTATCGGCGATGGTGCCGTTCGGGGAATCAGCAACACGACATCTCCCGATATTTTACGCCGATTGGCAAACACCCAAGACGGTGAGTCGGTCTCCTTGCCGTAACAGGCATTTTTATCGTTCCCTTCTCCCCGTCGGGGGTGGGGAACAGTCCATTTCAACACTACACCCACGAAATCCAATGAAAAAAAAGATAAACTTCGTACTTCTATTTCTGTCCTCTTTGCTGTTAGCCGGTTGCGGCAGCGGAAATGTGCCCATTTCTGGAACAGTAACGTTTTCGGATGACGATTCGCCGGTATCGGCTGGAACGGTTGTCTTTGATAACGGTACGATTCAAGCGAGGGGAACAATACAGCCCAATGGACATTACGTTATGGGCTTTGATAAAAATACGAACGGCGTACCGCCGGGCGAGTATGGCGTTGCGATTACGGCGGCAATCGAATTGTTGCCGAATCCTGAAAATGTCTATCCGCCGCCAAGCGTCCAGTTAATCGACTTGAAGTATGCCGATAAGAACACGTCAGAATTGACCGTCAAGATTGACGGTACGCAACGGATTCATGACATCAAAGTCGATAGGGCGAAAAAACAATAGTGTTACGTCCATTTCACGGGACAAATTTGGTATAATACCTTTCAGCATAGACCTAACCCCAAGACGAACATGTTCGATTTAAGTGGAAAGAAGGCACTGGTTACAGGTGCGGCAGTCGGAATCGGGCGCGGCTATGCCGTGGCACTTGCCAGGGCAGGTGCCGATGTGGCAATCGTTGATCTCGACGACAAGACCGGACCAAAGACCGCCGAGGAAATCAAATCCTATGGCAGGGACTCGTTGTTTGTCCGTTGCGATGTGACGAAAAAAGAGCAAGTTGACGCAATGATCGACACCGTTGTTCGGCAATTCGGACGACTCGACATCGGTGTCAATAACGCCGGAATCGGCATCCTCGGCGGCGATGTTGACTATTCGCTCGACGATTGGAACAAAGTCATCGGTGTCAATTTGACCGGCATGTATCTTTGCGCCCAAGCCGAGGCAAAGCAATTTTTGAAGCAATCGCCGATTCAGGGGAAGATTATCAACACCGCTTCCATGTCGGCGAGGATTTGTAATTGCAACGCCTCATACAATGCGTCCAAAGGGGGCGTTGTAGAAATGACACGGATGCTCGCCGCCGAATGGGGAACCTATAACATCAATGTTAACTGTATCAGTCCGAGTTATATTCTTTCGCCGATGCACGCCTCGACTCCATTGGAAGTCCGGGCACGTATTCGGGAATTGACACCGCTCGGATACGTGCAACGTCCCGAAGACTTGTACGGACCGGTGGTGTTCCTCGCATCGGATGCTTCAAATTACGTCACGGGAATCGATCTGCTTGTTGACGGCGGACATACATTGAATGCGTGGTTGACACCGTTGGGACGTTCCGTTCCGCCGCGGGTTTCATCCGAAGAGGAAACCGTTCAACTCAAACATGATCTCGCCGCAATGGGCTTGCCCTTTGACAAAGACGGGATAAACGAATCGTTGCACCCGGAAATTGCCGGTGCATTCAAAGCAGCATTTGGAATTGGGTAACATTATGACATTACACCAACTCGCATCAATGATTGATGTCAGTGCGGTCAGAGCGGATTCCAGCGAAAACGACGTAAGAGCCGTTGCTGAATTAGCGAAAGAGTATTCTTGCGCCGCCGCATTTGCCCTTCCTGCATTCACTCAGGAACTGATCGAAATGTTGCGAGGGACACCGGTAATCGTTGGCGGTACCGTCGGTTTTCCGAGCGGCGGCGAAACGATCGCTATGAAAATTGCCCAAGCAAAGGAACTGGTTGATCTCGGCTGTGGTGAAATTGATATGGTTCAAAACATCGGCAAACTACTTTCCGGTCATTTCGAACAAGTCGAAGCGGAGATCGTTGCCGTCAAACGTGCCATCGGAACAATTCCGCTCAAAGTGATCCTCGAATGTTCGCATCTCACTTTGGAACTCATTGTAACGGCATCGACCATTGCTGTCCGAGCAGGAGCATCCTGGGTCAAAACAGGCACCGGTTGGGCATCTCCCGGAACAACTACAGAACATATCCGACTCATCAAGCAAACGGTCGGTGAAACCGCAAAAATCAAAGCGGCGGGCGGCATCCGCGATTTTGACACGCTGATCGAAATGCACCGACTCGGTGCCGAACGCTTCGGAATCGGATATAAAACCGCAAAGGATATTTTCAAAGTATTTCTGCAACGATCGAACGGAGGGAGTATCTTATGCAACGATTAATTCTGTCCCATGACCTCGGTACCGGCGGAAACAAGGCATCATTGTTCGATGCCGATGGGGCACGTCTGGTATCGGTGTTTGTACCATACGAAACGTTCTATCCCGGTCCGGGAATGCATGAACAGCGTGCTACCGATTGGTGGAACGCCGTCGTTCGGAGCACACGGAGTCTGCTGGAATCCGCAAAGGAGAAGGGAATTACGAGTCGGGACATCGGTTCCCTCGCGATTTCCGGGCACAGTCTCGGCTGTGTACCGCTTGATGCAACCGGCAATCTGTTGCGGGAAGCAACGCCAATTTGGTCGGATAGCCGTGCCGGAAATGAGGCGGCGGCGTTTTTCCGGGATGTCGACCCAGAAACGTGGTATCTCCGTACCGGCAACGGATTTCCAGCAGCGCATTACACGTTGTTCAAAATTCTTTGGTACAAAAACAATGAACCGGAACTTTTCCGACGAATGACAAAGGTTCTCGGCACGAAAGATTACATCAATTATCGGCTTACCGGTATTCAGGCAACCGATTACAGTTACGCTTCCGGTTGCGGCTGTTATGATTTGACTCACTGGAATTACGATGCCGAATTGATTCGGCATGCCGACATTTCCCCGTCGTTGTTTCCAAAAATTGTTCCGGCAACGGAGATTCTCGGACCACTCACGCCGGAAGCCGCCGAGGAATTGGAACTTTCTCCATCGCTCCTCGTTGCGGCTGGCGGCGTGGATAATTCCTGTATGGCTCTCGGTGCTGGTTGTTTTTCGGCGGGAAGAACTTATGCTTCGCTCGGTTCTTCGTCTTGGGTTGCCGTTTCCGATACGAAGCCGCTCCTCGACCTCCGCACGAAACCTTACGTTTTTACACATGTCGTTCCCGACATGTTCGCATCGGCTCTCGCCATTTTCTCCAGCGGTACGACATTCCGTTGGTTGCGGGACCAACTGTGCCGTGATCTCGTTGACCGCGCCATTGCGGAAAACCGGGAAGTTTACGAATTGATGATCGACGAGGCAAAAAGTTCTCCGCCCGGTGCCCGAGGATTGTTACACAATCCGAGTCTCGGCGGCGGCTCATCGTTGGATCCGAGTCCCTCCATTCGCGGGGCATTTCTCGGACTCGATTTAACGCATACCCGATCCGATGTAATCCGCTCCGTCATGGAAGGAATTGCTCTGAACTTGCGGCTCGTATTAGATGAATTCCGATCTCTGTCGGATATTCGTTCCGAAATGGTCGTCGTCGGCGGCGGTGCAATCAGTAGCGATTGGCGGCAGATTTACGCCGATGCCTTGCGGATCACCATCAAGACCACAAACATTGGTCAGGATGCCGCTGCTCTCGGTGCTGCCGCCCTTGCCGCCGTCGGCACCGGACTGTGGAGCGACGTCACTCAAATCGATTCCGTACTAAAAATCGAAGACCGCAAAGAACCGGCGGCATCGAATGCAGAAGCGTATGACAATATACTAAACCGTTTTCGAGAGGACATCCATTTTTTGGCCGCTCGTTGATACCAACCGACAACCCTTTTTTGAGGAGGAATACTATGCGAACGAACATTTTTTTATCCGTATTTTTATGGGGATTTTTGACACTTTCGGTACATGCCGAGCCGATTGTCTTCGACTTTGAAACCGGCAGTCTCTCCCAAGAAGGTTGGAGAATCGTCGAAGGAACCAACACGAAACCGATTGGTTCCCGGGACAAGGAATTCCACGACGAAAGCACCCCTTACGACAAAAATGGCAAATACTATCTGACGACCCTCGAATCGACGGCAAATGCCGCGCCGACGGACGATACGATCTGCGTCATTGAATCTCCCGTCTTTGAATTGACCGGCAACGAGGCAAAATTGCTCGTCGGCGGTGGTCGCAGACCGAACACCTACGTCGGACTCTGTCCGGTACTCGAAGACGGCAGTATCGGTGAACCTGTTTACAAAGCACAAGGAAAAAATACGCAAAAATTGGGC
>Ga0082212_10014002_pt1 | contig 10009 bp, 13 predicted proteins | sample TergutNt197P3_FD_71548 | JGI IMG/M metagenome (GOLD analysis project Ga0082212, IMG submission 71548) | Neocapritermes taracua P3 segment gut microbial communities from Petit-Saut dam, French Guiana - Nt197 P3 | ecosystem: Host-associated > Arthropoda: Insects > Digestive system > Gut ... | reverse complement strand
AAATCAACTCCTTTATTCAAATTCTCTAACGGGTCGCCTAACTGACTTAACTTGCTTAAACGAATGTCCTGATCCCAAAATCCGTAATCACGATGTCTTTTGAAGGTTTTCTTGCTTGTCATGGTCAAAATATATTTTACGCCTCAAAGATACTGATTTTATGGATATTAAACAAAAAAATGAAGATTTTTTGGAGTTTTTAGAGGTTCCCTTATAAACCGTCCAAACGAATTGTTCTTTGGCCTGCACCAGCGAGGTTCTCAAAAAATAAACGCCATATCTGTTTTCCACATCAAGAGTGGCCTGCGCTTTTTTCTCCCATTCCATGGAAGTGCACACATCTTTTTTGTCTTTTTCGATATGAATTTCATACAAATGATGTACCGATGGATATTTCTGCGCAAGTCGTCCGATACGCTGGTGTACCCTGCTGAGCGCTGTCGAAGTATTTCTCTACTTTGGATAAATCCTGTCCGTTTAAAACCATTATATGAGAACCTCTAAAAACCTTTCCTATACGTCATTGCGAGGGCGATAGCCCAAAGCAATCCATTGAAAACCAAAGATCTGGATTGCTTCACTCCGTTCGCAATGACGAAAAAACCGAGTTTTTAGAGATTCCCAAAACTCATTTTTTGGGGAAAAAATAAAAAAAATTTGCAAAAATGTTTTTTTTCAAAAAAATTACTTATCTTTGCAGTGTATTAATTTACCAATACACCAAAGTAATAATCTAATAATAATACCGTTATGATAAATTTTGTAAATATCGAATTCAGTTACAGCCCGAAGGTCAAACTCCTTTCGGCTTTGAATCTGGAGTTTAAGCCGGGACATATTCACGGCTTGCTCGGAAAGAACGGCGAAGGAAAGAGCACATTGCTCAAGCTGGTCGCCGGTTTGCTGTTCTCCAAAAAAGGGAAACTGGAAGTGATGCATTTCACTCCTGCTCAGCGCTATCCGGAAATGTTGCGCGACATCTATTTCCTGCCCGAAGAGTTGCCGCATCATACGCTGAGCATTGCGCAGTTTGAAAAGGTGTACGCACCTTTTTATCCAAATTTCAGCGCCGAATTGTTCGACGCTTGCCTCAAGGAATTTGAAATACCTTCAAAAGAATGGAAGATGAACCATCTTTCCTACGGGCAGAAAAAGAAAATCATTGTGTCGTTTGGCCTGGCAACCCGCACGAAAATCCTGCTGATGGACGAACCGACCAATGGATTGGATATTCCGTCGAAAGGACAGTTCCGCCGTATGGTAGCATCGGCTATGGACGAAAACCGGTGCATCATCATTTCCACGCATCAGGTGCGCGATCTGGACAGCCTGATCGACAATTTAGTTATCATGGACAATCACGAAATTGCCCTGAATCAAACCATTGAAATGATTTCCGAACGTTTGCTTTTCCGTGTGCAGGATGCGGACAGGCAGGACGTACCGGTCATCTATGCTGAAAATACCCTGCGGGGCGTTTATCAGGTGTGCGAAAACATCGGCAAAGAAGACAGCAAATTAGATATCGAATTGCTGTTCAATGCCGTGTGTGTAAATAAAAAAGATATTCAAATGATTTTTAACCATTAAAACAAGAAAAAAATGAAAACAAGTATTTTTAATATACAGAGGATTGGACTTTTGTTCAACCGTTATTTTGTTGAGAATTTCCGTTCGGAAGCAATTTACTGGGGTATCATGGCGATAACGTTTGTATTTCTGCGGAATAATATACAGACGATGACCGGACTTATTTCTATTGCCGGCGCTTTTTTTGCCGCCCGTTTTTTTCGCGAAATTCACCATTCTTCCAATAGCGTTGCCTACTTCATGATACCGGCAACGCAACTGGAAAAACTGACCGTTGCCATTGTCATGACTACATTCTATTATTTTGCCATGATGATGATTGCCTACGTCGCAGGCAATTTGACCGGTACTTTTTTGAATAATGCACTGGCAAGTTTTAATTTTTTACCGAACGCTATGTTTCATCATTCTTCCCTGCAATGGGAATTATTTGGAAAAGTCAATTCTAATATTTTAGAGATGACAAATAATGTAGATGTCAGGTATTCGACTCCGTTTTTCTTCGGGTTTATGTTTTTTCAATCGCTATTTCTCTTTGGAGGAATTTATTTCAGGAAAAATCAGACGTTAAAGACCTTTGCAGCATTCATTCTCAGTTTTGTGGTTTTGGGTATTGTAACTGCCATAGAAGCAAAATTGATTTTGGGCGATGTATATCAAGGTCCAAAAAACGTGGAACTTTTTGGAAATATCATTGGGCATACCGTTAAAACCATTTTTTACTTGCTCCCCCCATTTTTCTGGGTAGTCAGTTATTTCCGTTTAACCGAAAAACAGGCATAAGTCATGGAATTTAAAGAAACACAAGCGATTTACCTGCAAATTGGCGATTATGTCTGCGATCAGATTTTGCTGGGCAGGTGGAAAGAAGGCGAACGTATCCCTTCCGTACGCGAATTGGGTATTGAATTGGAAGTAAATCCCAATACGGCGGTACGTACTTATGATTTCCTGCAAAACAGGGAAATACTCTTCAACAAACGCGGCATGGGCTATTTTGCAGCAAGCGATGCCGTACAGAAAATCATCCAATACCGGAAAAAACAGTTTCTGGAACAGGATTTACCGGTAGTGTTCAGAAATATGATACTATTGGATATGTCATTCAACGAATTAGAAAATAAATATCATCAATATCTAAAAAATCATGAAAACAAGTAACAAACTTTTATTGGGCTTATTAGTCGTAATCGTCATTGCGATAACCGCATTTGTGATTCTTTTGCGGGTAATGTAGCATCCCTTGGTATACGATATTAGTGAACAATCAACAACTCCGTACGGCGATTTTGTGCGCGTCCTTCCTCAGTTTCATTGTCAGTTACAGGTTCCGAAAAACCCATGCCCTTGTAACTGACGCGGGTCACGGCTATGCCTTCGTTCAGCAGGTAATTGGCTACAGCACGCGCCCTGTCCTGCGATAAGTCGAGGTTATATGCCTGCGTCCCCACATTGTCGGTATGACCGGTGATGCGGATGTTCACGTCCGGATTGTCGCGAAGGAATTGCACCAATTGTTGCAGTTCGGCTTTCGATTCTTCCAGCAATTTCGCGGAAGCAAAATCGAAAAAGATATTCTTCAAAATCACTTTTTCGCCGGGTTGAATCCGTTTGAGCGGGATATCTTTCAGGTAAGGCTCGCGGTAAGTACCTTCGGTCATCGTGAAATGTTCCGAAAAGAAGAGATATCCTTTACATTTGATATTCAGTGCATAATCTTTCCCGGAAGGAATACATACCAAAAACTCGCCGCTGATACTGTCGGAATACGCTGTGGCCACTTCATCCGCCGTTGACAGGTCAATCAGTTCAAAAAGCGCTTTGAGAGGCTTGTAGTACTGAGCGTCGTATATTTTCCCCTTCATGTACGATACCGGCTGAGGTCGTGCAGCAGGATATAATTCAAATGTGAAAATATTGCGAATTTGACCGTCGCCGCGATCTGACGAATAGTAAGCTCTGTCGCCGCGCGCGTTCACAATCATGCCCTCCTCGTTGTACTTGCTGTTGATGGGATAACCGAGATTTTGGGGCGCAGACCAGCGTCCGGCGGAGTCTTTCCGGGTAACAAAAAGGTCGTATTGTCCCATGCCTGGCCAACCATCAGAAGCAAAATACATGGTTTGGCCATCCAAATGAATGAAAGGCGACGATTCATCGTCGGGCGTATTGATTTCTTCAAGATTGACAGGTTGCCCCCATTTTCCGTCGTCGTCGAGCGTTGACGTCCAGATATCCTGTCCTCCTTTGCCGCCGCCGCGAGTACTTACAAAATAAAGTGTGCGACCGTCAGCTGAGATGGAAGGCTGGGTTTCCTTTGCGGATGTATTGATGGGTTCGCCGAGGTTGCGCGGGCGCGTCCACAGGCCGTTTCGTTTTTCGCTGTAATAGATGTCGCAACCGCCTTTACCGTCGGGTCGGTTGCAGGCCGTGAAATACATTTGTGTAGCGTCAGCCGTGATGCTCTGTGCGCCTTCATTGTCGGGCGTATTAAGCGGTGAACCGAGATTTTCAGGTTTTGCCCATTTCCCTTCGCGGAAATCAGATACATAAAAATCTTCATGCCTGTTGCCAACTACCGCAGGATTGTCGGGATTTTTGGGAATAAGCGCGGTAAAAACTAACGTCTGTTCATCCACAGACAAACTGGGCCAATATTGGTCGTATTCAAAATCAAGCCCAAGGTTTTCCGGCTGAAAGGGTACGGGATTTTTAACTGCTTGCGCCGCAAATTGGCTATTCTGAAGCAGTTTTTCCGATTTAGCGAGCAGTGCAGGCCTTTGTCGGCTGTATGTCAGGAATTTTTCAAGATATTGATTAGCCGTTTCGAACTCGTCCATATCAAACTCTATTTCGGCCAGGGAATAATATACCGGCGGGAAAAAGTCGGGATTGATGGCAATGCACTGCAAAAAAGACGTTTTGGCCTGTTGAATGTCGTTTGTTTCAAGAAAACATTCGGCCATCATCATGTGTGCCTCAATGAAATTGGCGTCAAACCTGATGGCCTTGTTCAACTCTGTCATTGCATCCTTGTACTGCCGGCGCGTATATTTATCATACCCGGCATTATATGCCTTAACAGCATTTTTGTTCGACGATGATAATTGCTGCGCCGGCGATGCGACACACAGGCATGCACACAACCAACAACAAAAACAAAGCCGGATAACAGACGACCGTCCTGTATGCAAAAATTGTCCAAACATGGGGCAAATATAAAATAAATGTTAAATAATTTGGTAAAAAAAATAATAATTTTTAGTTTTGCCCCCAAAGTAGGTATCAGCGAGTTGTTATGAATAAAATCAAATACAGATTCAATCCTGAATCACTGAAGTATGATAAGGTAAAGACCAGTGTCAGAAGGACTATCGCAAAAGCGTTTACCTTTCTTACTGCAACAGTGGCCATTACGATTTTATATTATTTGATTTATTCACAGTTTTTTCAAACACCCAAAGAGCGTATTCTGTTGCGTGAAATCAATCAGATGACCGGAAACTATGCAACTTTGACCCAAAACTTGCAACAAATTGAAGATGTATTGGCCGACATACAACAGCGAGACAGTAATCTTTACAGAACGATTTTTGAGTCGGAACCCGTTCCGCAAACTGTTTTGCAGGCTGGCAACGGAGGGGTAAACCGTTACGAAGCATTGGAAGGCTATTTCAATTCCGATTTGATGGTCGAAACAACCCGTCGGAGCGAATTATTGTTGAAACAGCTTCAGATTCAAACGAAAATGATGGATGAAATGCTGGAAAAAGCCCGGGAGAAAAGTGATCAGCTGACCACCCGTCCTGCCATACAACCGATAGAAAATAAAGATCTTACGCACACGGCAGCCGGTTTTGGATGGAAAATGCATCCTTTCTACCGCATCAAAACTTTCCATGAAGGTATAGACTTTACGGCGCCTGAGGGCACATCTGTCAGAGCTACCGGCGATGGAGAAGTGATAGAAATACAGTCTAATAGTGCGCAGGGAGGCAAAGTAGTGATTGACCATGGGTATGGATATAAAACCTTATATGCCTATTTGGATAAACCCACTGTCAATAAAGGACAAAAGGTAACCCGCAGTGAAACAATAGGGAAAGTAGGTAATTCAGGACTGTCCGTGGCGCCCCATTTACATTACGAAGTGCATAAAAATGGCAAACCGGTGAACCCGATCAATTATTTTTTCCACGAACTGTCACCTGTTGCTTTTGCACGCATCAGAGATTTGTCTAACCTCGGACGTACGTTCGATTAATTTTAGAAACCAACGAAACCATACAACCAACAAACAACAAAAAAATCAGGCAATATGGCAAAAACAAACTATCGACACAATCCGGAAACATTAAGCTATGACATCATAACCACCACCTCAAAGGAAAAATTTGTCAGATGGGGAATCATGTTTGCGACCAGTATTATAATTGCTGTCGTTTATTTTGCGATTTATTCTCATATATACGATACCCCTAAGGAACGTGCATTAACCAACAAATTATCAGACCTCAAATTCAACTACCAGATGTTATCTCAGAAATTGGAACATATTGACCTGGTGTTGGCAGATATTCAAAAACGGGATGATGATGTTTACCGGACAGTACTCGAATCCGAACCTATCCCAGCTTCCATACGTCAGGCCGGTTTTGGGGGGGTTAACCGTTACGAACCGCTCGAAGGATATACCAATTCGAATATTATGATAGCGGCTACAAAGCATACCGAAAAGATTAAGAAGCAGTTGTATGTGCAATCATTGTCGTATGATGAATTAATTGCGAAAGCCATCAACAAGGAACAAATGGCGATTAGCCGTCCTGCTATCCATCCGATTTCTTCCAAATATATAAAATCGACATCGAGTTTCGGTATGCGTCGGAATCCTGTCCTTGGTATAGTTATGATGCATACGGGCATGGATTTTTCGGCGAATACGGGTACGGATATTTACGCCACCGGCGATGGAAAGGTTATCAAGGCCGAACGTACATCCGGCGGTTATGGGAATATGGTGCTTATCGATCACGGATTTGGTATCCAGACGCTTTATGGCCACATGAATACTATCGGAGTGTTGCCCGGCAGTGAAGTGAGACGCGGACAGGTCATCGGAACTGTCGGAAATACAGGACGTTCTGCAGGCCCGCATCTGCATTACGAAGTCCTCACCAATGGACGTCATGTCAATCCTATTAATTATTTTCATAATGATTTGTCGCCTGACGAATACGTCCGTTTGGTGGAACAGTCGCAAGAGAATGATATTATGGAAAAATGGTAAAATGAATTTCATTGGAACAAGACAGTAATATTCCGGTTGAATCTTCCAAACTATATTACAGCATCAGCGAAGTAGCCGCTATGTTTGGCGTTAATGCTTCTTTGATCCGTTTTTGGGAAAAAGAGTTCGACATCATCAAACCCCGTAAGAACGCCAAAGGTAACCGTCTTTTTACCCAACAGGACATTGATATTTTTGCCCTCATTCACCATTTTGTGAAGGAGCGCCGCATGACGCTGGAAGGCGCCCGTCAAAAAATTAAAGAAAATCGCGATGATGCGGAACATAATTTCAAAATCGTAAAGTCGCTCAAAAAAGTACGGGCTATGTTACTGGAATTGAAGGATAATATTGATGAAAGCCTCACCCCCCAACCCCCTCTCCAAAGGAGAGGGGGAGACGTGCTATTCAGCGATGGTACAGATGATAGACGAGCATCCCTCTCTTATGGAGAGGAGACGGGATAGAGGCTTTGATAACCTATACATTATATATATGTATGAAAGTCATTAAATATCCACCTCGCGAAGAGTGGGGAAAAATTATCGCACGTCCTGCTATTGACCATTCGCATTTGTTTGAATCCGTAAAAAATGTTCTGGAAGACATCAGGATAAATGGCGACAAGGCGGTAGCCGCATACAGCGAACGTTTCGACAAGGTTGTTTTGACTGATTTCGCTGTTAGCGCTGCCGAAATGGACGAAGCGGAACAGTTGGTTCCCGAAACCTTGAAAGACGCTATTCGGTTGGCGGCAGCTAATATAAAAACCTTTCACCGTTCGCAGGAATTGATTCCGCAGAAAATAGAAACGATGCCGGGCGTAGTATGCTGGCAGAAAGCAGCAGGTATCGAAAAAGTAGGATTATATATTCCGGGTGGAACAGCTCCGCTGTTTTCTACGGTTTTGATGCTCGCTATACCGGCGCGTATTGCGGGTTGCAGGGAAATCGTTTTATGTACGCCCCCCGCAAAAGACGGAAAAATTCACCCCGCCATCCTGTATGCAGCGCGGCAAGCAGGCGTTAGCCTGATTTTCAAGATAGGCGGTATTCAGGCTATTGCGGCTATGACTTACGGCACGGAAACCGTTCCCAATGTGTACAAGATTTTCGGTCCTGGCAACCAGTACGTTACCGCAGCCAAGCAGTTGGTGGCCATGCGTGATGTGGCCATCGACATGCCGGCCGGCCCTTCGGAAGTGGAGGTAATTGCCGACGAATCGGCCAATCCTTCCTTTGTTGCTGCCGACATGCTGTCGCAGGCTGAACACGGTGTCGACAGCCAGGCGATTCTTGTAACTACCTGTGAAGACATTGTCGATAAGATGATTACCGAAATCAAACAACAATTAGACGAACTTCCACGAAAAGAGCTGGCTGAACAATCACTGCAACACAGCCGTATCGTTGTCCTGAAAAATAACGACGATGTGATTGACTTCACCAATGCTTACGCTCCCGAACATTTGATTATCGAAACAAGAGATTATGCTACTCTGGCGGAGCAGGTAACCAATGCCGGTTCAGTGTTTTTGGGGCACTTCACCCCTGAAAGCGCAGGAGATTATGCTTCGGGAACCAACCATACGCTGCCCACCAACGGTTATGCCCGCATGTACAGCGGCGTTAACCTCGATAGTTTTGTGAAAAAGATTACTTTTCAGGAAATATCCCAATCGGGTATTCGCAATATCGGGCAGGCGATTGAAACGATGGCGCAGGCTGAATCGTTGCAGGCGCACAGCAATGCGGTGAGTTTGCGGTTGGCGGATATTGATGAAACTTGAAACTAAAAAACGTCCGTTTTCATATTGTGTTACACGTGAATATTTGTACTTTTGTCAAAAATAAAAATATAGAAAATATGACAACCATAACGCTTTCAACAAACAATTTGCAATTCGTTCAGTTATTTGAAAATTTGGCAAATGTTCTGAACGTGCCTTGTGAAAAAATTGAAAAAAGCACCAGTTTCTCAAAATCTATGCGGAAAGCATTGGAAGAGGAAAAAAAGGGACAGGTAACAAAACTTATCAATCACAAAAATGCGGTTGCAGAAATTTTAGGTTAATGTACGAAATTTATTACACCAACGAATTCAAACGGCAACTCCGGCAGATGATGAAAAGAGGAAAAAGCGCCGTTATTATCAATAAAGCAATTGAAATATTAGGCAATACGGGAACCTTACCTGTTGTGCCTTATCGAACACATAAATTATCCGGCGATTTTAACAATCATTGGGAAGCACATCTGGAATCCGATTGGTTGCTGATATGGAAGAGAGACGCCCAAAAGGTTATTGTTACATTAACAAACACGGGCACTCATGCTGATTTGTTTTAAAAATTCGTAATTTTCGATGACCCGCAAACAACTGTTCAAAAAAGTGATTTCACGGTTTCAGGAAACCATGCCGGTTGCCGAAACCGAACTGAAATACCGCACTCCATACGAACTGCTGGTAGCGGTGATTCTCTCGGCGCAATGTACCGATAAGCGCGTGAATATGATCACTCCGCCGTTTTTCGGGCGTTTTCCTACTGCCGAATTGCTTGCCGGAGCTGCATACGAGGAAGTGTTCGACCTGATTCGCAGTTGTTCCTATCCGAACAACAAAACAAAGCATCTGATCGGCATGGCGCGAACCTTAGTCGGGACTTATGGAGGCAAAGTACCCGATACGGTTGAGGAATTGATGAAACTGCCCGGCGTAGGACGCAAAACGGCGAACGTCATTGCTTCGGTGGTATTCAAACAGCCGACGCTGGCTGTTGATACACATGTGTTCCGTGTATCGCAGAGGTTGGGGCTTACGCAAAATGCCAAAACTCCATTCGACGCCGAAAAACAACTCACACAATATATTCCCGAAAACCTGCGCGCTATTGCGCATCATTGGCTGATCCTGCATGGACGATACGTATGCACGTCCCGTGCGCCAAAATGCGACAGTTGCCGGTTTGCCGAATGGTGCAATTATCTTCAAAAAGACATTTCAAAATAATTTTCAAATTCATTTTTTATTATTTTTGTATGAAAAATTTCAAATATCTCATCATCATTTTAACAGGAGTCATCATGAATACATCTTGTAATAACCTTAAAAAGTCGAAAAATACGGATT
>Ga0082212_10014001_pt1 | contig 10009 bp, 12 predicted proteins | sample TergutNt197P3_FD_71548 | JGI IMG/M metagenome (GOLD analysis project Ga0082212, IMG submission 71548) | Neocapritermes taracua P3 segment gut microbial communities from Petit-Saut dam, French Guiana - Nt197 P3 | ecosystem: Host-associated > Arthropoda: Insects > Digestive system > Gut ... | reverse complement strand
CGAGGCCCTTAGCCTGAAAGCATACAAAAATAAAGACCAGGAGCGGTATGTACGGTGCAACTTATGGCGCGCCTTAAATTACAGCATGGAGGAAAATGAAAAGGCAATATATGAATCAAATTGCAAAAAATTGCTTAAACTGTATAATATGGAAGACATAGATGAAAAACTGTTAATAGCCGAATTACACCGGAATATTGGCAATTTCAGTGAAAGCGTAACAATTCTGAAAACAATCAGGCAAAAAGAATATATCAGGATAAAAAAATTATTGATACAGGAATGTCAGAAGGAAAACAAACAAACAATCGAATTAACAGATGAGAACCGGGAAATCAAAGAATGAAGAAAGAACTCAAACAGGAAATTGCGGACGTATGACATGAGCATAAAGGAAGACGAACTTGATAAAAAGAACGCCGCGCCCAAAACATTTTGGGATGAGTGCGACTATATGATACTGTGGAATCAGGACGTGCCGGAAGGTAAATGCCCGATGAACGATAAAAACACCACCAGCGCCGCCGAACAATTTGAAATGGGCTGCCGTTATTCCTGCGGCGATGGCGTGGAACAGGATTATACGCAAGCCGCTTTATGCTACATGGAAGCTGCTGAGCAGGGTCATGTTGATGCGCAATTCTATTTGGGGCAGTGTTACCGCAAAGGCGAAGGAACTGAACAGGACAACGAAAAAGCGGCGTATTGGTGGAGAAAAGCGGCCGCACAAGGCAGCACGGAAGCGATGTATCATTTAGCCATACTGCGTGAAGCCGCAATATGCGAAGAAATAAAGTATAAAAAAATGCTGTGGCAAGAAACGGACAACATTCCCCAAATACAAAAATTGCGGGAAGGGTTACTTTGGCTATGATAACGGCGATTTATCGGATTCGCAAATTCTGTTTATATCCAAAGTGGGGATGGCTCTCAATATCCCCATTGAAAAAATGGAGCAAATCAACAGTTGGGTGATACGGGGCATCGAATGGGAAGCAGAAGGCGCGGAGATATTCGCTGATTGTAGAAAGGAGTAGCTGCGCATGGCCGACAATAAAGGAGCAACCGCTTTTACCGTTGATGATTTTTTACATTATAGAACTGCCGGTGGAGCAAGAGAGTATCACTTACAAAAGCCCTGTATTATTTTCAGCAAGGTATTCGATAGAGAACCTTTGGAAGTAACGATACCAAAGAAGCTCTATGGCTGCCCTCCCAACAATAAAATCGGTGACGGCGACTACATATCAAAAATAAACGAAACTCTTGAATGGCTTGGCGGCGACAGTTTGAAAAGCGAACTAATCAAAAATATGTGTGAATATTACAATGTCGGCAGCTATGATGATGGTTATGTTTGTAAACATAAAATTGACACAGAAGAAATCATAAAAGATAATTGGTATGATAAAATAGAAATATGTAGTGTATCAATCGCAATAACGGAAAATGGGAACATATCTTCTGTTGTTTACATTAGTGAAACATATTTTGATTTTGGGCATTTCACAATAAAAATAAGTAAGGATAGAAAAATATCTTCCATGAGTTTTTATAGATAAGAATATCCGAAACGGAAGGAGCAACAGCGCATGGCCGAATATTCCTATAAATCGGGAGGTACCTGATGAACGAGCAGGATTTAATTCAAAAATTCCCGGAAATGGCAAACACATGGAAGCCAATTGTTTACTATGGGGGCTACGCTTACTTTACGCATTACATTGAGCGCAGACCCAACGATTGGCGTTATGAAAAAACATGGATTACATACAGGGCCAAAGCAGACGGGACGGGAGAAGTGGAACGATTCGGATTCACGGACAAAGAAACAGATCCCGGAAGCGAAAAGATAACCAAACAGGAATACAGGGACTGGGGTGTATTAAAGGCTATTATGAGCGCATACGGCAAGGATATTTTCTTTGAAAGCAACCAATAAATAACAGGAGGAAACAACAATGATTGAACAAAAAAAAATGCTGATCATCAGACTGGGACAGCAAAGGGATGATAAATCCTATGAAAAGCTGGCAAAGCGGCCGTCAAAATTGCTTAAATTTACGGTCGCACAGGAGCATCTAAAACTGGATTACATACTCAAGGAAAATAAGGACATCACGGTAGAAACCTACGACACCGATGCGCTGGCCGCGTATATGCAGGTGCAGACAGACCTGCAGCTTGGCGATTACGACCTTGTGTTAGGCTGTATCGACCGCCCGCACAACAGCGACGACGGCATTTTGGCGGAGGTCAGCAAGGAAATCGAACGTAATAAATTTTATATCCTCTGCACGACCAATATCATGGAGCGGCTGAACGACGGAAAGGTTAGCCTGCTTAATTTCCTTTTGAACATCATTTACGGGATGTACACCCGTAAATATCTCGGTATCGATCCCGAATACCACGAAAACCCCGGCTGTCTCCTGGACTATTGCTTCCTTGAACGCGACCTGATCGCGGGCTGCATCAAGCCGGTATTGTGCGACGACTGCACGGCGGGAATCACCGACAAGGAAACGGCAGCAATAATGAACAAAGAAATGAAAAAGATCAGTGTGCCGCTCTACATACGGCTGATCGACACCGTTAAGGCGCACACCATGCTGTCGATGGTCATAGCGGTGATCGCGTCCATGTTTTTCGGGATGCTTTCAAATTACATGGCTGCAATCATCCTTGAAGGGACAGTATGGCAGGGAACTGTAACTACGGTTATTCCGCTTGTAATCATGGGCATATTAATTATGCCGTTCATGGGGAGCGGCAAGAAGTAAATAAAACCAGGCATGGAAATTGATATGGACATCGACGACATTCTGAACGCTGTTGTAGACGAAGGGGCGATGATCGTGAGGCCTGCTTCTCAAAAAGATTTAAAGTTGTGCCAAAAAGACATGGTGGAAATGGAATTTCCATCCATTCCGCAGGGCTATGCCGGTTTTTTAGGCAAGCTCAACGGCTTCGCGTGGAACGGCATTGAGTTCTTCAGCACCGATCAGGTAACTGATACAGACACGGGTTATACGTTAAACGATATCGTATCAGCTAACGAAATGTTTGTAAAATACAATGAAGGCTTTAAGCATTGCGTTTTTCTGGGACGCGCCGATGATGATCTGTACGTCTACAACACCCACAGCCAGCGCTATGAAGTAATGGATATGACAGGACGCGACGTAATGGAAGACTTTGAAACCTTTGAGGCCATGTTTGTCGGCGTTGTTTCACCGCGAATGTAAGGAGGGCAAAATACTATGGCGGATTATTTCAGGAAAAACACAAAAATCCCGCTGACCAACGGCGATACGGCGGTCGTTAAGGAAAAACTGGGCGAAGGCGGCCAGGGCGTTGTCTACCGCGTCACCGTCGGTAAAGACGACTATGCGCTTAAATGGTATCACAAAGGCGCGATAAGCAACCCCAAGCGGTTTTATAAAAACCTTGCCGACAATATTGCCAAGGGCGCGCCGACCGCCGCCTTTTTATGGCCCCTGTTCCTTACAGAACCGTCGGGAAGCAGGCCTCCCGCAGACAACAGCTTCGGCTATATAATGAATTTACGGGCGAAAAATTACCGGGACTTTGGGGACTTCCTTTTGGCAAAAGTACGTTTTGGCTCGATTTCCGCCGCCGTTACCGCCTGCCTTAACATCACCAACGGTTTTCGCGAGTTGCACCGCAAGGGCTTTTCCTATCAGGACTTGAATGACGGCAACTTTTTCATCGACCCGGTAACAGGCGAAGTGTTAATTTGTGACAACGACAACGTGGCCCCCTTCGGTGACAGCCTCGGCATCGCAGGCAAGGCGCGGTACATGGCCCCCGAAGTGGTACGCAACATGAAAAAACCGGACACCATGACCGACCGTTTTTCATTGGCGGTAATTCTCTTCCGCATTCTGTTTCTCGATCATCCGCTGGAAGGTAAAAAGGTGCTGGTACCCTGCCTGACCGAAGAGTTGGAATTGAAATTTTACGGCAAAGAACCCGTATTTATCTATGACAAAAACGACACCAGCAACGCACCTGTACGCGGCGTTCACGGCAACGTGATAAAGTTCTGGCAGTTGTACCCAACGTTTATCAGGGACTTGTTTACCAGGGCTTTCACCAAAGAAGTCATGCATTTAAAGCAACCCCGCATATCCGGCAGCGAATGGCAGATTGCCTTTACCCAGCTTCGGGATATGCTCATCACCTGCCCCTGCGGCGGAGAAACCTTTTTTGACCCCGTCGAAGAGAGCGCGATATGTATTTACTGCGGTGTAAAAATCCCCCGCCCGTCTATCCTGTCCGTACAGAAGTACAAGGTGGTGTTATTCCCCGGACAAAAAATATTCCGCTGCCATTTTGACAACGACAGCGACGAATACCGGGAAGTATGCGGCGAAGTTATACGCAACCCTGACAAGCCGCAGATATGGGGATTAAAAAACCTTAGCCCCGCCTCATGGACAATAACTATGGATGACGGCGCGACAAAAACAATCGCACAGGACGAAGTGCTGGTAATCGCCAAAACAAAAAGCATAAATTTCGGCAACTGTGTTGCCACAATAAATTAGACAGGAGATACAAAAAATGGCAAAGAACATTTACGATGAAGCCGTGGAGGTAGCCCGGCGCACAATGGTACTCTTTTTCATCGTGGACACATCGGGCAGCATGGAAGGGGCCAAAATCGGAACGCTCAATTCCGCGATTGAGGATGTAATTCCGGAGATTCGTCAAATCTCAAATGAAAACGCGGATGCGCAAATCAAAATCGCAGTACTGGAGTTTTCCGAAGGGGCCAAGTGGCTAACCCCCGCCCCAATGGACGTTGCCGGTTATTCCTGGAACTACCTGAACGCGGACGGCATCACCGACTTTGGGGCGGCCTGTAAGACCCTCAACGAAAAACTGTCAAGGGATGCTTTTATGAGCGATGTAACCGGCTCTTTCGCCCCGGCGATCTTCCTGCTTTCAGACGGCGAACCCACTGACGACTACAAAAAGCCGCTTGCCGACTTGTGGCAGAACAACTGGTTTAAAAAAGCGATTAAAGCCGCCGTAGCCATTGGCGATGACGCGAACAGGGACGTATTGAAAGAATTTACCGGCAGCGCCGAAAGCGTATTAACCGTCCACAGCCCGGAAGCCCTGCGCAAGATGATACGCTTCGTTTCGGTAACCGCTTCACAAATCGGCTCAAAAAGCAGCGCCGTAGGTAAAGCCGGAGTGGACGAAGCCGCCTCAAAGCAGGAGGAGTTTATCAAACAGATTGAAAGTTCGGACATTAAGGATGACGAAGATTTGAAATGGTAGTCAGCGGCCGAAGGCCGCCAGTAGGAATACATGTTTTTTAAAAAATCAAACCACATAACTTTCGCGCACTCTGTTATTGGACATAACCACATAAAATCCAACAAACCCTGCCAGGACGCTTCATTGGGCGAAAAGGGGAAAGGGTATCGTTTTGTCGCAGTGGCGGACGGACACGGTGGGGAGCCATATTTTCGATCCGATCTCGGAAGCCGCTTTGCTATAGAAGCCCTCCGTTCCTGCGTATTCGATTCCGCCGCCGCAAACGCCCTGTACAAATTGAGCCTGCATCCCGACACCGCCAAAGGCGAAAAGGAAAAGGAACGGATCATCCTGCAGATAAAAAAAAGCATAGTCAACCGATGGAATATGCTTGTTGCCGCAGACATGGAAGACCACCCTTTTACCGAAGAAGAACTAAATGCGATACCCATAAAGTACGCTGACGAGTACCGTGCCGGGGTTCAAACAGAATCCGCCTACGGCTCCACGCTCATCGGCGTATTATGGGCTGATAATTTTCTCCTCGCCCTGCACATCGGGGATGGAACCTGCGTCATACTCAACAGGGAAGCCGAATTTTCCCAACCCGTCCCCGTTGACGAGAATTGTTTTTTAAACGTGACAACTTCCCTCTGCGATAAAAACGCCATAGAATCATTCCGCCATTACTACTGCAAAGAACAGCCAGCCGCCGTTCTTGTCGCCTCAGATGGCATAGACGACTGCTTCGCCGGGGACGAAAAATTGTATGACTTTTATCGCGTAGTCCTGTCATCCTTTACCGAAAAAGACGAAACAGCCGCCCAGGCGGAACTAAAAGATTATCTCCCCCGCCTCACCGAAAAAGGCTCAGGCGATGACATTTCCATTGGGTTAATTATTGACAAGGAAGTTTTGAGCACCTTAAAAATTGAAGGAGGTAATAGTGAGAAGTGATCAGAGATCAGTAGTCAGAATAATACTGACCACTGGCCACTGATCACTGACCACTAAATAAAAAATGGCAGCAAATATTTTATTAGCCAAATGCGTTGGCAATACACAGACTTACGGAATACGCATTGAAAAACGCGGTGACGACTGGGTTAGTACCTGGGCTTTCAAAATTGACGAAAGCAAGGCAAAGCGGGAAGGGTTTCACAAAACCAAAATAACCGGCACGTTTCTCCCCGCTCCCGAATACCCCGGCTGTCCCTATTGCGGCGGCAATACCCTCGTTCAATGCGGCTGCGGTAAAATGTTTTGCTATAATGAAAATGTTACACCTGACAATCATGAAAAAGAAAAAAAGCAAGAACGTAAACAGGAAAGCGGTTCGCTAAAATGCCCGTGGTGCGGTGTTGCCATTCAGAAAATCGAAACCGTTGAATCGTTTACCGTCAAATCCGGCGGGTATTAATTTGTCACACACAGATGGCATTAAACAGGTGTTTATTTCATCAAGGTTCGGGGATTAACCGTTACGCCGTTTTTGAATACTGTGAAGTGCACATGGGGACCGGTGCTCAGGCCGGTACTGCCAACGTCTCCAATACGCTCGCCGGTACCTACATAAGCCCCGGATCGTACCCTTATCACGCTCATGTGCCCGTACAGGGTCCGGTAGCCTGAGTGGTGGGTAATCACGACATGGTTCCCCAACACATCGTCCCAGCCCACAGAGCTGACCCTGCCGGACATGGCGGCCCGTATTGGGGTTCCCGTGGGCGCGCCAATGTCAAGGCCGGAATGAAACTGGCGTACAGTGGTGCCATCGTAAGTCCACCCGCGATAACCATAAGGTGAGGTGATATAACCTGCGACGGGCCAAATAAACAGATCCCCGTTTATTTCCTGCCGCTCCACCCAGTCAAGCCGCGCTCCGGGGATGAATAACACGGTGCTGGGACGTACCGCTTCGGAAAAAAGCTCGTTTGCAACCTGGATTGCCTCAACATTAGACTCGTACTTTTCGGCAATGGCTTCCAGGGTGTCGCCGTTTTTCACCGTGTACATTATTCCGTCTTGATTGGGGATCCGCAAAACCTGACCAATTTGTATAAGCCTGGTGTTTTTTATACCATTTATTGAAATTAGCGTATCCTGGTTAAGCCCAAAGTACTCCGCCAACACGCCGATGATGTCGCCTCTTTGTACCGAATAGTCGCTGTACAGCAGCATCCGGGGCTTTGAAAAGGACTCTGGCTCCAACATGCCCGTTTCCAGGGACCACGCTGCCCCAAGCTGGTCCTCATCAATGGCTGTTTCCGGATAGCTCCAGCCGCCCATGCCTGTTTCTGCCGTCGCCGTTCCCGGTGCCTGCCTGGATACAGGCGTCAATTCTCCGCCGGGCCGTGAAAAACCCGGTAAAAGTACCCCGCACAGGCACAAAATCACCGCAAACCGAAACAAGGTCTGCCGCTGTTTTGAGCAAATCTTCCCGAAATTGTCGCACAAGCCTATAAATTTACGCAAAAACCGCACTCCAATGACTTTTGGCTAAAATGTTGACTTGAAACAGCCCCACTATCAGGTTATAGCAAAACCGGCTTTTTTGCAATGGTTTCTGCGCCATTTTCCTCCCGCCAGTGTATCCATTATCGCCCTGCGGCAGTCTTAATTTTCAGCTTGCGCGACGGCGGATATTGGTATATAACGACAGTATGGCTAACAAACGAAGCAGTGTATCCAAAACAATCGGCATACTTACCGCAGGGGGCGACTGTCCCGGCCTGAACGCGGCAATACGCGGTGTCTGCCGGGCGGCCCATGACCGCTATGACATGAAGATCATCGGCATTTCCAATGGATTCCGGGGACTTATCGAGGAAAGCGTCCGCGACCTTCGCCCCATCGATTTTTCGGGCATTTTGACCAGGGGGGGGACCATCCTCGGGGCAAGCAGGGAAAAGCCGTTCAAATCCGATATCAAGGAATCTGACGATATAATCGGAGACAAAGTGGCAGCTGCCAAAAAAACCTACCACAAACTGGGGCTGGACTGCCTGGTAGTACTGGGTGGCAACGGCACCAATACCACCGGCTACCGTTTTGCCCAGGAAGGGTTGAACGTCATCGGCCTGCCCAAAACCATCGATAACGACATCGTCGGCACCGACCGGACATTTGGTTTCCATTCCGCGCTTGCAATCGGCACCGAGGCCATTGACCGCCTGCATTCCACCGCGCAGAGCCACAACCGGGTAATCGTCATTGAGCTGATGGGCCACAAAGCCGGCTGGCTGGCTTTGTACTCCGGGGTCGCCGGCGGCGGCGATGTTATCCTCATCCCGGAAATCCCCTATGACATCAAAGCCATAGGCCGCCATTTTGCGGAAAGGGCACAATCGGGGAAGATGTTTTCTATCGTCGTTGTTGCCGAGGGCGCGCTTTCGGTTGCGGAAGATGCAATGAGCAAACGCGATCGGAAAAAATACCAAGCGGAAAACGGCCCGTCCGTTGCATACCGCGTTGCCCGCGAGATCCAGGAAGAGACCGGCATGGAAACCCGCGCCACCGTCCTTGGCTACGTGCAGCGCGGCGGCATCCCCAGCGCCTCCGACCGCGTGCTTGCCACCTGCCTTGGTACCTACGCCGCAGAACTCATCGCCAAAGGCGAATACGGCCGCATGGTCGCCCTCGACGGTAACGACATATCCTCAGTACCCCTCAGCGTACCCGAAGGAAAAGTCAAAACCGTCCCCACCGACCACTACATGATCGACACCGCCCTGGCCATTGGGACGTGCATGGGGAACGAGTAACAGCCTATCTTTTCCTTAAAGCCAACCAGCAGGGGCGGTGATGATTTTACCGTTATAGGTTACCTGTTGGGGTAACAGTGATTTTTTGAGGTCTTTGGTTTGTATCTTCTTGAAAAAGTCTGCGTGTTGTTTGAGGTTCATGGCGGATTGTCCCATAGGTACTAATATGCCAATTTTCTTTTCAGGGCGGAGCTGCTTTAATTTGGTGGTAACGGGGGCAAGGTCGCTGTCGCCGGAGAGGATAAGGGCAGTGTCGAATTTGTCCACTACGGCATCGGCCAGAAGGTTTATGGCGATATTTATATCGGTTTTCTTTTCCTCGTGGGCCAGATACCGTCCTGCACACAAAGGGCATTTACGTTCACGAATGGAAAATTTGCCCAGAATGTCTTTTACTCCAACGGTACGAAGAGCGTGGATATAGAGAAGGTGCTTTTTCGCCCGCTCTGGTATCCAACTGGTAAGAGCTGAAAAATAATACACATTATTGATTTCTTCGGTATTGGGGTTAATCAGGCGCTTTGAAAGTTCCAGTAAATTGAGCCAGCGGCAATCCGGATGGGTGTGCTGTAGGGTGCTGTGATAGAGGTTAAAACCGTCTATATAGACATTTATTCGTTTTTTAGCCATTTCAAGACGGGTCCTGCCGGGCCGCCGCTCGTTGAAAGGCAGACCGTAGCAAAAAAAATGCCGAACACACTGTTCGGCGGGGCAAGCATCAATAGTGCTCGCGGGTACATTTATAATATCTGAGATTTTCCGAGAAATGTCAAGTGGAAAAGAGCAATGAAAAAAGGGGATTATTCGATTTTCTCTAGTTCTGAATGTCGGGTTTAGACGGATCTTTATTCTGCTTTTTCTTTTAAGGCTTCATAGGCTTCATTTACCTGCTTCATCAGCATTTCAGCATTTTCACGATCGCGTGACGATGAAGTACCATATCGATCAGG
>Ga0082212_10014000_pt1 | contig 10009 bp, 7 predicted proteins | sample TergutNt197P3_FD_71548 | JGI IMG/M metagenome (GOLD analysis project Ga0082212, IMG submission 71548) | Neocapritermes taracua P3 segment gut microbial communities from Petit-Saut dam, French Guiana - Nt197 P3 | ecosystem: Host-associated > Arthropoda: Insects > Digestive system > Gut ... | reverse complement strand
ACCGACCGTTCGTTATTGATTTTCGACTTTGATAACGAACCCAAAATCGGCAGCGCCTGGGGCGCCGGAGCCATTATCGCCGCAGGCGACGGAGACGGACATGACGGCGGTTTCTTTGAAATTACGCCCGCTACAGGCGTCGGCGGTACATGGGTATGGCTTTTTGCCAGCAACGCGGCTGATTTTCAGGCAGCCCTGCCGCAAGTTACGGCGGAAGATCACGTACTCAAGTTCGACGTCCGTATCAGGGAAGATATTACGGTAGCAAATGATTATTGCAATCTGCAGTTCCGGATGGGACCTCACGGAGATATAACCATAAACGGTTCTCTAAAACAGGGCAATGTATTCAGTACATCCGGAAAATGGACAACCATTACCATTCCGTTGACCGATTTGGGAATAACAGGTACTACGGCGAATACCGGCGACTGGGGATTCATCGTCAATCAGGGCAATCCTGTTTCCTCATTTGTAGGTTTGTGTGTGGATAATGTCCGTTACGAACGAATACCATAAGTCTAATCAGTAAAAAAGAATTTTTATGAAAGGAATAAATAAATTTCACGGTTTGCTCATCGCGGCAATAATGGCGGTGAGCGTGATATTCAGCGCCTGTAATGAGGAAAACATCACTAAGGATACCTACAGTTTTCCCGACGTATATGTGGCGCTGATCAGAGTAACGCCGGCAGAGATCGTGCCTTTGTCGGATATGATGATAGAGGGAAATGATTTGGATCATGTAAAGACGGTTCGTATTTGGAACGGCGAAGGTCAATTGGATATTCCCAAATCGAATTTCAAGGAACACACCAAAAGCGTAATTGTGGTAAACGTTCCCGAAAATGCGCCGCTTGGCGTGGACGACGAAGGAAAACCGAAGGGCAGGATTTCGGTCATTACCAACGAGGATAAAATCATTACGTGGTTAAGAAACGTGTCGGACAGGTTTATTGTCATTTCGGACGTAAGTCCTTTGACGGTGGCGATAGGCGAAGTGATCACACTGCAAGGAGAAAATCTTGAGTTTGTAAAAGCCGTTCGCCTTTCAAAAGGAAATGACAATCTGATAATTCCCAAAGAAGAATTTCAATCGTTTTCCGCTGACGACGGTACAATAGAGATATTGCTTCCTGAAGGCGCTCCGGTTGAAAAATTGGCATTAATCTCCGATTACGATCAGATGATTGTTTGGGATGGCAGTTTGACCGAACGGAAGTTGACCGTAGAATCACTTTCGCCTGCATCAGGCAGCGATATTCTTCAACGTTCGACTGTTGCTGCAGTAATTATCAATCCTGATTTATTGAAAGGCGTGCGTTTTGGAACAGAATCGGTAGATTATGAAATTGAAGAAGACGAAGATGAAGGAACCATAACGTTAAAATTTGTCGTTCCCATGTACGACGAAGGAACATATCGGTTATTCTTTGATACCAATAATGGTGAAGTTGAAGTAGCATCTTATTATGTCCGCACTTTAAACTATATCTATTTTGATTTTGACGAAAAAGGCAGTTGGTGGGGTGATTGTCCGCAAACGGTAGAGGATGACCCTGCTTATTCAATTTCCGGCAAATATTTCCATGCGAAGGCAACAGCCGCTGCCGGATGGTACGGGCTTTTCTGGAGAAATGCCGGTAATGGGTTGAATCTGTATAATGTGAACGTCGAAGAATGGAGTGTCAGATACGATATTAACGTACTGGGCGACGACATTACATCTATAAAAATCCGTTTGGGCGATTTCTGGTATGTAACCGGCATCAATCCCAATATGGGCGGCTGGTACACTATCATTGCTCCCTTGCGGCATTTCAAAGATAACAACGGCAACGGTAATCCGATGACCAATGCTGATTTGGAGGCGCTGGCAAGCAGCGGCGATTTCGGATTGGCTGACGGCGGCGCAGGCGGCGAATATGATGCTCTTTTCGACAATGTACGCTTTGAAAAGGTACCCAATCCTGATTATGTTTATTTTGATTTTGACGGAAAAGGCAGTTGGTGGGGCGATTGTCCGCAAACGGTAGAAGATGATCCGGATTATTCAATTTCCGGCAAATATTTCCATATAGAAGCCACAGCCGCAGCAGATTGGTACGGATTATTCTGGAGAAATGCCGGTAACGGATTAAATGTTACGGGAGTTACCGTAAATGATTGGGTAGTAAAATACGATATTAATGTTTTAGGACCCGACATTACTTCATTCAAAATCCGGCTGGGCGACTTCTGGTATATTACCGGCGTTAATCCCAACATCGGAGGCTGGTACACCTTTACGGCGCCTTTGAACGATTTTAAGGACAATGACGGCAAAGGAAACCCGATGACCGACGCCGATGTGGCAGCATTGGCGTCCGCAGGCGACTTTGGCTTTGCTGACGGCGGTGGCGGAGGTGAATACGATGTGCTGATTGATAATGTCAGATTTGAACCCAAATAACATTTTTTATTATACCAAGACCCTTTGCTTTAGGGGTCTTGGTTTTGATTCCTAAAATATTTTGATAACATGAAGCGATTAATAAATAATACGTTATTGTTGATGTTATGTGTTGCCTCTCATTCGTGCAATGTATCCGCAAGGGCTGAAGTAATCTCTTCGGTCGGCGAAAACGGATTTCTTTCCGTGCAGGGAACTTTGCTGGTCAACGAAAAAGGACAGCCTGTTATTCTTCGCGGCGTATGTCTCGGATGGCATAACTGGTGGTCGCGTTTCTATCATGAAAGTACCGTAGCATGGTTGAAAAACGATTGGCAATGCGGAGTAGTCCGCGCTGCCGTTGGCGTAGAACCCGAAGGCGCATATTTGGACGAACCCGAAGAGGCTTTGAAATGTCTGTATGCCGTGGTTGATGCAGCCATCAAAAACGATATGTATGTGATTATTGACTGGCATTCGCACAGCATCAAATTAGAAGAAGCCAAAGATTTTTTTGAATTGGTGGCAGGGAAATATAAAGATTACCCGAACATCATTTATGAAATATACAATGAGCCTGAAAAAGACAGTTGGAGCGATGTAAAAGCGTATTCTGAAGAAGTGATTAAAACCATTCGTGCGATTGACGCAAGAAACATCATATTAGTGGGCGTTCCGACATGGAGTCAGGATGTGGATGCGGCTGCCGGAGATCCGGTTACGGGATATGACAATTTGATGTACACGTTGCATTTTTATGCCGCTACGCATGGCGATTTTTTGTTTAAAAAAGCAAATACCGCGCTGCAAAAGGGATTGCCGTTATTCGTTTCCGAATGTGCAGGGATGGAATCATCGGGCGACGGACCCATTAACGAACAGGCTTGGCAGAACTGGGTCCGCTGGATGGACGATCATCAGATATCCTGGCTTGCATGGTCTATTACCGACAAAAAAGAAACCTGTTCCATGATCAGAAATACTGCCTCGCCCGTCAGCGACTGGACAGACTGCGATTTGAAAGAATGGGGACGGATAGTCAGGGATGAATTGAGGCACACGAAATAAACAACATATAATCATCAAGTTGAAATGTCTGAATTATCAAACCGCATCCCGTTAGGGATGCATCTCTCGGTAGAAGGGAATAATACCCCGCAAAAGCGGCATCCCGTCAGGGATGCATCCCTAACGGGATGCAAGGGAAGAAGCATCCGATCATTTTCTACCGAGAGATACATCCCTAACGGGATGTCGAAAACTGTGATATGTTTTTTATTTTTCATTCCTTACGCGGACAAAGGCAAAAATGCTCAGATATTGACCGCGCTGAATATAAACTGTTTATTTCTTATTCCTGAATCAAATTTCCATGAAGCCGCAATGTCATATCTGTAAACATTTTCGTCTGAATTACCGCTATCAGAGCCTCATTTGCGAAAGCGAGCGCGGTAATGATACGGCGCTATTCAATGAATCCGTGCTTTATACCATTATTTATGAAAAAGAAGACGTCGTGATAAAAGGTCGGGATTACACTTTTTCCACTAAAAATATTTCCGATCATAAAGGTTTGAAAATATCATATTGTCTGCGTTCCCTGACCAATGTATTTCTGGCTTTCTGTTTCGGATTGAATTTTATTTATGCCTGTTCAAATGCTCCAAATGGCAAAAAGGAACAGCCTGCATTGGAAACCATTCGTATTGAGGCTGAAAACGCAGTAATCTCAGGCGGAGGAAGCAGTCCGGCACAAATTGTGAACGACCCTGCCTGCTCCGGCGGAAAATACGTGGACACGCGCGAAAGCAACCTGACTTTTTCATTTTCTGTTTCACAGTCAGGTAATTACAAGGTTTCTGCGTGTGTAAAATCGCCCGGCGGCGAAAAAATCAATAAATTCCGCTTCGACGGCGAACATACGATTGACGTTACTTTTCATCAAAATAATACGTTTGAGGAATTTACGGTTTCTGATCCGTATTATTTTGCTTCGGGAAATCATACCGTCGAAATGATCAAAAGTTGGGGATGGATTCAATTCGACTATTTGGAAATAAGCCCATCTACCGCTGTTTCCGTTGAGTTTGATATTCAGCCTTTGGTAACGCCGCAGCCCAATGCCGACGCCGTAAAACTTTACCGGTTTTTGTCGGATAATTTTCAAAACAAGATTATTTCGGGCGTTATGACCTTGAAAAGTCTGGCGAATACAAACGGCGACTATCAAAACGAAATTTCGTGGCTGTATGAAAAAACGGGTAAAAAACCGGCATTGCTGGGCTTGGATTTTATGGATCATGTCGGCTCGCTTCCTCCCGACTATGTCAATAATCCCGATCTCGTTCAGGATGCGCTGACGTGGAAAAACAACAACGGTATTGTTGCGATTTGCTGGCATTGGCGCGATCCTTCGCACAACACTTACGAGTTTTACACCGAACGCACGAGTTTCGATCCGCGCAAAATTTTTGAGCCTCAGTCGCCGGAATATGCCGCCATGATGCGCGATATGGACATTATTGCCGGTTACCTGAAAACATTACAGGAAAATGGCGTTCCCGTTCTCTGGCGACCGCTGCACGAAGCCTCCGGCGGCTGGTTCTGGTGGGGTTCGCAAGGCGCGGAAGCCAATAAAAAAATCTGGCAAATTATGTTCGACAAATTTGTCAATGAACACGGATTGAAAAACCTGATCTGGGTTTGGACTTCCGAAGCCAACAGCAACGCCCTGAACTGGTATCCGGGCGATGAATATGTGGACATGATCGGTTTGGATGTTTACGAAGAAGGCAATCATGGCTCCCAAATGATGGCTTTTGAAGAACTCAAAAGGATATACAGAGGCAAAAAAATGCTTGCGCTGAGCGAATGCGGCTCTATTCCCTCTATGGAGGCAATGAAAAGAGACCGCGCTATCTGGTCGTTCTACATGCCCTGGTATGAAACGCATACCAAAAATCCGGTCTGGAATAGCGTAAACGATTGGACGTCGTCGTTGTCTGATCCTGATGTGATTGCATTGGACGATATGCCCGATGATATTTATTAAGGCGCGTGAAATCTTATTATCAATAAAACACCATGAAAAAATTAATCATTCCTTTATGTTTTTTGAGCCTGTTCGGATGTACATCCCAAAAGGAACAGGGTTTTAAGTTAAATGCCGCCGCCGGTTATTTTCAGAACGGCGGCGTGGATGTGATGGCTTTTGACGATATTTATCCCGAAGGTCATCAATCGGGCGTGAGCATCATCATGCACGGCAACCGTATCGCCACCAACGGCGACATCCGCTTTGAACAGACGCCCGGACAGTGGCAGCCCGTGCCGAAACAGGGCAAACGCGAATTGGACGAAGCGGCGAATACGATTGCCACGTCGTTGAGTTTTCCCGATTCTTCGCGGCATTTGAGAGGATTTAACCCGATGATTTATCCCGATTTTCAGTTCGGTTATACGGTTACGGTTACGGGCGAAGGTGCGTCCGTCGTCGTTACGGTGGATTTGGACAGCCCGATACCCGAACAGTTTGCAGGAAAGATTTGTTTCAACATGGAATTGTTTCCGGGCGCCCTGTTCGGAAAACCATGGATCATGGACGACAAACAGGGCGTTTTCCCCGAACAGCCTAATGGTCCAACCTTATCGCTGCCGGCGAATATTTTGCATACCGGAGATTTCACACAGCCGGATGCGAAAGCCGACATGGAGCGTCTGTCGGGCGGCAATAAGGGATACAACCCAATCATCGCCGACGACGTCATCGCCGAGCCGTACAGCGTAGGCAGGCGTTTCACGGTACGCCCCGACGACCCGTACAGCCGTTTTACCATCGAAACCAAAGGCACGGAACTGAAACTGTACGACGGACGCATGAACCACAACAACGGCTGGTTTGTGGTCAGCAGCGAAATACCTGCCGGAGCGACCCAAAACGCCATACAATGGGTCATCACGCCGAATGTGGTCAAGGACTGGTTGTATCAGCCTGTCGTTCAAACTTCTCAGGTTGGCTATCATCCCAATCAAACGAAAGTTGCCATCATCGAATTGGACAAACGCGAAACGAAACGCGGGAAACCCATCCTTTACCAAATCGCGGAGACCGGCGAACAGAACGTATTTTCCGCTGCCGGTCAGGAATGGGGACAATTTCTTCGTTACAACTATTTGAAATTTGATTTCACGAACATCAGGGAAGAAGGCTTGTACAAAATCCGTTACGGTTCGTCGGAATCGTCCGTTTTTCGTATCGCGAAAGATGTTTACGACAGAGGCGTATGGCAACCGGTGCTGGAATATTTTCTTCCGGTGCAGATGTGTCATATCCGCGTAAACGAAAAATACCGCGTATGGCACGACGTCTGTCATCTTGACGACGCACGGATGGCGCCCGTAAATTACAATCACATTGACGGATATGTGCAGGGACCGACGACGCTGTGCAAATACAAGCCGGGCGACGTGGTTCCGGGTCTGAACACCGGCGGCTGGCACGACGCCGGCGACGACGATCTCCGCGTGGAATCGCAGGCTGGGGAAGTTTATATCCTGTCCCAGATTTATGAAACCTTCAACGTCAATTACGACGCCACTACGATTGACCAGAGTAAACGAATTGTCGAAATCCACCAGCCCGACGGCAAGAACGATCTTTTGCAACAGATTGAACATGGCGCCCTGTCGGTAGTAGGCGCTTACCGCGCATTGGGAAGGCTTTACCGCGGCATCATTTCCAACGATTTGCGGCAATATGTCCTTCTTGGCGACGTTTCCGCAGCAACGGACAACGTAAAGGGAAATGCCGACGACCGCTGGGTATTTACCGAAAACAACCCGTTTCGCGAACTGACCGCAGCCGCGCATCTGGCGTGTGCTTCGCGCGTATTGAAAGGCTTCAACGATACTTTGAGCGTTCAGGCATTGCAAGCCGCCCGTGAGATTTATCGGATTACCGATGGAACCAACCGCGTAAAACCGGCAAAAATACAGGCTGCCGTTGAATTATTCCTCGCCACGGGCGAACAGGAATACAAGGATTTCATATTGTCGGAAACCGAATATATCGTTGGAGCTGTGGAACGTGTAGGATGGTTTGTTGCACGGGCTGAAAAAGCGATGAACGACCCGGGATTCACTCAAGCCTTCCTCCATGCTTTGCCGGCTTTGCGCGAACAGTTTGAACAACAAAGTGCGGAAACGCCTTACGGTATTCCGTATCGTCCGCATATATGGGGCGCAGGATGGGATATTCAGGCTTTGGGGTATCGTTACTATTTTCTGCATCAGGCTTTTCCTGATATTTTTGATCCTGAAATGATCCTGAATGCGCTCCATTTTATTTTGGGACGTCATCCGGGTTCCAACACCATGTCTTTTGCGTCGGGCGTGGGCGCGAAATCGGCAACCGTCGGTTATGGACTCAATCGCGCCGACTGGTCGTATATCCCCGGCGGAGTGGTTTCCGGTACAGCCCTGATACGTCCCGACTTCCCCGAACTGCTGGTGTTTCCTTATCTCTGGCAACAGGTAGAATATGTAATGGGGGGCGGTTCGTCGCATTATATGTTTTTAGTGTTGGCGGCGCAGGAAATATTGAAAAAGGAATAAAAAATATGCCACGCATGTAAAAATGCCTGTACTTTCTGTCGCTACCCGACATACGCCGTGTTTCTTCAAATCATCACGTAATTTCTTCAATTCCGGGGTTAGAATACTGTAGCGTTCTTCAAAAATTTTTTCCTCCTTTTCGTTCAAAATACTCGCAAATACGCTATCTTTGTGAACGTCAAGACCACACGCTTTATCCATAAATCGTTGAATTTAAGATTAATAATATTTATAAGAGTTAGTGGTTTTATAATAAAATGTAAAAATCTTATGACGCTAATACCAAATTAAACATGTAAAAAATGACTTTTTGTAGAGCGCTCAATATGATCTGTCAATTCTTGATACTTGCATGTTTATTTTGCGGTTATGCTTTTCCACAAAGGATAGTCGTGATCGCCGACACGCAGGCGCCTATGAGGACAGAAAGGCTGTGGTTGAAAGAAGAGCACAATACAGAGGCTACTAATATACTGTTCAACCGCTTGTTGAAAGAAAAAGCGGACGGCGTTTTTATGTTGGGCGATTTGGTTGCTATGGGAAGCAGAGAAAAAGACTGGAAATCGGTAGATTACTTTGTAGCGACATTGCGGCGTCAATCCACAGGCGTATATGCCGTTTCTGGCAACCACGAATATTCTTTTCCGGCAAATGCAGGTGTTATTGAGTTTTACAAACGGTTTCCGCGTGCAAGGGCAACGGTGCAGGCGTATACCATCAACTCGGTGGCGATGTTGCTGGTGGACGCTAATTACGGTCATCTCAGTCGAAACCGGAAGAAATTGCAGGAAGAGCGTTACAGGCATTGTCTTGATTCCTTGCAAAACGATACAGCCGTGAGGGCGATCATTGTGTGCACGCATCAGCCGCCTTATACCAACAGCACTGCTGTCAAATCTTCAAAAGAGGTGCAACAGAGGATTGTACCCCTATTTTTATCTACACCTAAAGCGGCGCTGTTTCTGAGCGGTCATTCGCATAACATGGAGCATTTTTGCGAACAGGGGAAGAACTTTCTCGTGGCTGGCGGCGGGGGCGGTCTTTCGCAACCTCTGATTGCTCCGCAAAAAAGAAAATATCACGACTTGATAGAGGACGGGCAACGAATTCGTTTTTTCTATCTGATTATCGAACGGAAAGACAACGTGCTAATCGTAAAAGCAAAAGGTATGCCGGCTGATGATTTTACGAAAAACGAAGAACAGAATTTACTGATAATCACCATATAATCATCATAACATCATGGATCATAGTTTCATCAATAGAGAATTGAGCTGGCTGTCGTTCAATGCGCGTGTGCTTCAGGAAGCGTCAGACCCGGCTGTACCATTAGTCGAAAGGATCAAATTTTTGGGTATTTATTCGAACAATATGGACGAATTTTTCAAAGTCCGCGTAGCCACCATCAAGCGAATGATTGACCTGAAGATGGATTCAAAAAAAGTATTGGGCGAAAAACCCAAAAAACTGTTGCAGCAGGTACAGGCGAGGGTCATCGAGTTGCAAGCCAAGTCGCAACAGACTTATCTTGATTTGGTTCTGGAACTCGAACGTAAAAAAATCTTTATCGTGGACGAAACACAACTTTCTCCCAAACAGCAGGAGTTTGTTGTTTCCTATTTCAATGACAAGGTGTTGTCGGCTATTTCGCCGATTATGCTTCGAAATGTAGACAAGTTTCCGTATCTTGAAGACAGGGCTATCTATCTGGCTGCCAAACTTACACCCAGCAACGGCAAACACGAATACGCCATCGTGGATATTCCAATTGCCGTGCTGCCTCGTTTCATTGAACTTCCGGGCATTGGCGACAGAAAGTACATTATCCTCTTAGACGATATTATCCGCTTCAATATCAGGGAAGTATTTGCTATTTTTAAATATGAAAAGTACGAAACCTACATCATCAAACTGACGCGCGACGCCGAATTAGACATGGACAACGACTTAACGAAGAGTTTCCTC
>Ga0082212_10013999_pt1 | contig 10009 bp, 9 predicted proteins | sample TergutNt197P3_FD_71548 | JGI IMG/M metagenome (GOLD analysis project Ga0082212, IMG submission 71548) | Neocapritermes taracua P3 segment gut microbial communities from Petit-Saut dam, French Guiana - Nt197 P3 | ecosystem: Host-associated > Arthropoda: Insects > Digestive system > Gut ... | reverse complement strand
TCCGGCGCTCCGTTCACGAGCTTCAACAAGGCGGCGGAAGGCCCGGTGGGGTGCCGGTGGCCTTGCTCCCAATTTTGAAGGGTGCGGACATTCACCTGGATCAACTTGGCGAATTCGCCCTGCGAAAGCTCAAGGCGTTGCCTGATGGCCTTGACCTCATGCGCCATCCGTGCGGCCTTCACTTCCTGCCCGCGTCCCACCCTGATAAGGCGCACCTCTTCATCAGAATAAACGATGCGGCGGGCCGGTTCGGCTTCGCCTTTGGAAACGGCAACAGCCTGCTTCAGGCTTTCCTTGATTTCCTTAAATAACTGTTTATCCATGACGTATCTCCTTCGCGAGGTCACGGAATTCGGCAACCTCGGCATCGGTCAGGTTATCTTTGCGGCCTTTGGGGTATAGGGCGATCATGTAAATCTGTTCGGCCTTCGTTACCCAGTAATAGATAACTCTGACACCTCCTCTTTTCCCCTTGCCCTGTGCGGCAAAACGGAGTTTGCGGATTCCTCCGCCTCCTGAAATGATGTCGCCTTGATCCGGGCGCTCAATCAGGCTGATCTGAAGTTCCTGATAGGAGTCTTCGTCCAGATAATCGTACAGGGCATCAGAAAATCGCCGTGTTTCTATAAATTCCATAGGTTATATATACGTCATTGACGGCTAATGTCAAGTAGAGATATGGCGTCATGCACTTCTCAGTTGATACGCTGTGAGGTAGGCTGAAACGACATACGCCGCCTTGCCATGCCCGGAGGGAGTTGCTATTTTGAAAGTGGAGGCGGTATGACAAGTCAATGGAAGGGAATAGCCAGGCTCGTTTCCACCATGCTGGCAAATACGGCGGTCATCGGCTTCGGACTCGCCATTTACGACAACAGGCCCGGAGCGTGTTCGGCCGGGTCCTGCTTTTTTGCGCAGTAATCGCGGTATTTTTGCAACATCTCGGCCGTGGGGCCGTGCGCTTTCAGCATGCCGTCGTCAAGCCAGTAGATATAGTCGCATTTTTCAAGGGTGCTGAGGCGGTGGGCCACAACTACGCAAGTGATCGTGCCCCGGTATGTGCCTATGGTTTCCATAATGGCGTCTTCATTGGCCTGATCCAGAGAGCTTGTGGCTTCGTCAAAAATCAGCACTTCCGGCTCGCAGAACAGCGCCCTGGCTATGGATACCCTTTGCGCCTGGCCGCCGGATAGCCCCGCGCCGCGTTCCCTTATCCTGATATTGATGCCCGCTCCGGATTCCACTATATCAAGCGCGGCCATGCGGCAGGCCCGGAGCACGCGCTCCCGGTCGTATTGCCTGCCCCATTGGCTGAAAGCCACATTGTCCGCCACGCTTCCGGCGAACAAATACGGCGACTGCGGCACATAGCCCACGCGCAGCATGTAGGCTGCGGCCTGCGCTTTGCCCATGGGAGCGCCATCTACCAGGATATGGCCGGCTGTCGGCTCCATGAGACCGCTGAGTATGCCGGCCAGGGTGCTTTTCCCCGCCCCGGAAAGGCCGATGATGCCTACCTGCCCGCCCTTGGGTATGGTCAATGAGATATCGCGCAGGGCATCGTCTTCTTTGTCCGGGTACCTGAAACAGACGCCGCGCAGTTCGAGCGCGCGGTTGAAGGCATAGTCCGGGTCCGGATTCACCAGGTCAATGCCGGGCAGGCCGCGCATTTCTTCAAACACTTCCAGGCAGTTCATGGCTCGCGGACGTATGCCGCGTATGCTTATCAGGGTGGAGAGCACCCTGTTGACCATGGGCAGAATGCGCCACGCCGTGAGCATGACCAGAGAAATGATCGAGGCCACGCGGCCGAGGTCGGTGCTGCCCTGGCGCGCGAGCAGCCATATGGACAACGGGATTACGCCTATGCCCACCACTTCCAGAATCCAGGACGGCGTGGGAGGCGTCACAGCCACAACGCTGCGGGATATGCTGCCCTTACGGCAGGCTTGCGTGTAGGCTTGCAGGAAAACATCCTGCTGGCGATAGATGAGCACATCGCGGATGCCGTTGACGACGCTGAGCATGCTCTTGCTCTGCCCTTGGGCCGATTCCAGAGCCAGGCGCCCGGCCGTGTCCATACGGCGTTTCAGCACGGCATACATGAGGACGGCCAGGGCCACAGTGCCCAGTACGGCTCCCAAAATGACCCCAGGGGTAGCGGAGAGCAAGGTCACGAACAGGGTCAGGGCCGTGATGGCGTACACATGCGTATTGAGAATCTGGATGAGCAGATTGGACAGGGATTCGCGGCCGCCAAGGGCCGTGGCCGTGCGCGCGCTGTCCGAGGCGATGTGCCAGATGTACGGGCTGTACAGGTAACGCCGCAGCATCTGCTCGCCCAATTCCAGGGACATTATTTCTCCCAGGCGGGATATCCGCCACATGACACAGGCCTGAGCCGCATTTTTCAGAAGAAAAACGATCCACACCCCGACAGACACCAGCGAAACAAAGAGCATGGGGTCGGCATAGATATCGGCTATGCCGGGAAACAGCCTGTGCAGGCGCGAAAATACCGGATGGGCGGCTGTGGCCTGGGGGGCGGCCACGCTCATGCCCAGAAAAGCCAGGAGCGTTATGGCAAAAACCTCCAGCAGCGCTGTGGACAGCATGCCGAAAAACAGCAGCCATATCTGCACGCGCAGGCGGGATGGCAGGAGCTGGTACACCCGCCGCATGTCCCCCCAAAAGATATCATAGACTCCACGTAAAGCATGCGTGGGCAAAACCTGCGAAAAAACATTGCCGTTCATGCCGATCTCTATTTTTGACGACAGTCTATGAGGCAACGCCCGGCGGTTTCGCCGGAACGCATGCGCTCTATGGCCGTATTGATCGCGACTAGGGGGTATGTTTCGGTGATCAAAGCATCCAGGCGCAGTCTTCCCGAAGCAAGCAGGCGCAGGTAACGGGGAATGTCCTCATGGGGCATGGTTTCGCCGCCGTGGGAGCCGGTGATGCTCTTGCCGAAGTGCAGGGGCAGGGTATGGATGGAGGCGGCCTCGCTGGCGGCGGGAACCCCCACGCATACCATCCTGCCTGTGCCATGGGCCAGATTATACGCCTGGGCGATAATCGTTGTATCGCCCGTATTGTCAATGCACACGTCGGCCCCGGCGGGCTGGCCGTATCCGGAAAGAATGCCGGCTATGGCCTGCGGCGCGTCCTGATTGCGGCTGTTGACAGCGTGCGTGGCCCCCAGTTTGACCGCCAGAGCCAGGCGCTTATCGAAAAGATCCACAGCGATGATGGGAAAGGCTCCGGCCAAATGCGCCCCCTGGATCACGTTCAGGCCCACGCCGCCCGCGCCGAACACCACCACTGATTCGCCCACGCGCACCCTGGCGTTGTTGACGATAACGCCCATGCCCGTGGTGACGGCGCAGCCGAACAGGGGCAGCAGGTCAGCAGGGCTGTCGGCGGGAACCTTGGTCATGCGGTTTTCGGAAATGACCGCATGGCTGGCGAAGGTGGCGATCCAGCCGGCATTGAGCCGCCTGCCGCGCCACGTATACACCGGGGTGGCCGACTCTATGCCCAGCCCCTTGCGCCAGTGCAGCACCACAAGATCGCCTTCGGCCACATGGCGCACCCCCGGCCCGCATTGCAGCACCGTGCCCGAAGCTTCATGCCCGAGCATATGGGGCAAAAACCTGTCTTCGCCCTTCTTGGCGTCAATTTCACCAAGCTGTGAACCGCAGATGCCGGTATACAGGATGCTGACCAATACCTGCCCATAATCGAGCGTTTCGGGAAGCCGTATCTCGTCAATTATGAGCGGGGAGCGCGACTGCGCCAGGATTGCGGCTTGGGGGGGCGTAGTCATGTGCTCTCCTGCGATTAAAAATCGCTGAAATCCAACATTATACCAGCATCAATTGAATGCTGAAAGATGAGGGCAATTCAGGAAGTTTACCCGACAGGCTAAATTCCCAAGCGCCATCGGTTTCGCGATAGGGCGAACATGCTTTGAAGTTGTGCTGCGGAAAAAATTCGGCGACCTGTTCATTTTTACGTGTGCGCTTGTACAGGCCTATTGCTGAATGCGCTCCTCGCTGCTTTGCCGTTGCCAGGGCATAATGCAGAAAAACTTCTTCCACACGCCGCCCTAAGGCGCGACAGGAGAGCAGAAATGTGTCGAAAATCGCTTTATCCTGCTCGTAACGGAGAATACAGCTCCCGACAAGGCCGAGGTCGCCGAACTTGTCAGATAAAGAAAGACAAAGTACGCTATAATCCCGGCTTGCCGCCATTTGTCTAATATTCTCTTCCGTATAGCGTTGCGTTGTCAGGTTGAACTGATTGGTCTTCTGCGTTTGCTGGGCGATGCGGGGTATGGAAAAGTCATCCGCTCCGGCTATGGTTATCGCCATTTCTAAAGAGCGATAATAGCTTTCCAGATCCATGGATACGCTTTTGAGTTGTGTGCGTTGGGCATCCGCACGATACATGTTCCCTCTTTGCCGATCTTCCACCGAAAGGATCGGCGCATCAAACAGTCCCGGAGAAAACAGTGTCTCTCTGGCTGAAAGCCAGAGTTCCTGGGAAAAAAGAATAGCATGTACTTCAGGCAGGTGTTCCCGCACCATGTTCACCTCAAACGGACTGTCATCCAAAAAAACCATACTTTCGAGGCCGATATTCAATTCCTGAGCCAGTTCGCGGATATTCTCCACCTTGTTGCGCCAGTTGATGCGGCTGGCGGCAATGTGTTTGCGGCGCAGCAATATTTCCGGATGAGTGTCGAGCACTTCCAGCACGTCCGCTTCATTATTTTTGCTGCACAAGGCGATGATGATGCCGCGGTAAAACAACTCCAGCACGGCGCCCTGCAATTCCCGAAAGCAGGAACCAGGATAGGAGTCACCCATCTTGATGCCGTCAAAGCCGTCTTCTCCCAAAATGCCCTGCCAGAGCGTATTATCGCAGTCCAACACAAGACATTTCCGCACTCGCCCCAAAAGCGGCCGTAAATATTTCATATCCTCGCAAGCGAGGGCGCAGCTTCCTTCCCAGGAATACGGCATGCGTCCCATATGCCACAGACGCTTGTCATAAAAACGTTCCGCCCCGATGCGCATCAAAAGGAGTTCGGTTTCGACGCACTGCGCATTGCCGATGCCCTGCAACAGTTCGCGCGCCCGTCTATTGATATGGCTGATGGTTCCGGCCTGCCCCTGGTCTTCGGCAAAGCCGTCGGCAATGCCCAGCGAAGGAAAAAGCGGGCGTTCCAGCGCATGCCACAGCAAGAAAGCATTGGTCTGTGATCTGATCCCGGTAAAAATATGAAACAAATCGTCGCAGACGCGTTCCCGCTCTTCCTGTACGGCGGCAGGTGAAAGAGAGGCAAAAGAACCGGCCAGTAATGGAGAAAGACGTGGAAAACTTGTAAAGAGCGATACGATTTTCACATCGGCGAATAAGGCTGCCGCCCCGCACCCCATGGCCTCCTGCCGCATGGTGTCATAGCCGCCGAAACTGAGAAACGCCTCCTGTTCCTCTTCCATAAACGCATGGCGCAATGCCGTTCCATAAGGTTCCAGCATGATGTTGCGCAATATGCTGATACGAAGAGGGGGGAACATCCCGGCAGCTGCCTGCAAGGCGGCCTTCATCCGAGCCTGGCTGGAGGGCAATGCCACATAGCTGTTAGCGAGAAACATATGATGGCATACCTCATTCAATATGAATTCTCTTTAAATTCAGTCTGAAGGAGCATGGAGAATTTCAACAAGTCCTATTCCTTGAATAAAATGAAATGCAACAGATGTATTCTCAAAAAGGGTTGATGAAATGAGCGTAGAAATTTGCAATACTCTTCCCACAGAATGAAAATATTCCAGTGTTTTTTCATAGCATTCTGTCATATAACATATGTGATAGAATGTTGCATCCCGTTTATCAATAAACCGAACGATAGGACTGCTTTCGGAAAAATTCCATATGATTTCCATCCTCGGCATTAGTGGATGCTCATACAGGGCTATATTCACTTTTTGATTACTCTCCCAGCCTTGTATGCGGCATGCATAGCCCATGGCTTCCAGCATGGAAAAAGCAGCTTCAGGCGCCTTTGTGGCGATACCGATGTGATGGAACTGAAAGCAGTCAACGGGCATGGCTGGTTGCAGGCACATCATAGGCTTATCCCTGTTGCAGCCTCATTTTCAGCCAGCCAAATTGGCAAAGAAATATTGGGAATTTGTTTCGTCGCCGGATTGCCCATGGTAAAATGGCCCGGCTGGATCTTGCGTGTCACCAAACTGTGAGCGCCAACCATGCAGCCCGCGCCCAATGCAACATTTTCGGCAATGACGGCGCCAGTTCCGACAAATACACAGGAGGAAATCGTGCAACTGTCCAACAGGCTTACACGGCCGCCTCCCAGACAGCCATCCGCAACTCTTACATGCGTGGATGCGGCAAAGTATTCGAAAAAAACACAAAAACTACCCAGTGTTGTTGTATTTTTTATGCTCGAAAACGGATAGATTTGCGTGCCGAAACCAACCTCGGCGTAGTCGCCGATCACGCAGGAAGGATGTATGAGACGGGGGAAGCGTTCGAGAGGAAAAGCCAGTTCGCGGATGATTTCCAGGCGGCGGACGCGCCGCGCAAAATTATTCACGCCCAGAACAAAGGCGATGTCATCCGCATACTCCCGGGCTTTGGCGAGAGAACCCACAACAGGGACATCGCAGATTTTTGCGCCGTGCTTGCCTGGATCGTCGTCCAGCAGGGCAATGACCTCGTAGCGTTCTTTGCCGGCGGCATTGATGTCGCGAATAAGCGTGTGCAAATCAATGAAACTCGACGCGCCCAGCACGACCAGCTTTGTGGAATCTTGCGGCATACCTGCCTCACCTTATCACAATGTCGGGCAATTTTACTTCCGACAACCAGGAATTGCACTTCATGCCGTCACTCCCACCCGAAATAATCGCGCCATTCTTTGGGGAGCATGGCGGTGACGCGTTCTTGCTGTTCGGAGGTGAGTTCGGCCTTCCAACTGTCGATTTTTCCGCTCCGAAAATGCGTGCTCATATCCTTTTTCAGTTCCGGATGGCGGTACATCCAATATGGGATATTGTAAAATTCAAGTATACTGTGAATAAAGTCCTCATCTCCCAGCCGCACCAAATCCTCATGTTGGGTAAGCAAAACTTCGCAATCCCCACTGGGGGGGGGGGGGGGAAACTTACAGGGACAGTAACGGAACAAACGCGCCAGAAGTGTCACGGTCTTGCGGACATTTCCTTTCTTGTTTATACAAAACGTAGCTGTGTTAGCTTGCACCTAAGCCGATTTGTCGAAGAATAACTTTGCCTTCCTACGAAGGCAGCTGTAAGACTTCCACTTTCGAGAAATTTCCATGCGTTTCCAACTTGACCAACGTCTTCTTCCACTGCACAGACCTTTTCCTCTGACACCGGAAAGACTCAAGACTTACCAGATCCAAGCGACGTCTTCCCTTTCTCCAGTTAAACGGCGCTATATCTATTCTTTCGTAATCATCTACTGAGTGCTTTCGTAACAGATGTTTTGTTTAATCACGTTTATCCACATTAAAACGTCAATTCTCTCCCTCTCCCTCTCTCTACGTATATTCAGTCGGTACATTGATTAGAATGCGGGCCGGTCGACCCGCGGATCGTATCCCCAGAGGGCAAGACATTACTCTCTTTTCCACAACCGTCCAGACCAGCTCTGGGGCCGACCCAGCCTCCTAATCAGTAACAACCGGAATTTTTTTTCCGGGAATAAGGAGCCACGGCGTGCTGTTGACACTCACCTCAATACAGTGCCAGGTTTCGGAGTAAGTGGAACTCTCCCTAGATGCCCCCTACGCACTTTAAGACGCAGCCAAGCAGAACTTCACCTGCACAATTACGGTGCCAAGTAATCATGCACCAAGCCTTACACTTTCGTCTAATTCCTCTTTATCCATGCCAATCTTCCACTAATGTAAATGCACGTTTATTTAGGTAATTATGTAAGTCAGCTTTACCTGCCGGTTGCTCTGATTTTGTCCAACCCTTTGATTTATGTTTCAGACCGGCCCTGGGGCCCACCCAGCCTCCTGTACAATGTGTACCGGGTCTTTCCCGGGGGTAAATTACGGCCGGGGCGTGCTGCTAACCACTCACACCCTTCTGGTGTCGTGGTCAGGAAGAGTAGAGCTTTACCTCTACCCACACTCTGGGTCACAACCGGCCCTGAAACGGGATCAATTTACGTTTACTTTACTTTTTTACTGATGAGAATTTGTGGGCACGGTAGCTCAGTCGGTATAGCGACTGAGCTACGGGATGGACGGTCCGGTGATCGAATCCCGGTGGGAGAGAGATTTTCCGCCCTTCCAGACCGGCTCTGGGGCCCACCCAGCCTCCTGTACACTGGGTACTGGGTTTTCCCGGGGGTAAAAACGGCCGGGGTGTGACGCTGACACCTCACCCCTTCTAGTGCCGTGATCGTGAAAGGGTAGAGCTATACCTTTACTCCCTCTATGGGCCGTATGGCCTGTACAAAGCTTCAGTGTCTGTACAAGGGTGCAATTTAATTTTACCTGCTCAAATTCAGGAATAGGAAATCAAGAATAGCGTAACACATATGAGAAAGACAGAGAAGAGAATTGTGTGGAACCTGTTGTTTGCTTATCCTGAAGAACAGAGACTACACTTGAGAACAAAAGACGTATTACATGGTAATATTAAAATTAACGTCACATAAATATAAGTGTATGGATTGGGTTCAGCTGGACCTGGACGGGACCCAGTGGCGATCTCCTGAGAACACGGTAATACGTCTTGAGACCCTAAACAGAGAAAACTAATGGGCTAATTGTATTATCGGTGTATTTTACCTTAACGTAATTAGTTTCAGGAGATTACCCGTCTATTACTACATTCAAATTTTAATATTCAGTTCGTGACTCTGTTTCCTCGAACACTAGTGCTCCAAAAATGAAAATGTGAGGAGAAGAAAGGAAATATGAAGTTTTATTATCGCCAGCATCATGCGGAACTGGTTTTGTGAAAGGCTTTGCTGGTGTAAGTGACTGTTGCGAGATTATGCCAAACTTGCTAACAGCAGTGGCACCTGGATGCACTATTTAGGAACAAGCAGGACGCTTCCGACTAGGTGCATTACCATAAACAAATAGGAAGCACTTCGTGTCAGGGTTTGTGGAGTGCATTCACACTTACTTAGGCAAAGCGTTTTCGTTATCGCAATTATATACCCGCAATATCATATTTGGTATGACACTTATTCTAAGGTTTTGGATGTCAGATGAGTCGAGATTCGATTGCCAGCCGATGTGAACAGTTGTTCTGTGTTCAAGAAGTCGCAGACAAGTTCAGATTCCACGTGGTCTCTTAGTCAGTAATACTGGAGGAGCCTTTTTTCGGAATTAAGTGCCCAATTTGTGAGGCCGACCAGTCACAACTATTGTTAAAATTAAGAATGATAGGAGCTATAACTCCACTTCCCCTTATACATTAACAGAATTTACAGGGAAATTTTGACTTTTAACCTTATTATGTTGTTTAATTTTTATTGTCTTTGGAATATTGCCAGTCTGAAATATAAACGTATGCATTTATTAGTGATTAAGAATATTATAATAGCCTAGGATCTAATTCAGCCTGTATTAAGTGACAGTGCTGTATATTAGTGCATTGTGCAAAGACGATAGTAGACCGTAACCTACAAAGTAATAACATTTTCGAATTTGCAAAAATCAATTTTCATTTCGAAAATTAAAAATTTTTCCTTAAGCATGTCTATAAATCCTGCCATACACTCTCCTTTGATAATGAACTGAGTGTGAGCAAAGCGGCTAAGTCATTATTACTTTTCATTTTCAAAAATTGGTGCATTCCACCTTGGTTAGTAATACGTCATGAGTGTTTAACAGAAGAATCTCCTCGAAATAATATAAGAAGTATTGGGGTTTATGTAAAAATAAAAATTTAATATTTGTTCACATGTTGGTTTTTATTAT